>JAAUYH010016969.1_pt1 | contig 9988 bp, 9 predicted proteins | sample 7278061 | NCBI WGS metagenome assembly JAAUYH01 (sample SAMN14350203, study PRJNA611818) | marine sediment metagenome | isolation source: surface marine sediment (0.6m) | place: French Polynesia: Moorea | collected 2018-08 | reverse complement strand
CCAGCCTATCATTTGGCCGCTTATGTCTTCCTCCGGTTCGAGCCGACGAAGTTCGTCACGGTCCGCCACGGTCAGGAACCTGAACGTGTACCGCGGGTCGATGGGAGCATCGATCAGAGCTGCGATGCTCCCATCGACCCGCGGTACACGTTCAGGTTCCTGACCGTGGCGGACCTTGACGAACTTCGTCGGCTCGAACCGGAGGAAGACATAAGCGGCCAAATGATAGGCTGGCTCGAAGCGGGTAAGCTCTGCTTTGGCGTCTTGGACGACGAAAGACTGATTGCCGTGATGTGGTGTGACCTCGAAACCTTCAATCACCCGCCGGCTTTCAGACGGCTTTCGCCCAGCGAAGTCTATCTCTTTGCGGCTTATGTCGAGCCTGATTACCGGGGAAAGGGCATCGCGCCGCAAATGCGAACGGCTTGCTATTCGGCTCTCCGCAAGATGGGCCGAACGGATTTCCTCAGCTATACAGAGCACCAGAATACCTCGGCGCAGCGCTTCAAGGAAAAACTGGGCGCTCAGAACGACTCCCTGCGACTTCACATTGATCTGTTCGGCAAGCTGCGCCGAACCTTCACACTTCGGACGTTCCGCTAGCCCACTCGCTCTTTGACCGGCAAACGTGATCCGGTGTCAGACGGGACGCAACCGGCAAGATAAGCGACGGGTCTGCCAAAACGGCGCGCCTTGGGGTCACACCTGCTTAACCCGCCCGCACGCTGCTCTGTACAAAACGGAAAAACGCCCCTTCGAGCGATGTACAAAACGTACAAAGACCGCTCGACCGCGAATGTACGTTTAAGGCTTCGTCAACGAACAACCGCCCGTCGCGTCTGTTTCGAAATTGGTAACGAACTGTCCCGGTAACTGCCGCCGCCGCCATGAAAAGGACACAGAACCGGTCGCAAATCCCCGGGTTCATTAACCAATTTCACGACCGAGGGATGAATTCATTTTCCATAATTACGAGACGGAGCAAGGGTTTCATGGAAGAAATGCTGGAAGTTGCGAGCGAACGCTATGCGCAGCTCGAAAAGGCGGTTGCAGACCGCGAAAAAGAGATCGGAAAGCTCCGTGATGAAATGGAAAAACTCGATACATTTCTGAAGCTTGCCCAGGAGCTCTTCCACCCCGACGCGATCGAGCCCCCCCAAGCGAAGGTCAAGCCGGAAGCGCAAATGCCGGTTGCCGAAAAGCGCACACCGCGCCCGATGCCCTCGCGTCCGGTGCAGATATCCTGACTTGTGAGTGACCCGTGTGGGCGGTCTTACCCGCCCACGGCCACGTCAGCGCTGTTAACGCGCCGCGCGCTCAATTCTTCTGCCACCAGGAACGCCAGTTCCAGCGCCTGGGACGCGTTCAAACGCGGATCGCACGCGGTGTGATACCGATCCGACAGGTCCTCGTCAGTAACAGCACGCACCCCACCGGTGCACTCGGTCACATCCTTGCCCGTCATCTCGAAATGCACGCCGCCCGGGATGGTCCCTTCGGCGCCATGTACTTGAAAAAACTCGCGAACTTCGCGCAGCACGCTGTCGAAGGGCCGGGTCTTGTAGCCCGTCGAAGACTTGATCGTGTTGCCGTGCATGGGGTCGCAGGACCAAAGCACATTGGCCCCCTCTTCCTGCACGGTGCGGATGAGCCGCGGCAGATGCTCGCCAACAGACCCCGCCCCGAAGCGCGCGATCAGCGTTAGCCGCCCGGCCTCGTTCTGAGGATTGAGCTTTGACATCAGCACCTTGAGGTCCTCCGACGTCGTCGTCGGGCCGCACTTCAGACCGATGGGATTGGCGACGCCACGGCAGAACTCCACATGCGCGCCGTCAGGCTGGCGCGTTCGGTCGCCGATCCAGATCATGTGACCCGAACCCGCGATCGTCTGCCCGCTGGTCGAATCCACCCGGGTCAGTGCCTCTTCATACTCCAAAAGCAGCGCTTCGTGGCTGGTGTAGAAATCGACCGTGCCGAGTTCAGTGTTGGTCGCCGCAGTCATGCCGGCTGCGGCCATGAAATCCAGCGTGTGCTGAATGCGATTGGCAATATCGCGGAACTTCTCGGCCTCATCGGTGTCCGTGAACCCCAGCGTCCAGGAATGCACGCGATGCACGTCCGCGAAGCCGCCTTTCGAAAACGCTCTCAGCAGGTTCAACGACGCCGCCGCCTGCGTATAAGCCTGCAGCATCTTCTCGGGCGCCGGGATACGCGCCTCCGGCGTGAAGTCCAACTCGTTGATGATATCGCCGCGGTAGGACGGCAGTTCGACCCCATCCTTGACCTCGGTCGGCGCGCTGCGCGGCTTGGCGAATTGCCCCGCCATGCGGCCGACTTTGATGACAGGAACCTTCGCGCCATAGGTCAGGACCACCGCCATCTGCAGCATTACCTTGAAAGTGTCGCGGATGTTGTCGGCGGAAAACTCGGCAAAGCTCTCGGCACAGTCGCCACCTTGCAACAGGAACGCTTCGCCCCGCGCCGCCGCGCCCAGCTTGTCGCGCAAGGCACGCGCCTCGCCCGCAAAAACAAGCGGTGGATACTTGGCAAGTTGCGCTTCAACCGCCTGCAAACGCTCTGCGTCGGTATACTCGGGCATTTGTACCCGGGGTTTGGTCCGCCAGCTGTTCTTCTGCCAATCGCTCATCTTCGTTCCCTCGGTCGAATGGATGCGAGGCAGTCTTATATGTCAAAGCGACGGGCTTGAAAACCGCTCATCCGACGGGGACGCGCCGTGTCCAGGACCCGCGCCTCACGAGCCGATATCGCCGGACGTGCCATACCGTGCACGGCGTGCCAGCTCGAGATCAAAGCCCGATGCTGCAGGGACACCCTTAGCACCCGATCATTACCGATCGCAACGGGCTCAGACACGACCGGGCGCAGCAACGGGCTGTCCCGAAGCGCGGCGCTGCACACCGTTTTCCGTGTCATCCGGACCAAAGGCTGCAAACCGGCATCCAACATGACGATCAAGGCACATGTCTCCGGTTCGTCGACCGGCACGGGGCCGCGCGAGGTCGAATTCCCAACGGTATAGGTCGTTGTAAGTCCCGGCTGCAGGCCGTTCAGGAAATACGACTTAAGGGCGTCGGCGGAGCACCGGGAAATCAACTGTCCCTTGTCGCCGCCGGAAAATGGTGCTCAGAGTGTTGGAAACAACAACACTAAAGGGCTCTGAAATGGCCGATATTGCCGTTCAGACGATAAACGTCGACGCCTCTGGCAAGCCCCGCCGCTTCGTGTTCGTCCTTTTGGACCAGTTCACCCTGCTCTGCTACGCCTGCGCCGTCGAAAGCCTGCGCATCGCCAATCGCATGTCGGGTCAAACGCTGTACGAATGGCGGGTCATCGGCGAAGGCGGCGAAACCGCCACCTGCTCGGCGGGCACATCCTTTCAGCTTGACGATGGGTTGGTCGAAACCGCGCGTGACGACACGATCGTGCTTTGCGGCGGAATCGATGTGGCGGCGGCGACCTCGAAAGCGCTCCTCAACTGGATGCGCCGCGAAGCCCGCCGCGGCGTGAACATGGGCGGTCTTTGCACGGCGGGCTACTCGCTTGCGAAGGCCGGGCTTCTGAATGGCAAGAAGGCGACCATTCACTGGGAAAACCAGGACAGCTTCGTCGAAGAGTTCGAAGACGTCACACTCACCAAATCCGTCTTCGTGACCGACGGCAAGTTCTTCACGACGGCGGGCGGCACGGCGTCCATTGACCTGATGCTGAAATTCATCGCCGACGATCATGGCGAGGAACTGGCGGGCGCGGTCGCCGACCAGCTCATATACACAACCATCCGCACGGACCAGGACACGCAACGCCTGTCGGTGCCGACCCGGATCGGCGTGCGGCACCCGAAGCTTTCAAGCGTGATCCAGATGATGGAAAACAACATCGAGGACCCGCAAAGCCCCTCGATCCTCGCCAAGGAGGTCGGCATGTCGACCCGGCAGCTCGAACGCCTCTTCCGGCGCTACCTCAACCGAAGCCCCAAGCGCTATTACATGGAACTGAGGCTGCAAAAGGCGCGGAACCTGTTGATGCAGACCGACATGAGCGTCATCAACGTCGCCCTGGCCTGCGGCTTCACCTCGCCCTCGCACTTCTCGAAATGCTACCGCGCGCAATACAACACGACCCCTTATCGCGAACGCGGCGCGCAGGCGGCGAGGTTGGCGATTTAAGGGGCCAAAAAGGACCGTTTTCGCGAAAAGACGGTCATCTGGACGGACAGTTCGGTCCCAACGCAACTGATCGAATTCAAATTTCGCATTGCATCAGGGGCTCAGTTTCACACGTCACGGCTCAGCCTCCCGGACACTAGAAACACCCAATCATTGAGCCTCATATGCGGGGTGATCGCCTTTGACGTCGATCAATCCAATTGGGTAGCGGGTCGGTATGATTGGCGGTGCCTTATCAACGAGGGCAGGAGAGCAGGTTTGAGCACCGAACCCGACATAGCGACCCATGCCGCCGACTTTCCGCATTGGAGTGACATAGCAGGGCGTTCGGCGCGAATTGCGTCCGTGTTGTTTGTCGCGGCCACAGCTTCGACTATGGGCGCCCAGATGATCCTGGAGCAACTGCCGGACGCCGCGACCGGTGTTGCCCCGCAACAAAACCTCATCGCCCTTGCCGTCGTTTTGGAGATTGTTAACGGGCTCGCCAGTGCAGGGATTGCCCTGGCCCTTTATCCCGTCTTGCGCCACGTGTCCGAGTTGATGGCAACGGGTTACCTGGGGCTGCGCATAATCGAAGGCGCATTGGGTGTCGCGGCAGCGGCGAGCCTTATGTTGATCGCGGTGCGGGAACCTGACACCTCCGCCTGGGCCGTCGCCCATCACGATGCCACGTTCCTTTTGGTTCTGATCGTTTTTTGTGTCGGGACCTTCTGTTTCTATCCCCTCTTGTACAAATACCGGCTTGTGCCGCGCCTGCTGTCACTTTGGGGCATAATCGGCGGGCTGATGTTGCTGATTTCCTGTCTTCTGATCCTGTTCGGTCGGATCGAGATAGGTGGCATCACGGACCTTGTTCTTTCGCTGCCGATCTGGATCAACGAAATGGTTTTGGCGGTTTGGCTCTTTACGCGCGGCTTCGATCTGAGCCGGTCAAGATAGGGGTTAGGGACGTGCCAAGAGCTTTGCGACTGGGTCTAACTCCAACTTCGCAATAGCAGACATTTGGACGACGTGCTGCATTCGGCACCTCGGGCTCGGAGCCGCCAATCCACCAGCACGTAACACGACGTTAACCTTCCTGAACGTCCGCACGCGTGACCTGCCGCCCGTTCTGGAAACCGATCCGCCCACCGACGCAATACCGACGGGATACCGACGAGCCATTTTAGCGCCAAACCCCGCATTTCAACGCGTTGACGCGTCTGCCAATCACGCGCAACACCCGCGCGTCGTGCGCAACGTTAACCGCTCTTCCCTCGGCCCTACCGATCCACTAGCGTCGCGGCCATGGAGACCACCCAACATGACAGCCGCTACTCTTGGGCACGCCTCGCCATAAGCCTTGGCCTAAGCGTCGTGGGCTCCATCGGCATGTGGGCGGTGATCGTCGTTCTGCCTGCAATGCAAGCGGATTTCGGCATCTCTAGGGCTGCCGCAACCCTGCCCTACACCGTCTGCATGGCCGGGTTCGCCTTGGGCAATTTGATGCTGGGTCGTGCCGTTGATCGTTGGGGCATCACGCCCGTTTTGGCGGTGGCGAGCGCGGCACAGGCACTCGGCTTCATCCTTGCAACCATGACCAATTCGCTCGCCATCGTCTCGGCTTTGCATATCCTTCTGGGCCTTGGCGCCGCGGCGAGTTTTGGCCCCCTCATAGCCGATGTCTCGCAATGGTTTCTCCGCCGCCGCGGTATCGCGGTCGCCATAGCCGCCAGCGGGAACTACCTTGCAGGCACAGTCTGGCCCACGCCCATCGCATGGGTGATGGCCGACTACGATTGGCAAGGCGCGTATCTGGTCCTCGGTGTCCTAATCCTGATCGTAGTAGTTCCCGGCGCGTTCCTGCTACGCCGCCAGATCGACGCGGCCTCGTCCGAGCATGCAACTGCTGCAGCGGCCACCAAGGCGGCGAGCATTCGGCTGTCGCCGCGCACGCTTCAAATCCTTCTGGCGATTGCAGGTATCGGCTGCTGCACGGCCATGTCCATGCCGCAGGTGCATATCGTAGCGCTGTGTATCGACAGAGGTTTCGGCGCAGAAGCGGGCGCCGAGATGCTGAGCCTGATGCTGGCCGGCGGTGTCGCCTCCCGGCTTGTCTTCGGAGCGCTGGCCGACCGCTTGGGCGGGCTATTGGTTCTGGCCATCGGGGGCACCTTGCAGATGCTGGCGCTGAGCCTGTTCCTGTATCAAGGAGACATGGCGGCGCTTTACCTGATTGCGCTGATTTTCGGTCTCAGCCAGGGCGGGATTGTCCCGGCCTATGCCATTATCGTCCGGGAATACATGCCGCCTGCCCAGGCCGGGCGCCGCGTCGGCATCGTCATTGGCGCCACCATCATCGGCATGGCTTTCGGTGGCTGGGTCACGGGTTGGATCTATGACCTGACGGGCAACTACCAGGCCGCGATCTGGAACGGCATCGCCTTCAATCTGGTCAACATCGTCATCGCCCTTGGCATCCTGATGCGCGTCCGCGGCGGCACCGCGAACGCCCAAACAGCCTGATTTAGAGACGCTCCGTCCCGAAGGTATCGCACTCGGCGACATTCGCCGTCTCGTAGCCACGTGCAAACCACCGCTGGCGCTGCTCGGAGGTGCCATGCGTAAACGTATGAGGTTGCGGCACGCGGCCCGCACTTCGCTGCAGGGTATCGTCGCCGATCTGGCGGGCGGCATTCATGGCCTCGGCGATATCTCCGCGCTCCAGCGTGTCGAACTTGGCGTCCGCAAGGCGCGCCCAGACACCCGAGTAGCAATCGGCCTGCAGTTCAACCCGCACACTGATCTGGTTCGATTCAGCCTGAGACACCTGACCGCGAATGCGGTTGGCCTGGCCAAGGACGCCTAATTCGTTTTGCACGTGATGGGCAACCTCGTGCGCCACCACATAGGCAGCGGCAAAGTCCCCGCCCGCCCCCATACGGTTCTGCATCGTCGTGAAGAAGTTGGTGTCCAGATACACCTTCCTGTCCGCCGGGCAGTAGAACGGACCGGTCGCCCCGCTGGCGTTGCCGCAGGGCGATTGGGTGATGCCCTTGAACAGAACGAGAGTCGCCGGATTATAGGGTTTGCCCACCTGACGGCGGAAAATCTCGGCCCAGATCTCTTCGGTATCCGCCAGCGTGACGCTGACGAACTCGCCCGCGCGCTTGTCGGCTTCGGTCAACTCGCCGGTCTGGATCTGTGTCGATCCTCCACCTTGCCCCTGCAAAAGCGGCGTGACATCGATCCCGAAGAAGTACCCTAGACCCAGCACAAGCAACATGCCCACGATCCCGATGGAGCCCCCGGTGCGCACCGGAGAACGGCGCCGGTCCTCGATATTCGAGCTTCCCCTGCGGCCTTGCCAACGCATGCCTCTCTCCCTCACATTCTTGTCGCGCTTTGCACATTCTGCACAAGCCTCGTCAAAACGGCAACGCCATCGACGGGTCAATCCGAGGCCGGTCGTGGATTAATCTCCACAGCCTCGGCACCTGGAAAATTGAAGTGTGGTGTGCGGGGCGTCGGTTTGGTAGGGCGAGTTTCGCAAGCGAGCAACGAACAGGAGACGCATGCATGGACGCGCAGTCCCATGACGATATGCCAATACAGTTCCATGACGACATGCCAATCTCGCGTAGGCTCTATCAGTTGGTCGAAGACGCCGAGGGCGACGCTGTCACGCTGCGCTGGATTATGACCCAGCTTCACGAACGGGCGTTTGGGCTTTTTCTTCTGATCCTGGCGTTGCCCTGCTGTATCCCATTTCTCTACGGTATCCCGCAAATCGTTGCCTTACCGTTGATGTTCGTCGCGGCACAGATTCTTTTGGGCCGCACGTCGCCCTGGCTGCCCGAAGGCCTCGGCGCGCGGGAGGTTTCGAAAGCTGGCCTACAAAGTCTTGCAGACCGGGCGAAACCATGGCTCGAGCGGATCGAGGCCGTCAGCCGTCCGCGGCTTGCATGGCTGACGCACCCGCCTGTCGACCGCGTATTCGGCGTTGCACTTGTGCTTTTCAGTGCGTCGATCCTTGTGCCATTGCCCGGCACGAATACGGTCCCGGGCTTTGCGGTCGTCATTGTCTCGATGGGATTGTTGCAGCGCGATGGTATCCTTGTTCTGGTAGGATCACTGATAGGGACGGTGTGGATCGCGACACTGATCTTTGCGGGCGCGACACTTGCAAGTTTGGTAAAAGGATGGGTCGGCCTATGACCGCTCGAAATCTAATGCTTCTCGCCGCTGGAGGATCGCTGGCGCTTTTGCTGGGCGCCTTCATATTTCAGGCCTTCGGCTTTGCGCCCTGCAAGATGTGCCTCTGGCAGCGCTGGCCTCACGCGGCTGCTATTGGCGTGGGCGCGCTGGTGCTGGCTGCTGGCCCCCTCGTGCTTCTAGGACTTGCCGGGGCGTTGTCGGCATTAGTCACGGGCGGGATCGGCGTGTTTCACTCAGGCGTCGAACAGGGATGGTGGGAAGGACCGACCTCGTGCTCCGGCGGGTCGGATACGCTGGAGGGGCTGACCGGATCGGATCTGCTGTCCATGGACGCACCAGTGAACGTGGTCCTGTGCGACGAGGTCGCCTGGGCAGACCCCGTGATCGGCCTGTCGATGGCAACGTGGAATGCAGTGATCTCGTTCGGGCTGGCCGCACTTTGGATCGCCGCGCTCCGCCTGCGGAACGTAAACAATGCGCCGCAGTAATTGCTGACAAAGCAACCTGCCGTCCTCGAGCCCGCGACATTAATGTAGTGTAAATTCGCCCGTGATGTTCTGCCACTCGCCGGGGGCCAGTTCCTTGCGGTGCACGAAACGTACCGAATGAAGCGGGCCGTCCAATTCATCCTGCCAGAACTCGATGAATTTGAAGAGCTTCGGATGGTCCGGTGCCAGGTCGTAATCCTGCCAGATGAACGTATTCAGCACGCTCTGGAAATCCGGCATCCGATAGAACATCTCAGCCGTCGTCAGCCCGTATCCCTTCAATAAAAGCTCGGTTTCGCGTTCACTCATATCAACCTCATTTTCTGCCCTTACCAAGAATTGAGCCATGAGATTCGTTTCTTTTCAATGAAAACAGTATGTTGGCACTCCTGCTAACTGGCTGCCAACGCTCGAGTCGTTCTGCCATTGCACCCAAACCTTGGGGTCTGATAGAGTACAACTAACCAAATCTAGCGGTTCGATGAAAAAGCGAGCAGATTGTGAACGATACGCCCGAACCCCCTGAAAACGAAGACGAAATGCCGCCCGCGCGCCCGCCTTACGACGGGCCGACCGTGTCGATCGAGGAGGAAATGAAGAATTCCTACCTCGATTACGCAATGAGCGTGATCGTGTCGCGGGCCATTCCGGATTTGCGAGACGGATTGAAGCCGGTGCACCGCCGCATCCTTTACGCGATGCATGAAACCGGGAACTCGCACGACAAGGCTTATCGCAAATCGGCGCGGCCCGTGGGCGACACGATGGGCAAGTACCACCCCCATGGCGACGGCGCGATTTATGACGCGCTTGTTCGCATGGCGCAGCCGTTTTCGATGTCGCTGCCGCTTCTCGACGGGCAAGGCAATTTCGGCTCGATGGACGGCGACAACCCGGCGGCCATGCGATATACCGAAGTGCGGATGGACAAGCCCGCCGCGGCTCTTCTGGAAGACATCGACCGCGATACGGTCGATTTTCAGGACAACTACGACGGCAAGGAGCAAGAGCCCACGGTTCTCCCTGCACGCTTCCCCAACATGCTGGTCAACGGCGCGGGCGGCATCGCCGTCGGCATGGCCACCAACATCCCGCCGCACAATCTGGGCGAAGTGG
>JAAUYH010005093.1_pt1 | contig 9988 bp, 7 predicted proteins | sample 7278061 | NCBI WGS metagenome assembly JAAUYH01 (sample SAMN14350203, study PRJNA611818) | marine sediment metagenome | isolation source: surface marine sediment (0.6m) | place: French Polynesia: Moorea | collected 2018-08 | reverse complement strand
GCTAAGTACCTCAGTAGTTCTCTCGTCCACCCTCCTTCCTCATCAAACAGTACGTCCCTCATCCTAGTCCTTCTTCAGCACCTTTGTAGACTGTCCGCAGTCGTTTTAACAATGCAGAGTTTTTTCGGTGCTAAACATTAAGAAGCAATACATTATGGATTGATTCTGAATTATTTCGTAAGATAGGCAGTACCAAGTCTCTTATCAATTTATTGACCTATTGATTTCTAGACTGTAGTGATCTTGGCATAGGGAACGATACTTGTCCCCAAGCATCCTATTGAAGTCTTTGAACTCCAATGAAATACGAAACAATGCTAGTCATTACCTTTTTCCATCGATTCGCTCAGGAAAGTTTTCAAGGCGTGTACTTAGCAGCGCATCCATTTTCTCCTCTCTCATCAACTGACGTATTTCCGGATCTGAGAGCAAAGTTCTTCATCACTTCCGCTTTAATCAGAACTCCTGTAGAATTCTTTTGTCCGGTATCGAAATCAATCACGCAGTCTTCTATCCAGTTCTGATTCAAGGATGCTCGTTTTTTCATTCCGAAGGATACTTTGGACCTTCAATGAAAACATTCCAACTATTTTGACGAAAAATCTTATACTGCCAGTCAGTGCTTAATGCTTCACTACCATGTAGTGATGAATATTTAGTCATAAAACGACTGTTTATATTCTCAATGGTACTTACCTATCGTAAGAGATCTACCATTTCCTAATACCGATTTTAAATGCCTTTACTTTTATCCCGCATGATATGCCTGTTATTCATGGGATGCAGATTTGCTATGCTAACAGAAGCCTAATAGAATACTTTGTCCAGCTTCAATTACAGGCTATGTAAATAAGATATATCCTCATGACTTTCAGCGAATCATCCTAATCTTCAATCTAATACCTTTTCGAGAATAGCGATCGTATTGATAACATTAAAGACGGTAGAGATAGCGCAGCATTTTTGTGATCTCCGATTGACCGTGATGTTTCGTTTTCTGCCTTTATTGTACAAACATGCATGTACGACTTTTATTTTCAGAGATTTAGAAAAGAAATTTGGGAAATGCATAAAGCCTTTTTACACGTGCTGGTATACCTTTCAACCCTTAAGGTACGGGGGGCCTATCAAAAGTAAAACACCCTAGTTTAATGTTCTTAGTCAATCAAAAGGATAAAGCAACCAATAAAGCTTAACTAAATTTTAAAATTTTTGGTAGTAAGCAGTACTGCATCCTACCCCAACCAAGGACCTGGGGAAAGAAGAGTTTCTGCCCATGTATCTGAGGAGCGAAAACGCTGTATTGTGGACATGGGTAATGCAAGGCTTACACATGCCCATTTTGCAACCTATTACTGTATACCAAGATCTGCTGCGTCAAATTGTATTTGCAGAAGCATGCTCAGCAAAGCGGCAACAATACAAAAAAGAGAAAAAAACAATGTTTTAAACGATGATATGAGATCTTTAGAAAATATGCTCGTAGAGCATGATCTGAACCGTTATATACAATTACTGCCGAATTTATGTCCCGCACAGGGATTGAGGTATGCAATAATACTGTTTCTAAACATTAGCATGAAATTGGTTTACGAAACTATACTGCTGTATTCAAACCATATTTGTCAACAAAAAAGATGTAAGCAAGGAAAGAATAGGCATATTTCCTCATATCTTATGACGCAGAAAGATAGAAAAATATGATCTTTAGTGATGAGTAATCGTTCACTGTGCGTTCATTGAAACTGTGCGCACGTGTTTGGGAAAAAGTGAACTCTCGTTATTTGCTTCCGAATATGGTGCCTAATTTCAAATCTGGCTAGGTACGTATTTCCGTATGGGAAGTATTCTAAGCCTTCGAACGCACTTCTCTTATCCGAATCACAGGACAATCAACAAGGAAAAATATATAGATGTTTTGAATCAGTATGTGAAACCGTTCACGATTGAAAGTCATGGTGGATTGAAGCTACTTGTGCATTGGCAGAATAACTGTAGGCCACATCGAGTAATCACTGTATCTCAATGCTTCTCGTCTAGTAGCATTACTAAAATAAAATGGCCCGCCCAAATCCAGGATCTATATCCTACCAAAAATATTTCGGAGTATTGAAACACGAATTTCGTCGACAATCTACCCATCCATCTAATGCAGGTACATTATTTGAGTTATTTTGCACAATGTGCAATGAGTAGGCTGAAGAATTCTTCGTAAAGTTAGTGCACACTATGCCTGTTCGTTTGAATGCCGTCTTCGATAATAATAGTCGTTCTATGAAGCATTAATTGATCTACAAATATAAGAAATGAAATAAAATTCCAAATGTTATTTGGGGTAGAATATTTTATCCACTACAGTTGTAGTGAAGTTTTTCTACTTTTGCTGCACCCCTCTACACTTTGAAGGTCCATGAATCAAATTAAAATCTTTCTCATAAGAATATGAACACAGTGAAAAGTCTTAAAATAAAGTTTGAAATCACGGACTAGCACGATATTCAATCAGTATTCTTTGTCGGCAACATTTTTTACATGCTATTTGTGGCTACTTCTAACGGTACTACAGTTTCTCCAGACTTTCTGTGGGATGTGTTCAGGATAATTGGTACAGAACTTTGACCAATTTAGATTTTTTTTCCATGAATCAGTTTGTTTGACATCAAAAAATTTAATACTGGTCACTTGCGTTCCGGACAAAATCCTTCCATTCATTAAAGAGAACGTTCACTTAACTGTCAGTCCAAATTCAGCTCTAGATTTTAGACCACTCCTGCCCCCCACCCCCACCGAATCCGCTCATCTTGTACCTTAAAGCTTACAGAAATCCGTGTCAAACCCATTTCGAGACAACATTCACGGCGAATTCTTTGAATAGAACCCATTCAATTAGTCAGCAAACAAAAAATCATGAAATAAATAAGACAGCATAAAATTCATGCAAAGCGTAAACTTGTGGGCAGATTTCCATCTCCATCCCCACCATTGCGTGATTTTATTGAATGCTGCAAATTGTTCTTTCTTTCAGATATAAAGTCTAATGAGGATCTCTATATTACATTTCAACACTGTTTTAAAATCGAAGATCAAGTAATGTATTTTGGATAATAATTAAGCAACGACTACATGTATCTATCGTTTGCACCTATCTTGGTTATCAGATATTTCTAGTGTCTATGTTCTTTGCGATCATGAACACAGGGCGCCTCACTTCTAGTCCAACTATGACACACGGGCATAAATTGAATCAGGAAAAATCTGAATCTAGTCGACTAACACAGCTAAGAACGAAGAAGTAAGCAATGAGTAGTGGAATGCACATCGTCTCAAATAAGATCAACCGCAAGTGAAGTTTTATTTGAATTGCCAAAACTGGTTAGTACCTATTTGATTCTCCTGTAAGTTTCTTGCTTTATGGGCATAGAGAGAGTTTGGACGAGTGTTTTCTATAGTAAAAAACTTGCCCGAATATCATAGGGTATAAAGCCAAAGTTTTACGCAATGAACACCACTGCATTAATCCATGATTGACATTTTTGTTTACAACTTATGATAGCAAAAGGTTGTAATATGGACTTAAAGTGAATTCGGACAATTCGGGGAGAGGACTTAAGTGAGGACTCCGGCATCGACAAATTATGATCAATTTCGTTATATTTTTTTCACCCGATAAATAATAATTCTCTCCACCCGAATTTTTGAACGACTTATTAGTTGAACAAATCTAACATATGGATAAAATTAATATTAATGACATTTTTAAAAGAAAATGAGAATCCATGCAAGTCTGTTGTCTAACGATGGCAAATCAATAAGTTCCTGTGGAGCAAGTCTGATCTAGAAGTTATTTAATGTATCAAACAAAATTTATTCACTAAATTGACAATAAATACGTTAGGTCAGACTTCTAGGTTGTCCTTCACGAAAATGAGACGAGGAATTCGAGTCAATGTCATACGTTATCGGTTTCATTAAGTTTGAAATGATTGCAGTAAATAGCAATTGTCAAATTATGTCTTGTGTAACTGCGTTTGTACTGTTGTGGATTGTGATAGTCGCTTTACTAGCGGAGGCATATCTTGCCAACTTTTGTTTCAATATTTAATTAAATGACGAAGAAGTTTCGTATGGTTTGTACGCACATAACCTTCACAAATCAATTATCGTTAAATAGTCAAACTTGTTGGCGAAGTAAATTTATCAACGTGAAACATAGTCCAAAGTCCTTCATAGCGCCGTACGGATCAAACTGAATTGTTCTCGTTACTACTCAAATAGTTGTATTATTATTCATAGTAATAATAAATAAATTATTTGCGTTCTCGTTACGAAATCAAGTCGACTTTCAATGAAGAAAAATATTAATGCTGGTCTTGTATCGTAGAGTTTTTCTTAGTTTAAAACATATTCAATTCAGATGCGCTCTAAGTGAATGCGTATCTAATGTGAAGGAGCGCAAATATAGAAACCTAAGATGTAAGATTGAATTTCGCCACACACCTCAGCAAATTTAGAACTTGGTAACTTGTGATCATTCTGATTGATGTATGATCAGTAACGAAGCGGACTTAAAAGTGAAAACCTCCATTGGTTTTACATAAGTGGCACTGATTTTAGGAACAATATTTCGACGGAAATGAGCAACACTTGCCAACAGGATGTGCTTGAACAAATTGGAAGTAAAACTAACAGGAAATTTGGTTCGGGGAACGATAACCACAAAACAAGAAAAGGGTGAAAGAGGAGGATGGGCTGAGATATAACGGAATGAAATTGTCGCTGACTAATGTAGGGTGCGTAACGGTAGGTAGACGAGCACGGATTATTGGACTGCTTTCAAGGAGCGATCAGGAACACTAACGTCAAGAACAAGGAATGTGATCACGGGTAATCTCAAGATGAGGGAGAACAAATTTGAGGAAGCAGCAAAGTTGAGCGATGGTGTGGAGACAGGAACACAGTAAGCTGGAATCTCGAAAATGTGATGCACAAAATCTCGCAGGTTGAAGAAGGACATGTCCGAATTCGGGGATATTCAGTGATACACAATTTCAACGACAAGCTACAGTACACTCAACGAGGCCCACATGCACAGCGAGATCTACAACAAGACCACCTACAAGTTGGCTGAATTCACAACGTTTCACAACATGCAAACGGCCGTGTACAGTAGAATGATGCAAGCGTTCAGCTCAAACCCGCAATGGCCACCTCATCAGCTGCGCAGCTGACACTGAGTTGGATCTCGATCAATCCCAGAAGCAACGTTACGAGTAGCTCAACAGCACCAAAAAACAAGGGCCTACGACAGGTCGCGGTTTCTGTCACCCAGAAGCTAGCACGTTCGAGAAAATGAGTTTAGGGCACAGGGCGAGCACCGCTCTTGGTGGAATCATAACCCGTGGAAACCGGCCCGTGCCGTTGGTACAGTAAGTCATCAAGTGCGATACTGTACTGTACAATGCAGTACGGTGGGTAGTGCATCGTAGCTAGAAATTAGACCGAGGATCACTCGGTCGACGAGAGTCCACACAGAAGGAACATCATCTGCGGTATTGCAACAAGAATCTGGAATAAAATAAATCGCACAAGAATTGCACCAGTTAAAGGAGAAGCGCATGTGCGACGAATCGCGGTGTCCGTCAGACATTGGTTTTCCTGCAGTTTGGAGCCATCTAGAACAAAGATTCTCCAGGGATTATACGCCACATATAACTCGTCATATCGCGAAACACTGTAAAATTTCCATGAGACCTAGTCGTTGGGGTTTTGCCCCTGCAATCGCCATTCCCTCCCTCCCTCCCAATTCTCACCCAGCGCATCGTCCTGCACTTTGTCGCTGTCATGTTTGTGAGCCTCTATTCCCGTCTCGTTGCTTGATTCAAAGAATCGTTCTCCACTTGATACCGTCATTGCGTGCCAGTATTTGGATCCCAATCTCATTCCTTTCGCAAAACTAAATTCTATGTCGTCCTGTACAGGTAGAAGCCCGCTACGAAGAGTTGCCTGTTTTTAGGCGTTGTCCTAAATTTGGGTCAGATTCACAAGGTGAGATCGCACTGAGGTGTACCAACCAATCCAATAGCACAGCTTCCCTCCCGCGACTGCTTTTGCATCCGGCGTGGTGGAAGCGGGAGATTATTGGGAGATGTTAAAATTCGGTTAAAAATAGAGGCTGATGGCTGACGCACAGCACAATGACGCATGTTGAGTGGCGCAGCGGAATATCTCGAATTGGGAAGATAAGGCGCATAGCAGTTGGTTGTGCGCCAAGAGAAATGACGGTTGAATAGCGGAGTGAGGCTCTGATTCTTTCGGTATTGCGCTATAACTGGCCAACTCACCACGTCATGTTTTGCATCACACGTATCCAACGCTCTTCCCCTTTTTGCGCCTATTTAAACCGTTCCTCTTGTCAACTCCACACTTCATCTTCACTCTACCACCGCCACCTCCTCGACATCTCCACACTTCAACCGCACCAGCAACCTTATTCTCACTCACTACTCTCGCCTCACCAACGCTCACTCTCTCACCATGACTGATCCTTTTGCTGAAGACCCCTCCAACTCGGCCAACTTCTCGGAGCGTCTCCCTGAACATGCATTGCCCAAAATGATTGCTGGTGCTCGTTCGCTTCTTCCGCCTTTCCGCAGCACTCCTCCTTCAAGCCCTTCGTCTCTACCCAAATCGAGCAAGCTTATCTCTGTGTGGCAAAGGGATTTCTATCGCCCCCCGCCCTACAGTTCCCCCGACCGTACCAAGGGTAACAAACAAGGTCTTGGCGAGAGTGTGAGTGAGGTGACGGCGAACGCCCCACCTCCAATCAAGTTGGACCGTGTCATTGAGGACTAAGTGGTAGCAGTCAACCCCACATCACATTGACCACATCGATTCCCGGTGATTCACCGTTTCTCAATTTGAACTAACGATGTGCATGGGTTTGTATATTTCTTGTGGAGTATAGATCGGCCTCCATCTTCCAGCTTCATCTACTTCGTCAGTCTTATCTAGCTTCATTTCTACCGTCTTTGTACGCTTCTTGGGGTCTGTTCTATGTAATTAAACTCCCACTTTCTTGCCTAGATTCCCGCACACGCACACTCGCTCAAGCATATCCTACCCAACAACCTTGTCCCTCCACATTTCCCTAGCCCGTCTGTAACGACACTGTTTCTTTGTCCTCCTGGCGAGGGTTTGATGGGACTGTAGAAACATTTACTGTCGTTGCGCAGGGTTTCTCAGCGATGACATACAGTGTGCACCAGTTCAGTTTCATGCACAGACCAAACTTTCCACATGGTACAGTAGCTGCTCCGCATTGTTGTTCTCTGACTTTGGACGCAGCAGGCAAGAGCACTGATGACTGAGTTAACGATTGGGTGCGAAAACACTGGGTTTTCAAGTGGTGGCGTATTCGATATGCGGGTTTAGTTAATCCTGTAACACTGCTCAAAAAACCGTACACCGTTCCGATACCACCTTAGACCATTCCAGAAGCGAGTCCGCTGGCACACGACCCGGCTCTACTGAGTATACGAGAATAAGCTATGTATGTGCCGCCAAATTGAGGTGGTGGTTCTAGTTCTGCCACTACCTTAGGTCCTTACATTTGGAATAATCTAAATATTGTCACAACTCAAAATAGCACTTCATCACACTGGTGCGAGCTCGGAATTGCTGAGTGCAAACGGGGTAGACAAATGTGCGCTCGCACTTCTCAAGATACCAACCGTCCCGTATCTCCGGGATCGCGAGTACTGTACCGCTTATTCACATGCCTCCACAACACAAGGAACGTGGCGCTCGAACAAAGGGGGTGTCTCCATAATGCGGTTGAAATGTGAACGCCACGCACGACAAGTATGAACAGTTCTAGTTTCCGAAAAAATGCTGAAGTTCATTCATAAGGTTATACACCGCAGTTCTATCAGTTAGTTGGGCAACGCACAAGTATTCGGGGACGTGGGAAAATTCTTGGCAAGGATACGCCCGTACTCTCATGTTAATCAAAGCAACGCATTGTACTTCAAGTGATGTGGATAATGCGAAAAAGAACAGGGCAATGACGTAGCAGACATGTCGAAATCTCAAACTGTTTTCTTTCATCATAGTCATTTTCGGCGTAGATTCGCATCTCATTTTTCATGGACTTATTGAGTGCTGTAACACGCTCGCAATGCAATACCCGGCTGCTCAAGTATGCCAACAAACTGAAAACAATTGAAAACACTTCGATGAGATGATAGAATCGTTCCCATTGCCCAGTATACCCACCTCAAGATCCGTGTGGTATGAATGTCAATGGGGGCGTAACGCGATTCAGCTCATCTCTGTCTACAGTAATTTGAATGAGGCGATAACGCCAGATGTTGTTTTTGTGTTCTAGGCGCCCGATCCGGTTTCGATGCTACTGTGGCTATGTTTCACTTGTTTCACAGGCAAGTCGATTGTTCCGCACTTGGAAGCTATTGTGTTTCGCTTCGATTTGGGGTTACGCAATCACCTCCATTTTTTATGTTAAACTCGGATAGTGCACAAATTAATTAGGAACATTTTAAACAATCAGAATCAGCAAGTTTACGGAAATGTTGTGTTTCCGATAATTTCTAAATCGAATTAAGCAATACTCCTTGGGCCAAAGAAGAAGTTTTGTGAAGTGACTCCGGTCCACAGTAAATTGTGCTGCCGGCCCCATTTTTCTCGTCCATGTATACTAATTCACTTTTTTGATGGCATGACGATAATGCACCATAATTGCACAACTCAGTGAGGATCACAAAGTGTTTTCCTACAACTATACAGCGGCTGTATAATGTCCAAGCTGCTTTTGATTTCGTTCTCATTGGCGAAAAACTTGGTCCACTCGAACAATTTTTGTTGTAGATGGTCAGAAACAAAGAACATCGATACAGTTACAATGAGTTACACTTTAATCATTCTTAGTCAGATAATTAGGATTGATTAATTGTTTCCTGTTAGTTTGGCGTATGCACTTGAAATGTTTTGTTCGCAATCTTGCAATGCTTGCCGAGCTTCTAGCTTCGAAAATCCAAGAGTCGATAACTTCGCGACTAATTCCTCAGTGTCCGGCTTCGTTTCAACGGCTCGACTCTTTGGGGGTTTAGCTTCAACTATTTCGGGAAGTAAGTCACTGCGACCGAATAATAACAAATCCGGAGACAAAGTCAAGTTGAGCTTGCTTGAATTCCCTATTGTCTTTGTCAATTTTCCTGTCCTAGATTTCAAGTCAATGACAACTTGCGCGTTATCGCCTTTGTCACCACCGAAACGAGACAATTGAATAGAACTCGGGGAATCAACAGCGTACGCATTCGATGTGAGCATGGGATTAACAAAACGCAAAGCAATGACGGAGTTGCCAATACTTCCATTTGGTGCGTTGTTCTTTGGAATAACTTGGTACACAAAAGAACCTGCAACATCTTTCACTTTGTCGTTAGGTTCGTGTGCGTGCAGGACAGCAATTGATTTCGGCGCAATGGAAGTCGGCACCGTTGACGCCCAAACACCCGACTCCATCGTCGACCGCACAAGTTTCAATTCGTACTCTAATCGATTCACGATAATTATTCGAACAGAGCGCACCGAGTGTTCAAGAATCGTATCCACACTTCCTGAGATTATTCTCAGGCGATGGGAAAGCTCGTCGTCCACAGAATCTTTGTTAATAGACCTTGAACGTCCTAAAACGTTCATCCGCGCAAACACATCATGACGCTCGCCCTCTTCTATTTCAGCATCAGCACTCTCCAGCCCATCAGCAGCACCACCATCGGCGGCAGAGAAATCTACCATTTCGATGGATTTCGGTGCCATTCCAGGTGTCGCTAGGAAATCATTGTTCGATCCATAAATTGCCGCTCGCTCTCGAGCACCAGTCAATCCAAAGTCAGACAACGCCTTCTTCAGAGCTGTGTTAAATGCATCACGAGCAGCTGGTGATCCACAATTGATTTTCTCCCACTTC
>JAAUYH010100291.1_pt1 | contig 9990 bp, 7 predicted proteins | sample 7278061 | NCBI WGS metagenome assembly JAAUYH01 (sample SAMN14350203, study PRJNA611818) | marine sediment metagenome | isolation source: surface marine sediment (0.6m) | place: French Polynesia: Moorea | collected 2018-08 | reverse complement strand
GCCAGAGACAACTCTTCGGTCTGAAACTCTTCGCGCAACACGTGCTCGAGGGATTCTACTTGCCGAGAGTCCAAATAGCCGTGACTTGATAGCTCCTCTACATCGGGCATGCCGTCTTTGCGCGGCAACGAGGGGACCGGGATAAAGCCAATCGGCAATGTTGGGGCCGGGAGCAACTCGCCCAAGGCTTCTTCCAAGTTGCGCAAGCGAACGCCGCGATCGGCCACGACGTAGACGGCCACATAGGGTTCACCCTGGCTACCGACACGCAAGGAGGCCGCACAGTCGACGATGCCGTCGTATCCGCGGCAAATCTGTTCGATTTCGGCCAGTGCGACCCGCTCGCCGCCGATGGAGGGCACGCGAGATATGGTTGCCAGTGCCTCTAACTTGTCGCCCGGCAACCACTGTCCGCGAATATCGCTGACGAAGAGCCGCACACCTGCAGGGCTGCTTGCTTGTTCGAGCCACGTATTTTCCGGCTGCAGAGCCATGGGCAAATAGCCATCACAGACATCGTCCGCGGGAAACGCCAGTCTGCCGGCGACCTCGCCGGGGAGGCGGCCATTGTCCTCATCGAGTACCTCGATCCGGTTTTTCTGTCGGTTTCTTTGTCCGACGTACGTGATGTTGCGGTTTTGCGAGGTGCGGCTGGGCGTCGTTGGCAAAAAGACTTCCGGATAGCCGTATAGGTTGCACCAAGCGTCGTCGACGCGCATACCCTCGCTCTGCGCATCGGTCAGCTCGACCCGATCGGAAAAACCGGTGAGGATGCCGCCGCCAGTTGCCAGTGAGCCGATGCTGCTCAATTCGAGCACGGTCCCCGCCGACAGAACGCGAGCACTTGTCTCGGTTGCGGAATTGGCAGATGCCAACTCTGCGCCAGCAAAAGACAGTGTTCCTCCGTTCGCGAAGGTGGTGCAAGCAACCAACGGCAAGAGCTCGATCCCCGCACGCAGATCGTAGGCGACCTCGGAGAAATCGATGCCCCTATCGCCGAGACGCTGCCCCAGATCCAACAGTTTTTGATACGAATGCTGCGGATACACGAATGCGCCGTTCGCCGCCGGGACCGAGTAGGCGACGCGGGCGTCGCCGTGGACATGGTGATTGGCCACGGCCATTGATGAGTGACCATTCGTTGATACCGCCGTTGATACGGCTTTGGGCGGCGCGATCGCAATGACCCGTAGGTGCTTTGGTGCGAGGCCGGCATGGGCAGAAGGGGCCAATACTTGCTCTACACTCGCATGTGCCAGTATTTTGTGTAGTCGCGACTTGGGAGCGTTAGCGCTGACGAGCAAGCATGTCACGCCATCGCGAATACACGACAGCAACGCGGCCACGGACTCCAAAGACAGATCGCATATCAGAGCCACAGCAGCGCTAGAAGGCCCACTTGCCTGTCTTTGCTGCGAGACGTCGTCCACCGCCTGTGCGAGAGAGACATAGCTGATGTGTTGACTGGGCAAACGCAGAGCAGCCCTGTCTGCAATACTTTGAACGTTAGGAGCAAAAATATACTGTCTCATGAAATCTCACTTGGTATAGGCGTGATAGTCGGTCAAGGACGCCAACAGCTTGGCACTACGCGAAAACACGCCACTTCCCCGGGCGAGGACTTGATCGTTTTGGTCATAAAGTAGAGACTCGGCAAATACCAACGTCCCATTGGTACTCATTACTTTGCCGACTGACTTGACCGTGCCCTCCAACGTCGCCTTCATGAATTCGACTGCAAAGCTGACAGTTACAACGAGAAATCTATCGACGATCGAGTTCGCGGCAAAACTGCATGACTCATCCAGCATCTTGAAATAAAAACTGCCACTCATCAATCCGCCAGCGTTGCGCAACACATCTTGGCAATCCAACAGAATCTCCGAATATCCTTCCGATAGTGTCATCTTCGGCTTGACGATCACATTAAATGGCGCGTTTTCGTACATATGTTTGAGGGCGCGGAGGTGTTTTTCTCTGGGAACTGCTTTCAATGCCCTACTCCATTAGGCGGAATTTCTCATGTTCATATACGAGTAGACTTCGTCCATAGCGGAAAATAGTTTCTCGATATCGGCGCGGAAATTGTAAATATAGGCGGAAGCGCGCAAGATCTCACCCGTGGTCATGAAGTCGACGAGCGGCTGCGCGCACATATGCCCCGTGCGGCACATGAGGCCATAGGAGTCGCTCAGCATGCGGGCGATGCTGTCGAGGCTGTCGCATCCGTGTACGCGCATGCTGACCATGGCCGAGCGTCCTAGGTCTTCGTCAGTCGGCCCAAGGACTTCAATGTAGTCGCGCTGCTTGGCCTGCTGCAACATGAAGCGCCCGAGCTCACGATCATGGGCTTCGACGCGCTTATAACCAATGGCATCGAGATAATCGATGGCGGCCATGAGTCCGATCGCACCGGCAATATGTGGGGTGCCCGCTTCGAAGCAATGGGGAATCTTGCGCAAGCGATGGGAATGGGTATCCACCCAATCGACGACACCACCACCGAGTAACATGGGATTTAGGCTCGATAGGGCTTCATGCGTGGCGCATAGGGCACCTATACCGGTTGGCCCTAGCATTTTATGGGCCGAGAATGCGAGAAAATCGGCGCCTAACTCATTGAGCTTGATCCGCCGATGAGGGATCGACTGTGCGGCATCTACAAGGGTGATTGCGCCGACATGTTTGGCCGCCGCGATCATCTCGAGCAATGGGGCGTAAACGCCGGTTACATTGGAGCAGTGGTTGAGTGCCACCAGTTTGGGGCGCTGCTCTAGCAATTGGCGGTAATGATCGAAGTCGGGCTGGCCATTGGGATCGGTGCGTACCACTTCGACCCGAGCATGACGCCACGGCAGTAGGTTGGAATGGTGGCTGTCGGCAAAGGTGATGACCATATCGTCGCGCCCGAGTTGCAGCCCCCTCGCGACGAGATTGATCGACTCGGTGGTGTTGCGAGTGAAGACGACCGAGTTTCCCGACGTGCCAACGAGCTGTGCCACACGGTAGCGGGCTTCCTCGAACTGGGTAGAAGCCTCCTCGGACAAATAATGCTTTCCGCGGTGGATATTGGCTCCGACATCCCTGTAATAGTCAGTAATTGCGTCGATGACGGGGACAGGCGTCAGGCTTTTAGCCGCACTGTCGAGATATATGACCTCAAGGCCATCGATATCGCGGGCAAAAACCGGAAAATCTGCCTTCCGCCAGGTTTCATCGCCGATTTCGGGCTCGGTCTGGATGCTCTTAGTCATAGGGAAAATCCTTTCTGGGCCAGTTTGGCACCTACACGAGACGTGCAAGAGGCAAACTTGCCCGAACGTTCTGATGCGATGTAGTCGACGATGTCTATGTCGATACGAATATCTCTGCCCAATACCTCATTGAGATCGCAGGTGATTCTCTCGGCCGACGCGTATTCAAATCCTTCATTGACGATAAGGGATAGCTTGAAGATTCGCTCGTCGAGTTGCTCCAGCTTATACAAGTCGATTCCGGCGCTGTTGGGGACGATGAGCTCGTCCAGCTGCCGCGAAGTGAGAGCAATGCTGCCGTTGCGGAAGAGCATACTTTTGACCCGGCCTTCCATATGGACTACGGGATAAGGGCTGCCGCACTCGCAACTCTCCTCGCTATAGCTGTAGATATCGCCGGTCTTATAGCGAATGTGTGGAGTCGCGCCGCGGCCGAGGCCAGTCAAGACGAGTTCGCATAGCTCGCCGGGGGTCGCCTCGCGTCCGTCGCGAATGAACTCGACGAAAAATGATTTATTGTTTAGGTGTAGATGTCCTTTTGGACATTCAACCACGACCCAACCGAATTCCGACATAGACACGGCTTGCAGGCATGGCGTGTCGTCAGGAAAGAATTCCTCGATTTGTCGCCGGCTCACATGGGTACATTGAGTAAAGGTCAGAGCTATGGGGGCGACATGGGGGCGATGATTTCGCTTTTTCATCTCGCGAATGAGAAACGCGAGATGGGTCGGATCGGCATAGTAGAGATTCGGTTGGTAGGTGTCGATTTCTTGAATCGTTTGCTCGATGAGGCGCTCACTCGTCGTCAGAAGGTCGTGATATACGGACAAAATGAGACGCCCGTCGGCAAGGAGGCGGTCTTCGGTTGTGCTATTAGGATTGGCGCATTCCACATCCGAGCAGTTGGGCGGTGCGTACCACACATGGCGCCGTCCGCGCGCTTTAAATGGCTTTTTAAAGCCCGGTGCGACTTCCAAACATTCTAAGAGTCGCAGCGAGTACAGCGCCGAGTATTCGACTGTGAGTAGCCGCTCACTTTCAGTACCAGAACTAGGTACTTGGTCCAAGAACGGATCGCCGATGCTGATTCCTTTTGCCAATACCCCATAAGGAAAATTTCGGCGATAGTGACGCTTGGACGTCGGCGGCAGCTTGTCCATATCGGACGGTCTGCGGATGTTGTCGGGATGCAACGAATGGCGATTCAATAGCTCGCCGAAGAACGGTACATTTTCATACGCATACGTGATCTCTTTTTGTACAAGACTGAAATCACCTAGAAAATTTATATTATTCATCGTTGCTTAGTCCAGAAGTTGGATCTAGGGAGGAGAGCTGCAGCGGTTGAAGATATGAAGAAATAAACGGGAGACGCGTAAGGCCCGCTAATAGTCAAGTCGATGATGACTGAGCCGATGACAGCGAAGTCGGTGGATGATTGCTGCTTTCTGCGGCGCCCGGCTGCCAAAGCATATCGATGTATCATGCGCTAGTGCTGCTGCTCCGAAGTCGTCAGGGGATAGGTTTCGTTGTCAGGTCGTTGGCGCAGAGGCGCGGAGAGGGAGCACAAGGAGGACGCCGCTGGGTGTGGATTCTACCGTAACTGGCGGATAGCACAGCTGCTGGCGGCGGCGACCTGACGGCGATGTGCCCGACTGATTTCGGAGCAGTTGCACGAAGCCCTATACGTGAGTATTACTCAGGACATGGAATTGGCTCGCTCAGAGTGGCCAGGACACTGCGGTTGCCGCGAAATGGCTCGCGGCCGTGAGAACAGAGCATATTGTCGACTACCAGCACATCATCTTGCTCCCAATCAAATATGACTTTGTTATTGAGGTATGCTTGCTGGAGATGTGCTATCACCTCGCTCTCGATGGGGTCCCCGTTGCCATAATACGTCTGGTTTGGCAAATCTCGTTCTTCCACGGATTCAAACAAGAATTTCCTGGCCGCTGATGGCAACGTAGAAATATGGAAAAACGTGCAGTGGTTAAACCATAGCAATTCGTTGCTGACTGGGTGGCGGTGAAGCAACTGGCGCACTTGTCGGGTGCGCAGGCGATCGGCCGACAGCCACTCGTAGTCAATGCGATTGTTGCGACAGTACTCTTCGACTTCAGCGGGGCTGTCGGTTTGAAACGATTCTCGCCATCCCATGCCGAATTTGGTGCCGTAGTTGCGCACGAGCATATAGCCTCGCTCGCGAAAACGATCGACGATATTGGGATCTATCGCGGACAGAATGCGGCGTGTGTCGGCAAGAGGTGTCTGTCCTCCCTTTTTCGCGACAATCTTACACAAGAAGCTGATGACGCCACACCATTTTAGCGTATAGGATTGTTCGTTGTGCAAAAAGATAGGAAAATGACGCGGATAGTCTGTGGCGGTGTAGACGCGACCTTGTACTGCGTGACGCGGAGATGAGCGTTCGCCGTAGACCAGTGGCGATGTCGAGATAGCTGTAACGGTTTGCTCGAACGCTGCTGGATCGGTCCCCGTGAAGCCGCGAAATAATAATGCACCGTATTTGTGCAATTGCTCTCGCAATGCTTGACGATTCTCGGCTACCCAAGAGGGTAAGTCGAGGGTCGGATCTCGGCGCTGAATGACGAGGAGCGGCATCTTTTCAGACGCGCCAGTTTCGCCAGGTACGCCAGATACGATTGCGCAATGTACCCCATCCGGTGATGACCATGGCATTGCTGTTTGTGCCTTTTCTGAAAGGCTAGATACGTGTGAGTGTCGAGAACTATCCATAATGACTCTACAGGCTTCGCGAGGGAGATATAGTCTAGCCAATCAAGAACGCACTGGCAACCTGTCGACGATGTCGTCGCGATTTGACCGCGACTATATGAGTAAATATTGAATGCCTGACAGATCTCACAGATAGATATTCAAGATATGGTGGCGTCGACAGCATAGCTGTGTCCGTTTTCTTCGAGTAGGTTGAGGTGGTGTCGGATGAAATGCGCTAATCTGAGTGAGACGCTATTGCGATAATGTGCCCATTTCAAAGAAAAAGTTCGACCCGATGCACCGGGGAATGCACTGAGAAGATCTGCATTCAGTTCCTTCGTGGAAGATTTCAACACGTTCCTAGCAATAGTTCAAGGTTAATACAAATGTCTCCATTGATTCCTCTTCCAGGACGCGGAGCTAAGAGCATCTCATTCAATAAAATCTTATGCAGTTCGATTGACGAATTTGGGGGAAATTTTTATCCATCTGCGAGCCCTTTGCCTCTGGGACAGACTTCCGATATATTGCGGTTTTATCGACGAGGCAATTCTCGAGGCAATTCTCATGGAAGTTGCGATCAGCTTAGTATCCCCTCTTTTGGGCACAATCGTTCTTGGCTATCTTCTATCGCGTGCGCGGTATATAAGTGATGGCGGCATTGACGGCATCAATCGCTACGTGGTCTCCATCGCACTGCCCAGCCTGCTCGTACGTGCGCTGGCGACGACGGAGCTGCCTAACGAGTGGCCGTGGGGGCTTTGGCTATCGTATTTTCTCCCCGCCATCGCGGTTTGGGGATTGGGATTCACGATTGCCTGCATTGTAATGAAGCGTCCCCGCGGAGAGGGAATCATCGTGGGCTTTGGCAGCGCACTTAGCAATTCAGCACTGTTGGGGATCCCGATGATTTTGACGGCATTTGGCGATCAGGCCGGACCACCTCTATTTCTCCTTTTGGCATTGGATGGATTGGTGCTCTTATCCCTGGCGACCTTTTTGCTTGAAACGGAAAGCGATGCTGATGGCACAAGAGGTCGTGCGGGTGCGGTCTGGGCAGGGTTTCGCGGTACTGTGCGCAGCCCAATCATTCTGGGACTTGCCGCTGGGATCGTGATGGCCGCAATTGATGTACGTATTCCGGAACCAATCGATCGACTATTGGGAATGTTGGCCAACTCGGCGATTCCGTGTGCCCTCTTTGTACTTGGAGCGACACTCAATCGCCATCAACTCGGTCGGGACCTGCCATCGTCCGTGATCACGATGGTTCTCAAACTGCTGATTCATCCGTTACTGGTGTGGATATTGGCGACCTTTGTGTTTGGGTTACCGCCACTTTGGACAATTGTCGCTACCTTGGCCGCTGCCATGCCAACGGGCGTTTTCAGCGCAATTCTGGCTGCGCGCTATCGAACTGGGAGTGGCGCTGCATCGGGGGCAGTCTTGCTGACAACTGTTGTCAGCTTAGTGACAGTAACGGTATTGATTGCTGTCTTGCTGCCTTGAATCGAAGTTCGTTGCGGCACGTACGCATGAGCTGAATTGAAGTCTAAAATTTAAGTCTGGGGAGACACTTCCTGTAGCAACTCCAACGCTCGTTCTCGAGGAAAACCGACACTTTCACCAGCCTCAAGAATTTGCTCCCATGTCATAGGCTGAAGAGGGATGCCGGTGCGGCTGCGCTCGGCCAGTGATATCCGCTCGGGGTCGCCAGGCTGGAGTATCGGTTCCTCGGGGTGCTGAAGCGGTGTGTCGAGAGCGTAGGCGATCATATCGTCGAGTTCACGCTCGAGCCAGGTTTTGTCCACCATGCGCGTTGGATCGATGAAGATCGCCAGCATATTGTTGATGATGGTGTGTTGACGGGGATTCCCTGGCTGGATGGTGCCGCCACCGCTGAGAAGACCGGCCAATAGTTCACAGATCATTGCCAAGCCAGAGCCTTTGTGTTCCCCAAATGCCAACAGCGTGCCTCGCGGCTCGGTAAACATGGCAGATGGGTCCTGAGAAGGTTTGCCCGCGTGGTCGAGGAGTGTGCCTTCTGGCACCGAGACACCTGCGTGCATGGCGACCCGTACTTTGCCCATCGCACGTTTACTGGTGGCCATGTCGAGTAATACATCCTTGGTATTGCTGGTGCCTGGGATGGCAATGCAAATAGGATTGGTGCCAAAACGGGATTTTGTGCCACGAAATGGTGCAACCAACGGCACCCTATCGGTAATATTGACGAAGAACAACCCGATGATTCCCGCGGCAATGGCTTGCTCGCCATAGGTGCCCACACGACCAATATGATGGGAATCGCGCAGGGTCATCAGCGAGAGTCCCTGACTCTTGGCCCGCTCGATGCCTGCGTGGGTGGCCTCCGCAGCAGTGCGTTGACCATAGCCACGATCGCCAGAAAACTTAATGATTGCGCCTTGATCATCGAGCTTCCTCGCTGGCGTTTGCGGTACCAGCAGTCCGCGTGCAAGATGACGCATGTACGTGGGAATCATGACCACGCCGTGACTGTCATGACCACAGAGGTTGGCGCGGACAAGATGACGGCTTACCTGCCCGGCTTCGGCGTCATCGCTGCCGGCCGTCAACAGCAGATTGGCAATGATACTCTGTAGGGATGTATGATTGATAAGCATTTTTGTTCGTATTGTCAATCTTTGTAAACACCTGGCGCTTCCCTACATAATCTCACTCATGTACGTGTACGCTAATCAATTTGCACAAAGTCTCTGACTCAGATCCGTACGGAAGAAGGTGGATGCGAACTTTCTGCAATGATAGCCACGTTGTGTCGCTTAGAGATGGTACGAAGACGTCCCGTGAATCACGAAGTCCGAAAGTTCCATACTGCGAATTATGCCGGAGCTATTCGGTGTGACAACTTGCATGAAAACCCATAGGAGTTTCATCTCGGTAAATGCAGTCCTGGTGCCAACATAAGATACGCAAACGATTTCAGATGGATACCGGTAGCTTGTGCCTATTTGGAGACAGAATTGTCATTCTAGCGTGGCAAATATGGGGAGGCGACACCCCACATCTGAGGTGTCGTGTCTGCCATCGTCAGGATCTATGTGTGAAGAGCTGGATTTGCCAACCAGTGAGTGGGTGTGCGCTTGCGCTACCTCAGATAGAAAACATCGCACCCAGAGAACACCACACATAAAAACGCCGAGGCGAGCTGAAATGCTCACTCCCATGCGGCAAATACAAGCAAAGACGCCCATACCAAAGCACCATCGATCAGTCCACGATAGTTATAGCCCATGGCTTGGCGTCTGCATCGGCAGCCAGGAAGAGCCATGATGTGCGTCATACGCTCACCAAGCATCCTGAAAGTATATTGTGGCTCCAACCAATCAGCGGGAAGTATCGATTGGAGTGCAAGACGTTGTCTTTACGCCGCCGGCTGTATCAGCATTTCCCGCTTGTTCGTGTGGTCAGGCGGCGACACTACGCCCGCACGCTCCATCTCCTCGACCATGCGCGCGGCGCGGTTATAGCCCACGCGCAGGCGCCGTTGAATCATCGATATCTATGCGCTCAGGCTGAGCAAGGGGGCGTAGGCGTCGCGCGTCTAGGCGTCAGCGCCACTCAGGAGCAGGCTGGCAAACATCCGCTGGCGTTCGCGATGAGAGAGCACGCCCACATGGGGCCGCTGGGCCCGCGGGATGGTTTTGTCTAACATCTGGCGGGCGAGGCCGCGGATGCGCTGACGTCCCGCGCGATCTAGTCCCCCGAAACTGAAATTTCGTACATAATTCGCCGTCCCTTTCGCGCCATGGCTGCGTTGCTCTTCGGTTGCTGGGGCCCACCCAGCGCCCTTATCGCGTCTTGCCCTGACGCAAAATTGCCTGCCGACTTATGCACGAAACTTCAATTCCGGGGGACTAGTCCTGCTGCTCCGAAGTTCGTCAGGGGATGTTTTTGTCGTCCAGGGCGCCGAGAGCAAGGCGCGATCAGGGCGGTGGGTGGGCCCCAG
>JAAUYH010108892.1_pt1 | contig 9991 bp, 3 predicted proteins | sample 7278061 | NCBI WGS metagenome assembly JAAUYH01 (sample SAMN14350203, study PRJNA611818) | marine sediment metagenome | isolation source: surface marine sediment (0.6m) | place: French Polynesia: Moorea | collected 2018-08 | reverse complement strand
TTCCCCAATTCCTCGTAAATATTGCCCAAACCGTAGTGTGCTTCTGCGTTATCTGGATCGAGTTTTGTTGCTATCTGGAAATTTTCTTGAGCACTAGCTAATCGACGAGGGATAGCATTGTAGTCTTCTATGCCCCACTGAGAATAGTAATCAGCAATCTGAGGCAGTCGACGGTGAAATAGAAATAAACCCCCCATGAGCAAAAGAGCAAAAATGAAACTGAGTTCATGCCAGTAATGCTTAGGAAATTTACAGCGTTCCAATAGGCGTTTAACTACTTCTCCTCCAGTTTTTGTTAAGGCAGTTCTAGCAGTTATGAGGGTTAATACACTTTGGGCAACAACAGCAATAGAGCCAAGCTCATCGATTCCACCACTCAACCAGCGTGAAGAAATGTTAGTAACTAATGCCACTGAAATGGTAAGAGAGGAAATTGATAACCCACTCCACAGCCAGTCTAGGCGATCTTGTGAACGAAGAATAGATTGATCAAGAAACCACCACCAAGCACTTGCTGATGGATTTACAATCGATCGCCAGTCAGCTAGATTAGTAGTCTGAACGATAAACTCAGACTGTCCCTTCAGTCGGTTGTCTAACTCCTGGACTTTAAGCAGACTCCACCTAGGGCTAGGACTTTGAGCCATGAGAGCAGCTTGAACGGCATCCCGAGCAATCAGAACATCTAAAATTTGTTCTCTTGAGGGAGAGTTGGGGGAGCATCCTAGTTGAGAAGCAACATACCGCATTAAGCTATACGACCGTGATTCTAACGCCCAGATAAAAAGATATATTTGCCAAAATGGGATGCTCTCAGAATTGGTAGCTTCAAGAGCGACAAGAGTTGCTTCGTAGCCTTCAAGGGTACTATGTAATTGCGAAAATGGCAGGCTAGTCATAATTTCCCTCCATCCCCAGTCAAAGAAAATGCTGCCCAGAAGTAGGGATGAGGATATTCTTTTCGCACCTCTTTCTGTGCTTCACGCAGAGCCTCGGCTTTGTCCATGCCTTTCCGCAAGTAGGTATAAAACTGCTCCATTAGGAGTTTTGTCGGTTCATCATCAACAGTCCACAAGCTGGCTATTACTGTTGGGGTTCCTGGAGTTCCAGCATAGAGAAATGCTCGGTTTAATCCGACTACTTCATCCCCTTTACTCAAGTCTCCAATATTCGTCTCGCAGGCACTGAGAACAATAAGGCTCGTTTTTTCTAAATTCAGCCCATAGACTTCGTGAACTTCTAGCCGACCATCTTTTTTATTTTGTTTATTTTGTTCATCTTTTGCCAGATAAATGGTACTGAAAAGGGGATTGCGATCATTATACTCTCCATGAGCTGCTAGATGAACTATCTTTGACTCTTCTCCTTTTGAGCGCACGACACTTTCTGTAGCCTCTCGATCTAGCAGTGCTTTAGCTTTATATAGCTTGGCAATAGTTTTTGCTTCATCGGCAGCAAAACTGAGTTTGGGCAGAGGGGCTTCTATGGCTGGATTACCTAAAATGAGAATCTTGTCTGTTAAATTACGATCGCGCCAGAGAAAATTCCAAAAATCATTAAGTTTAGAGAGGAAAGCTTCTAAAACTGAGTTACGTAGGATAGGTAACTCGTTTTTCTGAGACTGCTCGCTCTCCAGAAAATTTAGTACATTGGCACTGGGAAGAGTTGAGAGATTGTAGGTATCGATGAGATATTTTTCGCCGTCGGTTAGGGCAGCAAAAGGAAGATAGTGAAGAATTCCATGAGGTACGATGATTAAATTTGAGGTAGAAGAACTCAGATGCGCTTCTTGTAGTGGCTCAATCAGCCACTTGTGTAGCTCTTGTAATACATTAGGATGGGGTCTGCGGATGTTAGCAAATTGGCGAAACAGTCTCAGACTATCCTTAAGTTCATCCTGAGAGACCTTTATCTCAATTGAGTCAAAACTCTTACGAGTAATAATGAAGGCAAAGGTACGATCTTCGGTAACAAAGTATTCAATCAGAGTGGTGTCGTTATCTAATTTTTGCTGAATTTGAGCCAGAGAAAGTAATTTTCTAGGCTGACGACTAACTAAACTGGCTACTTCAGGATGCTGAAGTTCGAGTTGGGTTAACAGGTTAGTGTATTCCGTTTCTATTGTTGTAAGTTGTTCCGAAACCTTAGCGATCGCTTCTTTGTCTTGTTCATTGACAGGACGATTCTTGAGCGCGATGAGTTCGTTGCGTTTGGCAATCCTTTCCACTTGAAGGGTTTGCTCTTGCTCTAACAGTTCGGGTTCTGCTTGGGAACGGAAGTCGATCTTTCCCTCTGCTAGGCGATCGAGGAAAGTTTTTGCCCGCGCCCGTTCGACATAGTTAAAGGTTTCTCTTTTGTCTCCTCCGTCCCAAAGTAATTTAATAATCTGTTCGTAGGTATCGACCTGCCGTTCCTCGAATGAGGACTTAAATGCTCCTACCATGAGTTGGCTGCGGATGTTTTCTTTAATTTCAATCGCTTGTTTGTAAAGCTCGATAGCTCGGTCAGTGTCATCCTGTTGCTCGTAGAGAAATGCGGTAGCTGCTACAGCTTGTCCGTAGGCATCGCGATCGCCAATTTCCTGCAAGATTTTTTGTGCCTGCTTAAATGACTCTGCTGCTGCCTCGTAGTCATCTAACTGAGTGCGAGCAATCCCCATATTGGTGAGAACTGCCCCCTCACTACGAACATCATTCTTTTTCCGAACAATTTCTAATTTTTGCCCGTAATATTTAATAGCTTTCTGATAATATTCCGACTTTTCGTCTCTGATTCCCCATTCAAGATAAGTCGAGCCTAAATTTCCTACAACATCACCTTGTCCCCGCTCATCTTGATGCTTCTGGGCAAGTTCTAGACTCTGCTTAAAATAGTTTATTGCCTCCTGATAGCTTCCTAAGTCTTGGAGAGATAACCCAATCCCGTTAAGTGCTTGACCTTCACTCCTACAGTCACCGATTTTCCTAGCAATCTCCCAAGCCTGTTGTAGGTGTTTCATAGCTTCAACTGGCTGACCTACCGCATTATAATCATGACCCAGATTGGTTAAAGCACTGACCCGTCCTCGAAGATCGTTTATTTCTTGTGCAAAATCTAGATGCTGCTGGTGATGCCGAATAGCTTTGGTATATTGCCCATAACGATAGTAGACAGAACCAAGATTACCAATGGCTTTGACTTCTCTTTGGCGATCGCTAATGACTTTGGCTAGTTCTAGATGTTGTTGGTGATATTTCTCGGCTTCTGGATAGTCAGCTAAAACATGGTAAGCCAAGCCGATATTACCCAAAGCGTTGGCTTCTCCCCTGCGATCACCTAATTCTCTGGCTATTTCTAAGTTTTCTTCATGGGAGTACAAAGCTTCGAGGGGCTTATTTAGAGTTCGATAGAGATTACCAAGATTACCTAAAGCATCAGCTTTACCTTTTCGATATTCGATAGTTTTAGCGATATCTAGGCTTTGCTCGTGATATTCTTGGGCGCGATCATACTGACAAATTAACCTGTAAGCACTACCAAGGTTATTTAATGCAACTGCTTCTCCTAGAAGATATTCTATGTTTCTGGCAGTTTCTAGAGCCTTTTCGCTATGTTGAATTGATTCCTTGTATTTACCTAGTAAGTAGTAAACATACCCTAGATGTATCAGTGCATCGCTTTCTACTAATGAGAGCTCGGGAAATTTTCTAGCTATAGTTATGCTTTTTTGGTAGTGGTCGATGGCTTTCTCATACTCGCTTAAAGAACGGTAAGCATCACCAAGGTTATCTAATGCAATCGCTTCTCCTGGAAGATTTCCTTCTATTTTTCTGGCGGTTTCTAAACCCTGTTGGCTATGCTGAATTGATTCCTTGTATTCATCTAGTAATAAGTAAACATACCCTAAATATATCAATGCATGGCTTTCTACTAATGAGAGCTCGGGAACTTCTCTAGCGATAGCTATGCTTTTTTGGTAGTGTTGGATGGCTTTCTCATACTCACTTAAAGAAAGGTAAGCATCACCAAGTCTTGACAAAGTATGCCCTTTCCTTTTGAGAGCCGAGATATCTTGATACAACTCTAGAGCGCGTTGCCAGCTTTCTATAGCAGCTAAAAACTGTTCTTGCTGGTATTGTTGTTCGCCTTGCTCGTAAAAGGCATCAGCCAATTTTTTATATAAGCTTTGTCCAGATGACTGAGCGGGTAAGCTTAAGAAAATGAGAACCGTTATTACGAAAGTTAAGCACTTTGATAAATATCTACGAGGTAACATGGGAGCTATCAAGACAGACGACAATGTCTATCTTTCTCCATAGATTTGGTGGGGTAGGTTTCGCAATTTTCGAGGAAATTTTGGCTAGGCTAATCTAGCTTTTATCCTGTAAGCGCTGCAAGAGTTAGGCACTTGCTCCCTAAATCCCCCAATTATGGGGGACTTCTGAGGCAATTCTCCCCAAATTTGGGGGGCTAGGGGGGCGAAAATCATTTAACTGCGTAAGTCCTGACCTGGCTGAGTAATTTAGCTAGTTTCTAACACATTAGTATCTTCCTCTTGAGCTTCTGGTGCTGTTTGAGAATCTCGGCTATCATCAGTCTGTGAGGAATCTTGGGTTTCACAGATAGCCGCCCTTTCTTCCTCGAGTTGCTTTCTGAGATTTTCATCCTGGATCTCGACAATAAACTCATTCCATCTTTCTTCATCCTCACACTGATTCTTAAGAGCGTCTATTTCCTTCTCTAGGGGCGTTGCGTCGGCTATTTGAATAAGAACATTGTCAACGACAGTAATACCAGGGGTAATAGTGGCACTCTGCCGAGAAATGGCATCTTGAGCATTGTCATTTGCTATGGGGGTAGCTGGAGCGACATTATTTGTTACTCCTCCCCCAGTACCAGTTCCTCCCCCCGTCGCAGGGCCTACTTGAGTCCGCGGAGTAGGAAAACCTCCTCCTGTCTCATCGATGTTTTGAAATCCTTGTTCTTCAGTTGTGTTACTGGGTATGTCACCAGCTAGATTGGTATTATCAACTGGTGAGTTAGTGATAAAACCACTACCAAACGCGACGGACTCTCCATCAAAATTACTTCCAATTCTTATATCAATTTTGCCACCTCGGGCATCGGGATCGTTGGCTCCCTGAGCAGTAATACTGACAGGGTCAAGATTGTCAATATTGGTTTTAATATTTTCCCCATCCCTACTACCTAGTCTAAATGTCCCTTGAGTGTTAATTGTAATATCACCACCATCGGCGATACCTTCTGTCTCAATGTCTTGACCAATATCTTCTAATTCTGCTCTCAATGGCTCGCTACCTTGTGTGTTAATTGTACCACCCTCAGTATCTCCTAAAGGTAAAACCTCAATATCTCCTAAAGCTTCTAAATTAACCGAACCGCCATTACCAGTTCTATCGGTATTTTCAGAAGTAGATGATGTATCAATATCCCCCCTAACTGTAATTGTTCCCACAGCTCCTAAAGCCGATAAATTAATGTCTCCTCCGTCGCCCCCATTAGTTCCCCTAGAGGAAGCATCCATCTTCCCCTCAACTTGAATACTGCCATCAACATTTTCACTGCCTAAAGCTTGTAGATCGATGTTTCCACCATTGCCTCCAGTAGAAGAAGCATCAATATTACCATTTACTACGAGTCTTCCATTGTTGCTTAAGACCCTTAGATTGACCGTTCCAGCTTCGCCTCCGCTAGAAGAAGTATCAATATTACTCTCAACTTGAATATTGCCAAAATCTCCTTCACTATTAAACATAACAGAGCCACCTTGACCAGCTTCAGAAGAAGTATTAATCCCGCCGTCAATCGTAATATTTCCCTCACCTCCAAAAGCTGATAAATTAACTTCTCCACCGTCGCCAGCAGTAGATGAGGTATTGATGTCTCCATTAACTGTAATACTGCCCACATCTCCTACAGCATCAAGAATGACAGGTCCACCGTTGCCAGTCATAGATGAGGTATCAATGCTACCAACATTAATTGCTCCTGAAGAAGAGAATTCCCGTGAAGCAGTAAACCTAGTTCCTCCCGCAGATTGAGGATCGTTAGGGCGGTTTTCTAGGTCAAACAGAGAAACACCCGCTCGCAAAATAAGGGCTGGACTGGAGGTTAAAGTGGGAATATCAGGGTCAGAACCAGATAAATTTGTATCTGGTCCAGTAATGCGAATGTCGCCCCCTTCAATACTGCCTGTCGCTTCAACTTTCAGAGCAACTCCAGTGTAGTTGCCAAATTCCACATCCCCTACCGCCGTGATAATTGGGTCATAGTAGCTGACGAAGTTCCCTGGTTCTCCCTTGAGGTTGAGTAGAGAGAAGTTACCTCCACTGGCAAAGTGTGCGTCTCCAGAAATATCACCATCACTAACTAGGGTTAAATCTCCCCCGCTCTGGAACGGGGTTTCGGGATGGTTAAGAGCGAGGATATCAATGTTTTGATTTCCCTGAATATAGAGGTCTCCCTCTGCCTGTGCCAGAAATGGTTTGGTTGCGCTATCTCGTATCCGTACCGTATCCTTTGCTAGAAGTTGGAGATTTCCTGTAGTACTTAACTGACTCTCCACTAAAGTAAGATTCTGATTAGCAGATAAAACTGCGGATTGTGCGGATAACTCTTGTACTGTCACATCTCCTGACGCAACGGGAATATCAGACTCTGCCAAAATAACTTGTCCTTCAGGATTGACTGCTAATCCCGTATCCTGCTCGATCGCTCCTACGGTAAGCAAGTCTGGCAAAGCAGTAATCGGTAAATTCCAATCACTGGGTTGGCTCCCACCCAGAGCAGTTGATTCAATCTCTATCCCCAAAACATTCCCAGGCATATTCAGGCGCACTAGGCTTTCTCCTGGTACAGCAGTAACAATAATCTCTCCTCCTGGGGCAGAAAGTTGCCCCGTACTTGCGACAGTTCCTCCTAAGAGGGATAAACTCTGTTTTGAACCTACAGCTAAATCACCAGTATTGATAATTGCTCCAGGTTCGGCCATCGTGAAGGCAAAACCACTGGGGTTTCCTACCAAAGCTGCATGGTCATTCATCCCAGAAGCATTAAACCAGCGATCGCCAAATTGAATCCCATTAGCAGTTGTAGCAGTAAAGCTGGCGGGAACACTAAGCTGAGCGTTATTACCAAATATGAGTCCTGACGGATTCATCAGAAAGAGGTTAGAATTGCCTCCTGTAACTTGGATTAAACCATCAATAAAAGAAGCATTACCGCCAACGACTCGACCCAAAATATTCTGGATTTGAGGATTGGAGAGAAAGTTAGCAATTTGCTCTTGGCTGAGTCCAAACTTCTCAAAGCTGTGGAAGAGGTTAGTTCCATCTCCTGACAGAGAACCGCCGTGGATGTCAAAGCGATTGCCATCAGGAGTAACTATCGTTTTTGTTCCGTCAGCAGCCGAGGTAATGGATTGTGCCTGTCCCGTTTCTGCCATTATCCCCATCCCAAATAGGGCAGCGAGTAAAGGGGTGAATTGTTTTAGGGTCAAAGACATAATTTTCTCCTGGTTCACAAACAAGCTATTTAAAGTCTGTAGTTGACGCTAAAGTAGAAGCCGTCATCTTGTACGTTATCGCCGCGATCGTCTAAATCGATGATAGGAACGCCATAGTCCAAGCGGATCTGGAACTTTTTGATCGGTTCCCATAACAGTCCTAAACCTGCACCGATTACAAACTGCTGGTCGGGTAATTTATTAGGATTATCTGCTACATTCCAAACGTAACCCATGTCTACGAACGGAGCAATCAGAAAGCTGGAGTTTCCTGCCTTATTGCGAGCTAGGGTAATTTGATCTTCAATGGAAAAACGGACTCCATTATCGCCAAAACGGGCATTTTGCCGATAGCCCCGCACCGATTGACCCCCACCGATAATAAACTGTTGATTCGGGAGTAAGGAATCGGGGGTTAGTTGCAGAGCTGCTTGAATTACTAACAAGTTATTCTGTGCCAGTACTTGCACTCGCTGTGCCTGAAATTGCCAACTAAAGAAATGTCCATCGGGAATAGGGGCATCATTCTTCGTAGCATCGAATAAGCCAGTGCCAAAATTAAGTTGCGATCGCAACGACCAAGCTCCATTTTCATCCCGTCTGATATAGTCCTGACCAAACTGAATTGTGCGGGTGCGACTTTCACCATCTTCAGGACCGAAGGTAAAGGAGAAAGATTGGCCTAGTAATGTCGTCTCATCGTCTTGATAGCTAAAGCCTAGGGACAAGGCGAACTCTTCGCGGGGAGTACGCACGAACGGCTGGCGATAACTGATTTCATATCGCTCTTTTTCTCCCTCAATGTCCAACTCGTCAAACGGTGACTGAGTAATTCTCCTCCACTCTGGGGCAGCTTTTAGTCGGAGGGTTCCATTCATGGCATTAAGGGGAACTTGATAGGTAACATCCAGATTATCAGAGCCTCCTGTAGTCGAACGGTAATAGGTGACCCGAATTTCATCCCCCAGTCCCGTTAGGTTACGAGAGCCTAGACCTACTCCCCACCTTTCCGAGCCTACCGAAGGCGGAGAGTAGTTGTCTACTCCCAAGTTAGCGATCAAGGGATTCGCTTCACTCATGGTAATGACGAGAGTACTCTCACCTCGCTTGCCCGTCGGGCGCAGGCTTGCTTCCAGCGTTTTAAAGAGGGGATTGACCCGCAGCAGTCGCAGTTGGTCTTCCAGTTGGTTGAGGTTGAGAGGAGTGCTAACCCCCAGTCCAATTCGACTACAAATATAGGACAGATTCAACCGCCCTCTCCCTTCAACTTCAATCTTGTCTAAACGACCTTCAATCACATCAATTTCACCGACAATACCTTCATCGGCGATCATCGGTAACCTCTGGGTAGTTTTGGCTTGGGAAGTAAAGTAGCCTCGGTTAGAGTAAAGCCCGGTAATTTGTTCGGCAGTCTCTTTTAGTTTTAGTTGAAATTCTGCTAAGGTTAATTCCTGTTCTGTTTGAGGCTGAAATAGTCGCTCAATCTCTGTTTTAATTTCCTCAAAACTCAAGACAGTAATGCCCTTAACCTTGATAGATACTGGGCGGTTTCTGACTGCGATCGCAATTGGAACGATGTATTCAGAAGCAGTAGCATCTCGTTGTGGTTCTGTCGTTATCGGACATAGTTCAGGTGATTTTGATTGAGAAGATTGATTCTCTTGCTCCGAAGCTAATCTTAACTGTGTTACCTCTGTTTTTTCTGAACTTAGCTCCCTAACTTTGACTTCAGTTCGCTCTCTAACGGTCAGATTGCTGTGAAAAATATTTAAGTCATCCGTATTTCTCTCTTGACCTAAAGTAGAACTTTGCCAAGAGAATAAAAGTAAACTACTGACAGTCAGACTTTGAGCAACACTCTTATACCAATTTTGTTTGCTTTGAGCTGGCAAAATACCGCTCTGTTCGACTTGGGACTGCAATTTAGCTGCTTCCTCAGCAGGAAGTGAATCTGTATTAATTTCACAGCCCATAATCAAGCCTTCATATCCTCCCGATTTACGAAAGGTAATTTTCATAGGGGGGAAACCTCTCCTCACTAATAGAACACTCAGGAATTAGGACTAAATGAAAGTACAGAAGTTTATCTAAATAACTCAAATAATAGCGAGCTTAGGAAAGTCAACTTGTGTAGATAATAAAATCCTGATTCCTCATTTGTTATTCATTTTTATGCAGTTTGATCCAGTGAGTTCAATAAAGGGCCAAAAAAGATACAAATCTAAAAGTTTGTTTTAAATGTTTTATTTATACTTCAAACGGTCACAATCTGAGCTTTTTTTACACTGCTATATAAAGAAGGCAAAAGCGCAAGTTATGACCGTGCAAAGTATAACTCTCTCCTAAGAAACATTATTGTTTCTTAGGAGAGAGATAACAATAAATCTTTAACGGCATCTCAAGAATTTGCCTTAGCGTATAGTACAAGATAACTATCTTTATTTTTGTCCAAAGTCCAATCCGCTAACAAACCAACTTTTTTCAAAG
>JAAUYH010070428.1_pt1 | contig 9991 bp, 8 predicted proteins | sample 7278061 | NCBI WGS metagenome assembly JAAUYH01 (sample SAMN14350203, study PRJNA611818) | marine sediment metagenome | isolation source: surface marine sediment (0.6m) | place: French Polynesia: Moorea | collected 2018-08 | reverse complement strand
GGCCTTCGCCGAAGAGGCTCGCCGGGCGGCGGAGACCAGCCTCGAGCTGATTCCGACCGCGTCCCTGCTGCCGGTCGACTACGACCCCCGACTCGAGCTCCTGGCCTGATCGTCAGGTCGGGACCGGCGTCGCTCGCGGGATCATGTCGAGGTGATCGTCGACGACACGTGACGCCGCATCGATCGCGGCGACGACATGCGGCCGTTCGTCGTCGATGCGACGCACGATCGACACTCGGCCCGGTGGCAGACCAGGAACCGGCACGTACGCGATGTCCGGGCGACCGTAGAACCGACGAACCCCATCGGTCACCGTGATGACACCCTCGCCGCTCGCGATGTGGGAGAACATGCTGCCCAGGCTCTCGGCGTCGACCTTGACGTCGCCAGACGTGTCGCGAAGGTCGTGATTGCAGAAGAACCGGGTCAGCGGCTCGTGTGTTCTCGCAACGTCGAGATAGGTCAGACTCAGCGCCTCGTCGACCGAGACCGACGCCCGATCGGCCAGGGGTGAGTCGGCAGCAACGACGAGGACTCGCTGCTCGTCGTAGAGCGGCGTGATGTCGACCTGCTCGGGCTCGGCGAAGAAGTTGGGCACCGCCGTGATCAGCAGACAATCGACCCGGCTATCGGCCAGGGCCACCTCGAGATCCCGATAGTTGATCTCGTGGAACATCAGTGCGCCGTTGGGGTGGGCCGCTCGCCAGCGGTCGGCAATCAGCTGGTTGAGCTCGGCCGCTCCTTCATCGTGCAGGCCGATGGCCAGGAACGGGTCGTCGCCATGCGCCACGGCCGATGCCTGTTGCTTCGCCTGTTCGGCGCTGCGCAGGATCTGCCTGGCGTGCTCACCGAAGCGCTCGCCGGCCGGGGTCAACACGACCTTCCTGCTCGTTCGTTCGAACAGCGTGACCCAGAGCTCGCGCTCGAGCGCCTTGATGGCGGTCGACACCGTCGATGCCTGGGTGAGGAGCCGCTCGGCGGCCCGCCGGAAGTGCAGTTCCTCCGACAGGGCAACGAAGACCTCGATCTGCGACATCTTCACGACCGCTCGAGCTCCCGCATGATGGAGGTGACGCTAGGTCAGGTCTCCGAACGACGACGACCCGAGGCCTCGGCCGCCGTCGTGAGCTCACCTACCTCGACCTCTGGGCGACCACGCACCGCTGACCAGGATCAGCTGGGCCCCGAGCCGGATCCCGGCCCCGGCCATCATCAGGATCGTCTGATCTCGAGCGGTCGGGCCCGACGATGCTGCCGGCGCCGTCGCCAGCTCGGCGAACCCCTCGTCGACCACGGCTCTGGTCGGCTCGGCCTCGACGGCGGTGGGGCCGGCCAGCAACGGCTCGGCCGTCGACACCTGACCCCGCACCGCGGCGACCGAGAGTGCGACGAGACCGACGGCGGCGACGAGCACCAGGAGACGCTTGGCTCCCACGAACCGGTCGAACCACTGCCCTGCCGTCAGCGGCACGGCAGGAGTGAAGGAGTCGGCGGCAATCAGCGAGGAGGTCGACGACTCGACCGGTTGCCGGCGGTCGGTCGACCGCCGCTGCTCCTCCCGACGAACCGATGTCGGCCAGATCGACCATCGCTGACCATCCCGTTCGGCCTCGAGGGCACCGGTGGCGATCAGCGTCCGCACGGCCCGGGTGCTGATGGCCAGCCGCAGGGCAGCTTCCGCCGTGGTCAAGCCGTTCTCGATGCCCGCCCGTCGATCGGTGCGGATCCTGCTGTGACTGTCGGATTCGTGTCGTTTCATCACCCTGCTCACTGTCGATCACTCCGACGCGGGAGCGATAGGTATCGATCGAGACCGATTCGCGACCGGATCACGCGGCGGTGGTGGTGCGACCGTCGTCGATGTCGCTTCGTCGGCTGACGCCGAGTGCCACCCCGTAGCCCCACAACCGTTCGACGTGGGCCACCACCTCGTCGGCATCGGGAGCGGCGAGGGGCACACCCAGCTCGCGATGCTGCAGCTCGAGGCGACGATCGCCGAGAAGATCGGCGTCGACCACCTGGATCTCCGCGATCCCCGCCGACGGATCGAATGAGTCGGCCAACGCCGAGCGGACCTGCTCGTAGCCGTCGACGTCGTGGATGGCCGAGACGGCGTAGTGGTCGACCGCCGTGTCGTCACGAAGAACGAACAGCCGGAGCTCCCGGATGAGGGCGGGGCTGAGGTACTGCCTGACGAACGACTCGTCGCGGTGCTCGGCCCACGCCTCCTTCAGCACGTCGAGCCAGGCACCGCACCCTGCGATCTCGGGGAACCATGCTCGATCCTCGTCGGTCGGATCGACGCAGATCCGCTGGATGTCTCGCATCATCCCGAAGCCGAGGGCGTAGGGGTTCAGCCCGCCCGTCGACCGAGGGTCGTCGAATGCCGGCTGGAAGACCACGTTGGTGTGGCTGTGAAGGATCTCGAACAGTGCGCCCTCGTCGATCAGTCCCCGGTCGAACAACTCGTTGACGATCGTGTAGTGGACGAAGGTGGCGCAGCCCTCGTTCATCATCTTGGTGAGACGCTGCGGATAGAAGTACTGGCTGATCACCCTGACGATCCGGATCAGCTCCCGCTGCCACTCGGCGAGGGACGGGCTGTGCTTCTCCAGGAAGTAGAGGAGGTTCTCCTCGGGGAGCCTCAGCTCCCGCCGCGCGTCGTCGACCGCGGTGTCGAGGGTCTCGGCCGCCGTCTCCTGGGCTCCGGGCACGGTTCGCCACAGGTCACGGAACGCTCGCTCCTCGAAGGCCAGCCGTTCGGCCGTTCGCTGGACGACATCGTCGTCTCGGTTCTTCCTGCGAGGAACGCGGAACAGACCTTGATCCATGAGGGCATGAGCCCCGTCGAGCACCGACTCGACGGCATCGACGCCGTGGCGTTCCTCACAGGCGGCGACGTAGCGGCGGGCGAAGTCGAGGTAGTCGAGGATCGACGATGCATCGGTCCACTCCCGGAACACCTGGTTGTTCTTGAAGAAGTGGTTGTGACCGAAGGCAGCGTGGGCCAGCACCAGGGTCTGCATCGCCATGGAGTTCTCCTCCATGTAGTAGCTGATGCATGGATCGGAGTTGATCACGATCTCGTAGGCCAAGCCCTGGTAGCCCTTCCGGTAGAGCTTCTCTTCGTGGATGAAGCGCTTCCCGAACGACCAGTGGCCGTAGTTGATCGGCAGCCCGGTCGAGCAGTAGGCGTCGAGCATCTGCTCCGAAGAGATGATCTCGATCTGATTGGCGTAGACGCTCAGGCCGAGGTCGCCGATGGCGATCTCCTCGATGGCGTCGTAGGTCCGCTCGAGGGTGTCGAACGTCCACTCCGCGTCGGTGAACAGCAATCGCCCCTGTCCGGTGCGGTCGGTCGGCCGGCTGACGAGATCGGTCATGCTGCGCTCGCTCGGGACCTCGAGGTGAAGAGCCGACGGAACACGGGATAGATGTCGGCGGGCACGTCGACGGTTTCGCTCACGAAGTTGGCATGGCGCTCCGCGACCGGCCGATACGACCGGCCGAGGCTCGGTGCCGCCTGGGTCGCGAACCACGCAATGCCCGGTCGCCGCGCCACCTCGACGTAGGCGAAGAACTGACAGATCGGGAGGAGCCGCTCCTCGAGCATCGAGATGCAGCGTTCGGTGTCGTTCGGCGGGTTGTCGCCATCGGAGGCCTGAGCGGCGTAGATGTTCCACTCGTGGCTCGGGTAACGCTCGGTGATGATGCGATCCATCTCGTCCAGCGCGGCGCTGACCCGTGTGCCTCCGCTCTCGGTGCTGTGGAAGAAGGTCTCCTCGTCCACTTCGGCCGCCTCGTGGGTGTGGCGGATGAAGACCAGATCGACCGCCTCGTAGTGGCTCGTGAGGAACAGGTGGAGCAGGAGGAAGAAACGCTTCGCCAGATCCTTGCGGAACTGATCCATCGACCCCGACACGTCCATCAGGCAGAACATCACGGCGTTGTTGGCCGGCATCGGCTGCTGCTCGAACCGGCGATAGCGGATGTCACTGGGGTCGATGTAGGGGATCCTCCGCCACCGCCGGGTGAGGCGATCCAGCTCTGCTTCGATGCGATCGAGCTCTTCCTGACGGGCCTCGGTGTCTGGCGCCTCCATCAGCGCATCGCACCGGGCCCGCAGCTCATCGAGCTCGTCGAGGGACGGACGGCGGAGGGCGAGCCGCCGGCCGAACGACCGGCGAACGGTCCGGCCGACGTCGAGATTGCTCGACGTGCCCGAGCTGGTGTGGCCGGCCCGGGCCGGACGGGTCGTCGACAGGCGCCGGAGCTCGGTCTCCACCAGGTCGGGAAGTTCGAGGTCGTCGAAGAACAGATCGAGGTACTCGTCGGCAGTGAGCAGGAACGTGAAGTCGTCGGTCGACGCCACTTCTCCGTCCGATCCCTCGCCGGATCCCCCCGATCCCGAACCACCGTCTGGTCGAGGAATGCGGTCGCCGACGACGAACTCACGATTGCCGGGGAGGACCCGGTCCCGTGCGCCGTCGCGTCCGAGTCGGAACCGCGGCTCGCGAATGCTCTTGGTCGAGATCGTGACGTTCTTCGGGCCGAGGCCATCCTTGACGCCGTGTTGCTCGACCGACCGCTTCAACGCTTCCTTGAGCTCGGCTCGAGCCCGGCGGATGAACCGTTGGCGGTTCCCGAGGCTGCGATCAGCGGGGTTGAGGCGGCGATCGATGAAGAACCTCGTCGTCGTGTCGCTCATGGTCACGTCGCCTTGTCCACTCGCATGTACCACTCGACCAGCCGACGGACCTGACGCTCGGTGTAGCCCTTCTCCGTCATTCGCTTGACGAACTCCGAGTGCTGCTTGTCGATCCGCGAGTCGGTCTTGGTCCCGAACGAGATCACGGGGAGCAGATCCTCGACCTGGGAGAACATCCGCTTCTCGATGACGTCTCTGATCTTCTGGTAGCTCGTCCACGCCGGGTTCTCGCCGCCCGACTTGGCCCGTGCCCGCAGGGCGAACTTCACGACCTCGTTGCGGAAGTCCTTCGGGTTGGCCACCCCACCCGGCTTCTCGATCTTCGAGAGCTCGGCGTCGAGGATGGCCCGATCGAACAGTTGCCCGGTGTCGGGGTCCTTGTAGTCCTGCTCCTCGATCCAGGCGTCGGCGTAGGCGATGTAGCGGTCGAAGAGGTTCTGCCCGTACTCGGCATACGACTCGAGGTAGGCCTTCTGGATCTCGTGACCGATGAACTCCGCGTATCGGCTCGACAGCTCGGTCTTCACGAACTCGAGGTAGGCGGCCTCGGTGTCTGGCGGGAACTGCTCCCGACGGATCGCATGTTCCAGCACGTAGAGGAGGTGGACGGGATCGGCGGCGATCTCGGCCGTGTCGTGGTTGAACGTGGCAGACAGCACCTTGAATGCCCATCGGGTCGAGATGCCGGTCATGCCCTCGTCGACACCGGCGGCGTCTCGATACTCCTGCACCGACTTCGCCTTGGGGTCGGTGTCCTTGAGCGACTCACCGTCGTAGACCCGCATCTTCGTGTAGAGCGACGAGTTCTCGTGGGGCCGGAGCCGGCTGAGCACCGAGAACCGGCTCAGCAGTTCGAGGACCTCCGGCGCCTTCGGCGCATCCCACAGCTCGCTCGACGCCAGCAGCTTCTCGTAGATCATCGCCTCTTCCGACACCCGCAAGCAGTAGGGCACCTTGACGAGACAGATCCGGTCGAGGAAGGCCTCGTTGTTCTTGTTGTTCTTGAACTGCTCCCACTCGGCCTCGTTGGAATGGGCGAGCACGACACCCTCGAAGGGGAAGGCGGCGGCGTTCTCGGTGCCGACGTAGTTGCCCTCCTGGGTGGCAGTGAGGAGCGGATGCAGGACCTTGGTCGGCGCCTTGAACATCTCGACGAACTCCAGCAGCCCCTGGGTGGCGCAGTTGAGGCCTCCGGAGTAGGAGTACGCGTCGGGGTCGTCCTGGGCGAAGTGCTCGAGCATCCGCAGATCGATCTTGCCGACCAAGGAGGAGATGTCCTGGTTGTTCTCGTCGCCCGGCTCGGTCTTGGCCACGGCAAGCCGGCGGAGTCTGGAGGGCATGACTCGCACCACGGAGAACCGAGAGACATCGCCCTCGAACTCGTCGAGCCGCTTCTGGGCCCACGGCGAGCTCAGCCCGGTGAGCCTCCTCGGCGCGATGTTGTACTGCTGCTCGAAGAGGTCGCCGAACTGTGCCGGATCGAACAGGCCGAGGGGTGATTCGAGGAGTGGGCTGATCTCGTCACCGGCCTTGAGCACATAGATCGGCTCGGTCTCGATCAATGCCTTGAGCCGCTCGGCCAGCGACGACTTGCCGCCGCCGACCGGGCCGAGCAGGTAGAGGATCTGGCGGCTCTCCTCCAGGCCCTGGGCGGCATGGCGGAAGTAGGCGACGATCCGCTCGATGGCATCTTCCATCCCGAAGAACGACTCGAACGCCGGGTAGACCCGGAGCGTCCGGTTGCTGAAGATGCGCCCCAGACGTGCGTCCTGGCTGGTGTCGACGAGGCGTGGTTCACCGATCGCCGCCACCATCCGCTCGGCCACGCTGGCATACATCGTCGGATCATCACGGCAGGCGAGCAGGTAGTCCTGCAGTGTCATCTCCTGCTCGCGGCGACTGCGGTAGGCCTCGCTGTAGTGCTCGAAGATGTCGACCGTTTCGGTCGGGCGGACGGTGGTGATTGCCACGGCGATCCTCCTTGGATCAGGCAGAGGGCAGACCTTGGGACCAACGGACAGGTCTCGGGAGCGGCCGGCGTGCGATCGAGCCGCACGGGGTTCCGATCTCGAGGAAGTGTCCGAAGTGCGTCAATTCCATGGGTCCATCGAAGACCCATGACCGGTCGCCGACCAGCGCGGTGTCGCGCTGGATCGAGTCGGGGTCGCGCTCGCCGGCAAGACGGTTGTCAGCTCGATGGAAGGCTTCGACCACCTGTCAGTTACGCTCCGCGACCGTGAACCTGACGCAGCTCGAGACGTTCGTCGTTGTCGCCGAAGAGCTGCACTTCCGGCGCGCCGCCGACCGACTCTTCACCCAGCCGTCGACCGTGTCGGTCCGCATCAGCCAGCTCGAAACCGAGGTCGGCACCGACCTGTTCGTCCGCAGCAGCCGCAAGGTGCAGCTCAGCCCGGCCGGCGAGCAGTTGCTGACGAAGGCCCGAGCGGCTCTGGGCGAGATCGCCGACCTCAAGCTCATGGCCAAGGCGATGGCGGAGACCGAGCCCGTCTCGGTGTCGGTCGGGTTCCTCGACGAGGGCTTGGCCGAGCTCTCCCAGGTGGCACACGACGCGTTCGTGGCCCGGTTCCCCAACGCCGAGGCTCCGATGGAGGCGCTCGACTACGCCGACGTGCAGGCGTCGCTCGTCAGCGAGCGGGTCGATGTGGTGGTCTCGGTGTTGTCGGAGGCGTGGTTCGACCACGCACAGGTGGTGAGCACACCGCTGTTCGAGGAGTCACGGTCCGTCGTGCTCCCGAGGAATCATCCGCTGACACAGTTCGACGAAGTGGAGACAGCACAGTTGCTCGACGAGCCGTTCCTCCGAGTGGACGGGTTGCCCGACGAGGTGCACGACTTCTTCATGCTCACTCCCCTTCGCACTCCCGAGCGGAGCCCCGATGTCGACGTGACCGCGACGCACATGCACAACCTGCTCAATCACGTCGCGCGGGGCGCCGGCGTGTTCACGGTGACGCGGGCCAATGAGCGCTTCTACCCCAGGCCCGACATCGTGTATCTCCCTGTTCGCGACCTGCCGAGCGGCGTGGTGCACATCGTCCGGCGAGCAGACGACGATCGCACGCACGTCCAGGCCTACATCGACGAGTGCGTCCGAGCCGTCAGGACCAGCCTTCACCTGATCCCGACCGCAACCGACGCCACCCCATCGGCAGCGTGAAGCTCACGCAGGTCGAGACCTTCCTCGTCGTCGCCGACGAACTTCACTTCCGACGGGCTGCCGACCGCCTCCACACCCAGGCATCGACGGTGTCGATGCTGATCCGCGATCTCGAGCGCGAGCTTGGCGCTGTGCTCTTCGACCGGAACAGCCGCAACGTCCGCCTCACCGACGCCGGCACCGTCTTTCGAGACCGTGCCGAGACGATCATGGCCGAGATCGCACGGGCGAAGCGCGAGACCAAGAACGCCGACGGCGCCCCGACCATCCGGATCGGACTGCACGACGAAGGTGCCGCCGAGCTGAACCCCGTGATCGTCGGCCTCTGGCGCCAGCGGTTCCCAGCTGGTCACGTCGACATGCAAGAGGTGTCGTACGACTCGCTCCTCGACGGCCTGCTCGACCACTCCCTCGACTGCCTCATCGTGGCCGCCGTTCCCGGCCTGATCGATCCCGATGCACCGATCTCGGCCGCACCGCTGTTCGCCGAGCAACGCGCACTCGCGGTACCCGCCAACTCGCATCTTGCCGGCGAGCACACCGTCGACCGCGCCACCGTGCTCGGGCAGCGGTTCCTTCGCGTGAGCGACGACCTCAACGCATCGCTCGGTCGTTTCTTCCTGCTCCAGGACGAACGCAACACCGCCGACGACGCAACCGTTGCCGCCCGCTCCCTGGTCGAGCTGCTGCATCACGTCGGGCTCGGTGATGGGGTCATGACCGTGAGCGACGGCGTTCGTCGGTTCTACCGCCGCCCCGATGTGGCCTACGTCCCGGCTCCAGATCTCGACCCGTGCCCGATCGCCGCGATCACCCGGGCCGACGAGCATCGACCCGAGGTCGTGGCATTCGTCGAGACGGCGGAACGGGTCGTTCTCGAGCATCTCTCGCTCATCCCGACCGCGGTCTCGTTGGTGGATCGCGGCGACTCCTGACGATCAGGCTGCGGGCGACCAGCGGTCGAGGGCCTCGCGACACCGCTCGACCCACCAGTCGATGCCGGCCCGTTCGATGCGGTTCGCGTCCTCGTCGTCGCCGGTGGCCGACAGGCCCTTGTCCCAGCCGAGCTGCACGACGGCCCCGAACAGAGCGAGGGGGAGGGCGGGGTCGGACGGGCCCATGATCGACTCGTGATTGACGTCGTCGAGCAACTCATCGAGCGAGGCGTCGATGGCGGCACCGTTGACGGCGAGGTGGTAGGCGTACTCGACGGCGGGTGGTGCCCAACTCGTGAGTGCTCCCCAGTCGAGCATGACCACCGTGTCACCCTCGAGCCCGAGGTTGGCCACCTTGGCGTCGCCGTGCACGACCGTGAAGTCGTGGCCGGCCATGGCATCGGCCAACAACGCCGGTCGTTCGTGCACCGAGCGGATGGCGTCGGCAACGTCGGCGGGAACCAGCTCGAGAAAGCGCTCCCACCCGGACACGATCAGCTCGGGGATGTTCTCGTTGGTCCGCATCTGCCGAGCCGACGCCGGCGACAGGAAGCGGTAGAGGCCGGCGAGGTCGAACAGGTCGCCCAACGCCGACGGGTCGGCCCCGAGGAAGGTCCGGTGAACGGCGGCAACGCCACCGAGCAACCGTCGGCCCTGGGCCCGAGTCAGCTTCGTCCCGTCGGGGAGGATCGCAGCCGACACGTCTCGCATCGCAACCACGACGCCCGCATCGGTCGGTTCGACACCGACGATGGCCGCATCGACGCCATCGGGGAGCCGGTCGAAGACCCCGGCTTCGTAGATGCTGAGGATCCGCCCCGTGTCGCCGGCGGCCTGCATCACCCAGTCGGCCGTCGGGTCGACGTGCTTCAGCACGACCACGTCGCCGCCTGGCAAGACCGCCCGCTGGATCACGGCTCCCGACTTGCCGTCGGCCCCTGGCAAAGGGGCGAGCTCGACCGCGGAATTCGACCATCTGTCAGTTGTCACGGGCGACAGTGTGGCGGGGATCGGGGCCGGCACCACGCGGCGCCGGCCCCGATCCCGCTGTCAGCTCAGTCCTTCTTCTCCGAGTCCTCGTCGCTCGGCTCCGGAGCGGAGGTGGGAGCGCCGAGTCCTTCATCTTCGCCGGCGGAGTCGAGGTCGTCGGCGTTGGTGATCTCGGCATCG
>JAAUYH010231180.1_pt1 | contig 9992 bp, 9 predicted proteins | sample 7278061 | NCBI WGS metagenome assembly JAAUYH01 (sample SAMN14350203, study PRJNA611818) | marine sediment metagenome | isolation source: surface marine sediment (0.6m) | place: French Polynesia: Moorea | collected 2018-08 | reverse complement strand
GGTCAAATCAGTCGCCACTAAATAGCGATATTCTTTTTCTCCGGGATACTTCAGGGCGATGACAAATCGCTTCTTGCCATGGGCGCAGACCTTTAAGCGGGCGCTACCGACGGTGGCCTGAATCGGGTCTTGACCCCGGATGCGGATCGATTGAGCCACCCCTTGGAATTTCGAGAAGTAGCTGCTCACATGATAGGTTCGAGTCCGATAGCGAATGTTTTGATTGTGGCGCAACTGACTAATGACTTGAACCCCGCCAAATAAGGCGGCTGCCGCATCCATAAACTTGGCCTGCCCGTATAGCGCATCGGCAACCACAGCTTTGACCTTAATCTGAGGGTGGTGGCGACGAAACTGCGCTATTAATCTCAGGGCCAATTGGGGTTTGCTGGGATATGCCGGATTCGGGGCGGGTGCAGGCGGACGCTTTTTCTTGGCGACTCCCTGCTTCTGAAGACGCTTGTCTTCCTTTTGCCAACTCCGCTGGGCCGGATCGGCTTGATAAAACTCGAAGCCAACCGGCAAGGTGACTTTGGGGGTAACCAATACTAGCAGCACGATAGTTTGACCGTTGATATACCCTCCCCTCTTCTTATCCTTCAGCTTGTGGGCCTTAAAAATTCGCTTCGTTGTCTTACTACGTCCATGATCTGAGTCATCTGTCGCCAACACTCCTTCAGTGATTCCATGTTGCTTGAGCACAAGCGCAACCCCAATTTGGAGCAGCATCTCCCACGATATTTTGGCCTGACGAAACATCCACGATAAGGCTCCGACTTTGTATTGGCCCAAGCTAATGCGTTCAAATCTGGCCCAGCATATGCTGTTGGTCAGGATGATACCCATTAAGCAGAAAACTAGCCAGTATCGTTGCTTTCGGCTCAACCCCAGATCAGAGTTGTACTGCCTCAGGCCATTGTCCAATTCGCTTATAAACGCTTCAACAAAGGGTAACGGCGTGCTCAGCAGCATAGATTTCTTTTCGTAGACGCTTAGCCAAGCATTGTAAGTGCCTAAGCAGAATAAATTACACATTCACCCCTTGCCAAGTAAAGCTTAGAGACCGTTTTGATGGGTAAATAATTTTGCACGACTACTTATGACCACTCCCCAAAAAACTAGAAGGTCGAGTACAACCAACTCTTGTCACTTGGATACTTATCGTTTTTGGTGTTGTTACGCTGGCGCCGCTTGTGTTTGCACAGTCAATAATGCTCGCTAAGCCCCACAGTCAGAAGGCAAAAGACATTCTTGTCGCCAAGGGGTTCTTTATTTTGTGGGGAGGCCTGACGCTGGCATATTCCGCCCTTCGCCTGGGTGGAATCGAATTCTGACGTTGGCATGTACAAACAAGAGTATTGTGACCCGCCGCTTCATTGGGTATAGCCAATCCCTATCATTGAAGCGGATGTCATGAAAGAGTGCTTACGTACAACATCATCGGAAGGCATTATCTGTGTGTTTGAACCCACAGAAGCGGCGCTTGAATTGATCTGTAAGGCATATCCTGAGCATCCCGATGCGTCTGATCCCAGATTATATACTCAGGGACTCAATCTGTCTGAGGAGAGAAAGACAGCGACCTGTTTACCGCATAATTTTACCTATATTTTTAAAGAGAGGGATTAAAGGGGACCAATCCATAATCAGATGAAATTGGTAAACCCTTGCGCCAGAAGGGGAAACTTATGAAACAGTTGGGAAAGACGCCGCCCTTCCTCGGGCCAAAGGGCGAGGTTGTTCCGGGAAGTATCGCTGAGATCAACTATCTCCGTCTCGGCGGGCTCGATCAGTGGGTGATGATTCGTGGCGAGAGCCTCGCTAATCCACCGTTGATCCTCCTGCACGGTGGGCCAGGTTTTTCTGAGACGCATTTCTTCCGATACTTCAATGCGCCGCTGGAGAAGACGTTTACAGTCGTCTACTGGGACCAGCGTGGCAGCGGTAAATCGTTCGACAGCGAGATCTCCGGATCTTCCATGACGGTAGAGCAGTTCATCACCGATCTTGATGAACTGGTCGAGGCGGTATGCAAACGTGTCGGCAAGAAGAAAGTTGTCATCTTTGGGCATTCCTGGGGGTCTGTTCTCGGCGTACTCTATGCCGCACGATTCCCACAGAAGGTCGCGGCCTATGTTGGCAGCGGACAGCTTGGCGACTGGCCAGCGAGCGAAGCGTCTACCTATGCCTTCGTGCTCGCCGAAGCGCAGCGTCTCAACAATCGCAAAGCGGTGAAGGAGCTGCGCGCCATTGGACCACCGCCTCACACCGCGAAAGCTTTGTGGACACAGCGCATCTGGTTGCTTCGAATAGAGGGAGGGCCAACCGTAAGGGACTTTTGGACTCTCGGTCGAATCTTTCTCAGCGTCCCGGAGACATCGATCTTCGAGCCACCTAATCTCATGCATGCTTTTAAGTTTTCCCTCGACGCCATGTGGGCCGAAGTAACAGCGATAAATCTGATCAAGGCCGCGCCCGCGTTGCAGATGCCCGTGTTCTTTTTTCTCGGACGCCATGACCACTGTGTCCCCTCAGAAATCAGTACGGCTTACTTCGACGCCTTGACCGCACCATCAAAGAGACTGGTCTGGTTCGAGGAGTCTGGACATCAGCCATTCGTCGATGAAGCGGCAAAGTTCAATACATCTATGGTGGAGTTAGTGCGACCCACCGTAACCTGAAAGATTGCCGCCATCCGCCAGTTAGACCGCTTGGCGCGAGCAATCCGTACCCATCCCAGGGGATAATGGAGTGGACTGCCCAAGCAAGGTTTTATGTCATGCAGCATCAGGAGCTTTTACTCACGACCGCTGAGGTGTCAGCTACATTTGCCGGATTCTCAGGAGTCATAGGTGTTTTCAGTGAACACACCCGTAACCTGGAGGCACAATTGCAGCGTCACCGATTACTCCAGATGATCGTCACCAGCCTCTCTGCGCTTACTATGTCAGTGAGTCCTTTTCTGATTGCTGCGTTTCGATTTCCGGAGCCTCTGGTGTGGAGGATCTCTAGCGCCATCTATGTTTTCCCCGCCACCCTACTCACTGCTTTGGCCATCTACAGCAGCCGCCCTTTTATTCGGGCTGGCTTAGCGTCTGATCTCACTAGCCATGTGATTGCTGTAATTACAACGATCACTGTCGGAGTTTCTATCCTAAATGGATTGGGAGTCTTCCCATCCCAAGCCTCAGCAATCTACTTAGTGACTCTCTTCTTTACTTTAGGGCTTTCAGGTTTTTTCTTTACCCAATTGGTGGCTGCTTTCCAACCACCTCAGGATTAAGCGGAGTATTTTTTGCTTGCGTGTCTCGACCCACCGAATTATTCTTAAAGTGTAAGCTGCGTCAAGCGCACGGGGTAAAGTTTTACGAAATAATAAGGAGCTTCCTTTTCTCTTCAACGCTGCGCTCGGTCAGCTTCAACTAACTCAACGAAGTAAAGGAGGAGATTGAAATGCCACGCGAAGTCGGTGATCGTTATGTCTGCGAGAAGTGTGGAGCCCAGCTCGTTTATGAGAAACCTTGTCCCTGTCCAGAAAGCATGCCGCATTCAGAGATCTGCTGTGGAGAGCAGATGAAGTTGGTGCAGGAACGGACTCCTGTAAAGGCGGGCTAGAACTGAGTTCCGTAGCCCCATAGTTGTTCGCGCCCTCGAACGGCGCGGAAACAAATTACGCCCAGCTTTGCACGGATGTTTGGTTCGCTAGTTCGTGTTGGCTGCGGCTTTTTTGTTTGCAAGGCTATATCTCGCCCTGCCTATTTGGGAGTAATTGAAAAGTCATTTGGACCCGGAAAACGGTCAGGAGTGATTCCAGTCTTTGATATTTCTGAGGACAGCTTTGGAGATGTATTCTATGGGATGCAGAAGTTTCAACAAGCAATGGGTATGAAATCAGACAGGCAATTAAGCTATTTATTTCTTGGCGCTTTTATATTGTTGTGGTTTCTCGGACCTTTCACGCAACTCCTACAAATCATAAACTTACCGTTGCATGTTCAACTGGGATTGTCCGAACGCATTATCCTTGAACCTGAATTCGGTTGGTTTAAGGCCGATGAGCTGGCAATTGCATGGGCGGATATGACTTATTTAATTGCTGGCGTGATTTTCATCATCGGCGCCTTTATGCGCCGTTCATGGTCGATATTTTTCGGATTATATACAAATGCAGCGTGGTCATTTATTCTCCTAGTTGCTCGAATCAGATGGCCCCTGCTAGAAGCCAATGGCTTCGATGTGCTGAACGAAGATCAAGAACTTTTCTTTTATGTTTTCGCCACGATTTATATCGTGTTTGGCTGGTTCGGTATGTATTATCTCTGGAAAAACAGAACAATATTTGATGAAACGGATACGGTCTAAAATAGTATGTGAGTTCGAAAATTGCCTTTTGGGTGAATCCGCATCATTCTCTTTAGAGAGGCAATAGCGATTTCAGTTTTTTTATTGGCTCTCATGGGTGCTGTTCCGTCCTGTTATTCTGTGATTCCTATCTTCGTCTGGGATTGTGATATGGGGTTTTGGGAGAATACGCTTGCTTATTGGGTAGTTGTCTGGGGTATTTGGCCTGCTTTTGGCCTAATTGAAACCCTGTATTGTTTTCTTCGGCTCTTGGAGTGATGGCGCCTCGCTTTAGGAAGTAGACGCCATCATTGTATGGACAGAAGGCGGGGATGCTCAAATCATTGTTTTTGGACCGTTTTCTGCAGTGACTGGGTGCTCTCTTCAGAGGGGACAGAAGATTGGACCACTTCTGGATTAATCTCTTGCAGCAACCGTTTAACGGTTCGGGCTGTTGATTTCTGGGATATGCCGATTTCAGAATTTGATTGAGCTAATTGGTTGATCTGATGCAGTACAGTTTGGAGTTTTTCTAGGCTCTGTATCGCATTCCCTACCCGCAGGGCCTCTTTTTCTGTCTGTGAGGCGTCTCCCTCCATCGCCTTGATTAACTGTGTGACTTCAGACTGAATGGTTTCCACAATGTGGTTGATGTCTTGTGCGGCGACAGTCGCTTGGCTGACTTCGGAGAGTAGATGAGTGAGTCGACGACGCCATTGTTCTTGTTGCTGATGTTGTTGATTAGCTAATGTGCGAGCGTGTTCCGCTGCTATTTCTCTTTGGCTGAGCAATTCACAGCGCTCAAGGGCAAGTTCGACTTGGGTGGCTGCTTGTTGGAAGAAACTAGTTTCAGTGGGTTTCCAGATCCGAGGAGCCTCACACTGGTGAGCGATCAACAGACCAAAAAGATGATTCTTCAGACGAATTGGCGCAACGAGATTGGCTTTGATGGCGAAGGTTTCGAGGTGGTTGATGCGATCGCAGCTCAGACTCGCTTGATAAATATTGGAAATCGTCTGGATGTGACCATTTCTGTATTGATCAACATCGCCCTCTGTCAAGTAGGGAGCATAGGTTTGGGCGTTCAAAGCGCGCAACCACCCTTTAGAAACTGATTTAGCAGTCACAGTGCTTTCCCCATTCTGATCAAATTGGTAGAGCAGTACGCGGTCAGCAGAGAGGACTTGTCGGATTTGGGTCAGCGGCAAGCGGGCGACGACTTCAATGGAAGTCTGGGCTGAGAGAATTTGCCGATTAATTTCCCCCAGAACGTGCGACCGGTTAGCTTCGGCCTCCTGCTTTTGGAGGAAACTCAGTCGGTCTAAAGCGACCCCCAACTGCACCGCCAATTGACGCACGAAGTCTATTTCAAACGGCGTATATTCATGGGATGGAGAGCAGTGTTGGCTAATGAGTAACCCAAACGGTAAGCCTTCATGCAGAATGGGTTCCGCCAGAGTTGCTTTTATTTGCAACTGCCCCATTAACTGAGGGAGATCTGGGGAAATATTGTCGTTGCTCCCATGAGGGGAAGTCGTGCGGCTATTGATAAATGCATCGTGGAGTAGTTTGAGATGGCAAGGAGATGACATTCTGTCCTTGCGGGTGTGGGTCCAAGTTTGACTAACCGCTTCGGTCAGGATGCAATCTCTACCGTCATGTCCAACATGATAGATAAAAAGGCGGTCAACCGTGAGAATTTTCTGGGCAGCGGTTATTGCACGCTTGAAAACTTCTTCGATTTCATGTTCAGTCTGGACTTGGGTGCGAGCGACTTCCTCTAGGATTAACCGAATTGTCTGAGATTTTGCTGCTTGTTGTTTGGCCTGCTTTCGCAATCGGTTCTCGGAGCGCATCACACTGTCCGCTAACTGATTGAATTCCACCGCAAGTTGTCCCACTTCGTCCTTGGCGTATGCTTTTGATCGAATCCAACGATTGCCTGCGGCAAATAAATGGGCGGCCTTCTGCAGCCCTTTTAAGGGCCGTGTGATAAAACCGCCCAACACAGTTGCCAAGAAAAGATTAAACATCACCAGCCCGCCGCCAAAGACGAACTGAATCAGTACTTCGTCACGCACTAGACCGCCGATATCCAATTCAGAGGTGCCGCGTACTAAGACTGCTACCGGCTTCCCTCTAAAATCAAGGATGGGCTTAGCCGCCATCACGTAAAAAGATTCACCTTCTTCCTGAACTCGTTTCGTGACGATCCCCCCGTGTTCAACCACGGTTTTTATAAAGGGCAGATCATAGGCGTCCTCATTGATTTCCATCTCCGTGTCATTTGAATCTTGATCGGCGGAGACAGCTAGGGTTAATTCGCCATCCGGCGTCACCATATACACGCCGCTGTAGCCGCCGCCTAAGATGTCTACCGTTTTTTTGACGATGGGAAGCTGATCGTTAACGATATCGCCTAGCACTAAAACCCCCAAAACCTCTTGATTTTCGGGGGCGATCACTGGAGTGGCGGTATAGCGAATGAGGGTGTCTGAACGATTGAAGTGTACGGATGGGGTAAAGGCTCCCGCTAAATTGTCTAACTGCAGAACTGTGTTAGTGGAAATCTGGCGACGATCTGTGAGTACTGTACTCACCAGCTTGTCAGGGTTAAATATCTTTCCCATCTGCTGGCCGTTGATGTTGGCGACGATGCGCAGATCGCGGCTCACTAATGTGGCGAATTCTATGCCTAATTCTGACGCTTCTTTGCGCAAAATTTCCTTGACGGTTTCTCGGGTCGCAGGGGTCTCTAAAGGGTTAACGGTGTGGTCTTGAAGGGCCGTGACAATGATGGGATTTTCAGCGCGTCCTTGGGCGCTGACTCTCATCTGCTCAATTTCATGGTTGTATTCATCTTCAATGACGGCGAGTTCAAGCTTGGCTTGCTTGACCAAGTGTGTATGCGCCCCTCCCATAAACAGCTGATATTGCATGGAAATTAGCCCGAAGATGGTGAAAATTCCCGGAACAGTCAGTCCCAAGAGGATTTTTTGCCGGACTGGAAGATTGTAAAACCACTGAGAAAGTCGCGATCGCTCCGCTTTGATGAGTTTCTTGTTAGGGACTGCGTCGCCTTTAGCCGAGGCTCCGTTAGGAGACGTATGGACTTGCTTGCAGTTGTGAATTGTCTGGGGGCTGAATTGAATACTCTTTGGGGAATGGGAGGTCAGCCTAGACGAGCGTGAATTAGAATGACTCGATATGTTTTCTAGGCTGTTGAATGAAGACATTAGCGTTGTCCTTCTAAAGCGTCATATTTCAGGCGATTCAAACCATTTCACTGGGAGGATTGCGCAAACTGCCTTCCCAAAGTGAGTTATGCATTGTGGCTGGTTCTATTTTGAGTCTTCACACTGTAGGAGGGCAGTTCAAAACAGGCGCAACATAAGAAGATTGACACTTTTGGCTGGTGAACCCTGTATAGTACGCCTTGCTAAAAGTTGATTGAAACTCAATGGAACCAGACGATGCAACCGTGATGTCAAGGTTTGGAGGACGTGAGTGTATTACTCTGCTTACTATCTAATATGCCATCTCAAAATGAAATCAGGATGAAAATTCAATTTCAACGTTGACAGAATGATTAGAATAAACTAGCAGAACTTGCTCAAAACCTTGTGTCGCCTTTGTCTTAGACTCTCAGCCGAGGTTGACTCCAAACATCAAAACGCCACTATAGCTTCTTGCTGAGGAATGATGATGCGCTTTTCCCTCGACATGAAGCGGTGCTTCCATTTTCGGCACAATATAGAAAACCCTTGAAGGATGTGAACAGAATGTCACATCCTCAAGGGCTATGCATCGATTAAGGTGATTGTGAAGCGTGGAGATTTGCCTTAAATTACACCCTCTAAGGAAGATCCCACTCAAAAGTCCGCCGTATCATTGTCACTAGCTGATCCCATTCTTCGTCAATTGTGGATTCAAACTGAGTTTCTCGTTTCGCCTTATCTTTTAACTGCGCCTTATCTTCTAGCTCAGCTAACAATTTTTTGGCAATTACATCCTGTTCCTGAACTGATAACTTTTTGAGTTCTGCAATAGCATGCCGGAGTAGTTTGGTCATGGTGGGTTAGATATTGTTCAAGATCTATTCAGGTTCTATAGGACTTCATAGCGGCCGATTTATGAATTTGGCCGACGTTACATTGTGAAACCCAGAGTTTTTCACTGCGTTTCTTACCCGCGAGACACATCTATGGCCTTCACATCAATAATTTTGTTGTTATTTTTGTTGGCGTATCGAACATTCGCTCTGCGGGGCTCCTGTCGCCAAGACAAAGCATATTGTCTCAGGGCTAGGATTATTGGCTCCAACATTGGCCGGAAAACTGGGATAACCTTGGTGAATGTCAAATTTGTCAGGATTTGAAGGCTGTTTCTCAAAGAACTTATGTTGGGAATCTGGTCGTCTGCAAATATGAGGTTTATCTTTGCTCGGAACAGGATTACTCCAACCCCCGTCAACAACATGGAAGTGAGGGGAGCTATAAACAGCAACATCAGTAGACTGAATAGACTGCCTATCCTGAAGGTTAATGCATACCTGCCTTTATCCTCTGTTTCAAAGCACCAAGCGATTATCCAAAATCCGACAGCTTGTACAATCAAATATATCCAGAGCATAGGCATACTTCCTCAGGCAGTAATTGAGTGCAGATGGGGACTGTTCTCGCAACTAAATCGGTTACTGGCCACGTCCGTGGGGGGAGTCAGTCGTCGAGATCTGCTGTTGTTGGACTTTACCGCTAAACTTATAGGGCGCTCATCGGGACCTGCTTTGAGAGGGTATCTAAACTGTTCACTGAAGCATCTATGCTCCATGAAGGCTGATCTAAATTTCCTATGTAGCGGGTTTTTGCCGTGACCTCATGGGCCCAGTAGTATGAATGGATGTTGCTATGATCCACACAATCTCCGTGAATCCAGATTGCATCATAATACTCTCGGATTGCATTTTCATGGGCTGGAAATTCCCAGATCTGTTCGAGAGTCGTAGGTTCCTCTAAGGCGTCATGCAGCCATAGGGCGCAGTGGCTATGCTCTTGTGTTTTTAAGTATTTCAGAGTGGCGGATAGTTCTCCTATCGCCCCCAGTGGAGCCTTGTCCACAATTAGCAGATCTGGGTCAAATCCGACGATCGCGACTTGAATAATCTCTGACCTCAGCTCTGTAATATCCAGCAGTGAGATATTCAAACTGCGGGCTTGAAAGCACCCGTCTGAAGTCTGATCTATAGCTGGGAGCGTCAGGAAATCAACGTTAGGGGGAAGCGGTAATGTGCTTGCTTCCCAGATTCCTGAGATAATTAAAACATCGACTTGTAGAGACGAATTGGCGAGTATTTGAGCGATTTGCACATTTTGCCGAGTATATTCTATTCCCATGGTGTCATGGGAATAGATGACAATCCGATATCGACGCGATTTACTCAGTCGCTGGTTTAACGCCGGAAAAACCCTAGAAATAAAAGGAATTCTCTTCTCCTTCGCAAGTAACGACATCAATGCATTTAGGATGCCTGTTGGCTCCACTTCACTCTGATTTTGATGGGGTATTTCCGTTAGAGTTGGGTTAAACATACCTTTCTATATAGAGTTCTTCAAAACAACCTTTCAGCAGGTGAGCTCTGCATGGCGGTTACT
>JAAUYH010191801.1_pt1 | contig 9992 bp, 5 predicted proteins | sample 7278061 | NCBI WGS metagenome assembly JAAUYH01 (sample SAMN14350203, study PRJNA611818) | marine sediment metagenome | isolation source: surface marine sediment (0.6m) | place: French Polynesia: Moorea | collected 2018-08 | reverse complement strand
ATATAGCGGTTTTCATTTGAATCAAATACATTTTCTAATTCCCAAATGTAGAGACGTAAAATTTTACGTCTCTACGAGGTGTACTACACTCAACCGAAAACCGCTATAATATCAAATCCGTTAGCATCGGAATTATATATTTTATATGAACAAAGGTTCAGAGTTTTTTCAATCACCTTTTAAATCATTCCAAAGTAAACGGAAAGAATATAACCTGTAATTCTGAAATTTGGAATGGTGCGTTACGCGATGCTAACAGCACCCTACTTTTGTGCTTTATTTAATCCATATTCCTTAAATCTATATTCCTTAGTATTGCTATATGGTATGAATTTTAAATATTCTCTAAAAGGCTCGATAAAGCATTCCAAGCTGCTTGGATGATAACTTGATAGCGTTGTTCAGATATATCAACAGTTTGTGCTTCTTGGCGATTTGCTCCCAGTAAACCGATATTTTTTCCCAACTCAACAGCTAAAACAATACCTTCTGGATTTTTAATTCTTAATTCACCTGAAGACTGATTGGGATAAATCGCGCAGATGTAGCAACGCTGATTGTACTCAAAAGAACTTTTAATTATTTTTTTAATTACTTTGGGAAATAAATTAGAACGGTCTGGAAGCCGAACTCCTAATATCTCCAATTCGATAGTGGTATTACCATTAAAATGGTTTTCTCGGAGTTTATAAGCAATATCTACTCGTTTGGGTAAAGGGAAATAATCGCGCCAGCGCCATGCGATCGCTTTAATTTTATGATGTTGATCGCCAATGGTTTGACACAATGTTAATTTAATATGACCTTTACCGACTGTTTTTTGGTCAAGAACCTGGACATCAGGAGTCCAAAATATCGGGTCGGGATTTTCTATCCCACAGGGTTCTAGAGTATTTAATTCCTCATAAAGTTCACGATTGATTTGATCGAAACTTACTGGAGCGTCAATTTTGAGGAGAGATTTAAGATGGTGAACTTCCAAGCAGCGGTTAGCAAATTCACTCAAACGTTGACGGAAAGCATCTAAGTTTTTTGTCGGTAAGGAAAATCCCCCCGCAGCTTTATGTCCACCATATTTACCTAACAGGTCGTCGCAAAATTCTAAGGCTTCAAATACATGGAATTCGGGAATTCCCCGCGCAGAACCGCGAATAGTTTCATTATCTTCATAGGTACCGATAAACACCGGGACACCATAACGTTCTAATAACCGAGAAGCAACAATACCAATCACACCATGATGCCAATTTGGTTGGATAATTACCAGTACCCGGTCATCTTTGAGAGATAAAAGATATTCTGTTTCTACAACTGCGATCGCTGATTGCTCAATTTCCTCACACATTTCTTGACGCTGACGGTTAATACCCTCACATTGCATCGCACGTTCGAGGGCTATTCCCATATCGTCGGTGGTGAGTAATTCAATAATTATTTGGGGGTCACCAATTCGACCGATCGCATTAATTCGCGGTCCCAAGCGAAAACCAATATCTTCTGGTTTTAAAGTTTTTAAAGATTTATTATTAGGATTTTGATTTAAATTATTAGTCGTATTTGAATTTGTATTTGAGCTTGAATTTATATTTGAGTTTGAATTTGAATTTATATGCGATCGTGAATTTGAGTTGATATTTGCGTTTGGAGTTAACGAAGAAGAATTATTTTGTGATTCCATTCCCCTTGCTTGTACCCCAGACATTTGAATTAGAGCTTGGACGCCAGGTAAACTTGATTTGGGTAATAATTGTAAACCACGTTTAAGCCAGCGACGATTCACCCCAATCAAAGGAGCCAAATCTGCAATGGTTCCCAAAGTAAATAATTCCAGCATCGGTTTATTAATATTTTGAGCCGATCCCATTTGTTGAGCCAGACATACGGCTAAAATATATGCTACACCTACCCCAGCAACTCCATAATAAGGAGAAGCCGGTGAAATTAATTTGGGGTTGAGAATAGCATTAGCCGGGGGTAACTTTTGGGGAATATCGTGGTGGTCGGTGACAATTACTTTTAAACCAAGTTCTCTAGCTCTGGCGATCGGTTCAAATGCAGAGATACCATTATCTACCGTTAGAACTAACCCAACACCTTCATTATGGAAATCTTCAATAATACGTTTGTTAATCCCATAGCCTTCATGCATTCTGCTGGGAATCGCATAATCTACTCGAGCGCCCAACCAACGCAAACTTCTTAACAACAAAGCAGTAGATGTCATCCCATCAGCATCGTAGTCACCGCAAATAGCAATTTTTTCCTCTGTGGCGATACTTTGTTGTAATAATTCCAAACTAATAGCTAGATCGGGAAATTCTTCTAATGGTGAAGGTAATTTTAATGATTCTGGACTTAAAAAGACCTGTGCATGTTCTACTGTTTCGATTCCACGATTAATTAACAGTTGATTAATGATGGGCGATAAATTCGTGGATTCAGCCAGCTTGTTTGCTAATTCTAAATTCTGCGGGTATATGTACCAGCGCTGATTAGGTAAGCGTTTGCGATTTTGTGAAATTTCGGGTTTAGAAAATTCTGATTTAGATTGATAGGTCATTGGTAATTTGTCACTATATGTTGGTCATTTGTCATCTGCCATTTGTTTTACATGTGCAAAAAATATCGGCGTTAACCGAAATAATGGTAACGAACGACCAACGACTAGCGACCAATTACAAATTACATTTACCAATTACAAATTACAAGTTAGCTGTTACCATAAATGCTCTTCCCATCACGCATAGATTACGATGTCCAGAAAACCCCGTGATATCAAATCAGGATACTGCTACCACATTACCACTCGCTGTAATAACCGTGAGTTTCGCTTAACTCGCCACGAATGTCGTCAAGTGTTCCTTTATGCGTTGAAAAAGGCATTAGAAAAGTTCAACTTTAAGCTTTATGGTTTGTGTATAATGTCGAATCATTGTCATTATTTGCTTGAACCATTGCAACCAGAAGAACTACCGAAAATAATGCACTGGCTGAATTGGTATACTGCTATGTGCTTTAACCGAATGCTTAACCGCACCGGACATTTTTGGGAAAAAAGATATCACAGCAGTGGCTTTGAAACTACTGACTATCAAAGAGCTTTAAATACCCTCAGATACATTCATGCAAATCCCAAAACAGCGGGAATGAAAAAAGGATTCTTTTATGATTTCTCGAATTACGGCACTCATGATAAGTTGACTACGGATGGACTTACCCAATGGCATCCTGCGTTTTTATCCCTGGGTAAATCACTGGAAGAATGTGCAGCGAGGTATCGGGGATTTTGCAAAAAATATAAACCTGCAACAAAACAATCGAAATCCTATCATTGGGGGAGCAAGCTGTTACCAAAGGTAGTGAAGAGTAAGCAGAAGAAAAAAACTTCCCCAGGACAAATGCGCCTTCCTTGGGATGATTGGGAAGTTGCGCATACTGAAGTTCAGGATGTAGCTCAAAAGTTTGTTATGGCTAACTGCTACGATCCCAAAGTTGCTATGCAGTTTTTTTGACTTTAAAAAGTTTGATTGATTCCTAAAAAGTTTGATTGATTTATTTTGACTTTTTTGTGACTTACTCTGTTCGTCTTTCAAGATGCGGCTTATCCCAAAATTGCTCCATGCAGTTTTTTTATTTTATTTAATTTTGACTTTTTAATTTTGACTTTTGACTTTTTTTGATGGTGCCAGGTATCCACAATCAATCCTATCACAAATGAATAAAGAAGTATTGACAAATCACCTTGAAAAAACTATATTTTACTTATTCTTTTTCTTTTTTTTTATACATTAATTTTTTTTTCCTTATCATCTTATAGTTTTTTATTATATTAAATTATTTCTCAACTTTTTCCTTCAACAATTTAAACACCATTCAACAATTTAAACAAAAATCATTCTACCCTTCTTTCAATTTAACAATTACTTCCCCTATACCTTCTCTCATACTCTCACCAAATATTTTCTTCACCATATTTAACTTATTATTAAAATCCCCATCCCACATCCATTCTAACACTTTCAACAACACTTTATTCTCCCACCTTTCTTTCATCTGCGCACCCAATTCACTCTCCCACTTCCACCAACTTCCTTTCCACTTTTTATTATATACTTCGTATAAGTAACACCAATGAATTAGTTTCCACACACAATATACTTCGTATAAGTAACACCAATGAATTAGTTTCTCATTATTCTTATCAAAATACTCATCATAAATTCCATCATCTCCTCTATTTAACAGTATTTCAAAGAATCCACCTTTGTTTTGTGTTACCTTTTTTTTGATTTCTGTTATTTTTTGATACCTTTCTTCTTTTATCTTTTCTTTTTTCTCTGTCGTTACTGTACGTAGTGTGTACTTCTCCCAAAGCTCTTTTATATATTTATTATCTTTTTCTTCACCTTCACTCTGTTGTCCGTATACATATAAACTTTCTAAATCTGCTTTAAGCCACTCTTTGTTATCAAGATATTCACGCAATTGGAAATATTCAGAAGGTATACCTTGCGGTGAAACGTCCAGAAGTTTTTTAATCGCTCCATTTCGTAGAGTATATTTATCTTCTTGATCGTTACCCCCCTTTCCCGAAGGAGACCACCTAAGAAGTGTTTTTATTTTTGGGTCACTGTTTATCCAATAATTAGCATTGCCTTTTTTCGGTCGAGAACTTGGAAGTTGTGAAGTGCTATATTCTGATTTATCTGAAAAATTTTCTAATTCAGCAAGTAGTTCATTATTTTTCTGTAGTTCAAAAAGAAGACGAGGATGTTTGAGTGTAAGTGCAACGAACTTACCTATTTGTCCTATAGTTAGCTTTTCAGATTCTTCTTTCACTCCAATAGAATAATAACAAATGTAACTCTTGAGTGTAAGTAAGTTTATATATTGCTTTAAACGACGAGGATTGTTATCAAAAAAATCAATAACTACTTCCATAAGCTTGTTAAAAGCATCGTCTTTTTTGTTTAAACCTTTATCAATAATGGGGAATACAGCTAAGTCTTCTGTATTTGTATCTTTTTGATTTGTATCTTTTTGATTTGTATATTTTTTTGTTCCTAGTAAGTCCTTTAATATATTTTCTTCAGAAGGTTTAGGTACTGAAAACGGTAATTGAATAAACTTTTCCATATAACTAAAACCATAGTTCAACTTGTGAATTGAACTATCATTATTGTTTGCGGAATTTTCTTGGTTTTCTTCTTGAAGGGACGGCAAAAAGTCCAGTATACCCTTTTGCTTAAATGTGATACCAGCTGCTACTTTTTCTCGATCGATACCCAAGATAAAAACTAGATTTGAGTTATTTGAAATCATCAGATTCAGAGCTTGTAATAAATCAGCTGATTTACCCAATTCACAACGGTCAAGGTCATCAATAAAAACATAAACCTTCTCATCTTTACCTACATATGCTTCCACAATCTTCCTAAAGTCTGCGTGGAAAGTCTCAATGAAAGGGACTTGAACCTGATAGTTAGGTGATTGAATAATTTTTTTTAAATCGTTTCTTAGGTCGCCAATAATATATTTTTGTAGTGAAACCCAAGAACCGATAGAAATCCCTAAAGTCCCAATAGCTCCTATAGGTGCTGCTTTCTCAACAAATGATTTTATCAATTTAGCTTGTGAACGACTAAGAATTTCAGAACCGTAAAATAGCCCCAAAAAAATAATACAAGCAAAACCGACAAAAACAAGATTAGCTAGCACAAACCGCCCAACTTTCATAATTGAAATTTCTGGTAATTGATCGTCTCCAGAGTAATTGTTCGAATAAAAGCGACTAACAAAAAGTTTAAACTTTCCACATATAACGGGTAAAAAATCACGAAAATTACGGATACGAGATGTTTGACGGATAAATTCGAGCGCAAATACAGCCCATAAAGCTTCAGCTTTATCGTGTCTCCAAGCATTAAACCAAACTATCTGGGTTTCTTGATTTAAACTTAACTTAAATTCTGATAATCTTAATTTAAATTTTAACTTTAATTCTAATAATCTTAATTTAAATTTTAACTTTAATTCTAATAATCTTAATTTAATAAATTTAAATATCTTGAATACAAAATCATTTATATATGGCAAGCACTTTTTGAATAAGTCATTTGATTTTTCTTGTGTTTTTCGTCTTTTACTCTCATCCTCTAGTGCTTGTGTTTCTCTTAGGTAATCTTCTTTAACCGCTTCTACTTTCTTATGAATGTCTTCCCTTTCATTTTCCCTAATTTTTATCAACTTTTTTTTCTCTAATTCTTCGGATTCCTTTTTAATCTGCGATTCAAGCTGTTTCATAAAAGAAGACTTACCACTACCCCATTCACCTTCAATAGAAATAGTTAGTGGTGCTTTCGTTTCAGGATTCGTTAAAAACTCAGCCATTGCTATAACATAAGGCTTAAAACCAAGCTTATCTTTCTCTGCTGGTAGATCGCCAGTAAGTTTGTTCTGGTTATCTTGAGATTCTGTCATTACTGTAGAAGGTAAGAATAATTTTGCAGGATTTATGTAATATAAACTTCACAAAATAGTTGTTAGTTTCCTGATCGCTAATCTTATTGAGAAGAAAAGAAAAGCTTTTAGTGATACGTCATGGGGCTGAAGAAGTGCTACTACTAGTCTAAGGTCATAGTAGCACTTAAATAAACAGTTTAATTATGAGGTGTTTAGCTGTTGTTTCACCTCTACTGCACCTAAAGCTTTGAGTGTGGAAATTTCTACTGGAGTCAAACCTTTAACGACTGTGATGTTCATCCCTTCACAAGGTTATTCGCTTAGTTGGGGTTTTGAGGCGCTTACCCGTTTTGGTTGGTATCCCAAAGCTTTATTGTCTCATCATCGCTACTATTGGCAAGGGTTACCCCATCGGGACTAAAGGTGACAGAACACTGGGGAACCTATTAGGAGAAAAACTAATACTAATTAAAACAGGACTTACGCAGCTATAGCTATCGTTGCGTAAGTCCTGCTATTAAATATTGATTTCTTGCAAAAAATCACCTGGTTGAAAATTATTAAATTGTTTTGTTGATTTTTGTGATAAAGATTTTTGAGGTTGTAAAGATTCGATTTTACTAGAAAACTTACTAGAAAACTTACTCGAAACTTTGCTCGAAACTGAATTATCTTCTGTTATTCGCGAACCTTGTTTTTCCTCATATTCCATAAGTTTTACCTGAGCGGTAGGATATGCTGAAGAATTTTTAGGAATTTGACGGAGGAATTTTAAAGCAATATCAAATCTTTGTTTCTCTGCTTGGTTGTAAGCTTGTTGCAGCAAATGGACGGAACGAATATCTCGCTTTTGCTTATATTCTGCTAGTTTTTGTTGGACTAAACTTCCTGCAGAACTTTCGGATGGAATTTTACCCAAATATTCTAAAGCGATAGCAAAATCTTTTGACTCAGCTTTTTTATAAGCTTTATTTAATAAATCCTGAGTTTGAGCTTCTATTTTAGTTTTAGCTTTTTCAACTAACTTATCTGACTTAGATTGCCAATATAGAATATCGGGAATTAAATTTGCAGCTTGGATCGCTTCCGACCACTTCTTCTGATTCAAAGCTGTTTCGGCTGCTTGATATTGCTTTGCTGCTATTTTCCATTCATTTTCCCATTCATCAATAGTATTTTGGGCTTCCGAATAGACTTTACTACTATCAGGAATTGACCTCATTAAAGCGACTGCTCGATCTAGATCGCCCGATTGAAATTCTTCTGTTGCTTTGTATACAGCTTCGTTCCCCATATAAGTAGGAGAGTTTTGTACCAGAGAATATACTCCCAAACCCATAACTAAAGAATTAGCCGCTAAACCAAATTTAATTCCTGCGAGAATAGAAGGTTTTGAAGATGAGGAATCTTGATCGCCATCCATCAAATCTTCATAAAAAGCACTATAATTTGGTTGAATAATCGTTGGTTTTCTAATCTCTGCTGGGGTTTGTTGCAGTGCTTGTAAAACTTCAGGTGCTGAATTAAAACGTCGCTCGTGGTCGTAGCGTATCATTTGACTGATAACCGCAGCAAGATACTCACTAACCACGGTCTCTTTAGAACGCCAGAGGATTTCGTTAGACTCGGGATCTACTTTTAACTGCAATGGAGTCAAACCAGTCAAAGCTTGAATCGCAATCATACCCAAAGCATAAATATCACTGTTGGGTTTTGTTTGACCGATAAACTGTTCCGGTGGGATATATCCCAAAGAAGTTACGGGAATTCTATAAATTGGAAGTTCTGCATCAATTCCAAAATCAATTGGCTGCATAGAGCCAAAATCAATCAAGACCAACTTATTGTCAGAAATACGCCTGATTAAATTTTCCGGCTTGAGGTCGCAATGAATTACACCTCTGGCGTGAATAAATTCTAAAATATTTAAAACATCTTCTAAAAAAGAAATTACCTCACCTTCGCTCCAAAGATAATTTAAATCTCTTTGAACTGGTAATTCCGCACTCAATGAGTGTCCCTCGATAAATTCTTGTACCAGATAAAACCGCTCATCTTCTTCAAAACAAGCTATCAGTTCCGGTATCTGGCTGTGGTGTCCTAGTTGAATTAAAGTTTCGGTTTCCGTGAGAAAGCGCAACCTTAATGTTTCTATGTAACTAGGTAGGGAACTACTGACTTTTAACTGTTTAACGACACATTTGGGGTTTCTTGGGTGGTCTACATCTACAGCTATGTATGTTTGACCAAAAACCCCCGCACCTAAGCTTTGGACAATTTGATAACGCGCTTTTAATACTTTACCGATCGTGGGGAGAGTCATGAGTTGGCTGTTTATTCACCTAATCTATTAGTTCTGTAATTTTTAAGACTTTCCGGATTTTGAGTAAAAAATAATACAGTCTATTTTTGTGCTAGCTCACTATATTTAAATAGCTACTGCTGTTTATCAATCGATTGGTTTATATTTAAGGAATTTTGATTCCCAATAAATAGTATTAGAGAATACAAATTCATTGAGCTTATGGAATTTTATTCTTGTGTTGCTTTAAACTCAATTGTTTTTATTGATTCACATGCAAGTCTTAAGTATTTTAATTTTAAAAAATATCAACAATGAAAATATTATCACCAAGAGAGCATAGTCAACTATGTTAAAGTTAATATTTCATACTTACAAATTATAAAGTCCATTTAATAATAGAAAATGCACGCTTTTTATCAAGCAAATAGCTCTTGAATATTTTTTTGAAATTCATCATTTTGTAGTTAAAAATACTAACATTATGATGAATTAGGGCTGAATGATCAGTTTCACACAGCGTGATAGTTAACCTGTGAAACCTATGAATTTAGTTTTTGTAAAAAAGGTATGAGGATATAAGCGTGTAGCATCAATACAAATTTTAGATACAGAGTAAGGAAAACTCTAAGTATTAGTTGATGTACTAAAAACTAAATTTATGTAGAAATTTTATCTATCAATATTATAGATAAATATATTCAGACAAAATTGTTTATTCTGTTACAAAAATCATGATGCTATGTATTTATTTTTAGGTATGTATAATAATGCAAGCGGCAAACATAAATATCAAATTTTGTAATTTTAGCTACGATAAAATCATTGATAAAAATAAACGAGATAAAGATAATTTAACTAAGATTGCAGCTGAAAATATACCTACCCACACTTCCCACACTCCCCCGTCTCATTTTATCGCGCTACGAATTTACGTTAGGACATGTATTAACCCTAAAAGCCATACTTGTTAGGCTTTTTACTTTTTACTGTTTACTTTTTACTTTTTACTTTTTACTTTTTACTTTTTACTTTTTACTTTTTACTTGCGCGTAGCGCTATAAAAAGGATAATTCACCCGGATTTAATATCACCTTGCTCTACTTCTTCTTCTACTGGTTCCGATTTATTAGTTAGGGGTTTTACAACTCGTGCGATCGCTTCTTGGATAAAAGCCTTAACAAACTCATCTCGACGATTGAGTTGAAATTGTTTTTGTACCACTTCT
>JAAUYH010091716.1_pt1 | contig 9992 bp, 10 predicted proteins | sample 7278061 | NCBI WGS metagenome assembly JAAUYH01 (sample SAMN14350203, study PRJNA611818) | marine sediment metagenome | isolation source: surface marine sediment (0.6m) | place: French Polynesia: Moorea | collected 2018-08 | reverse complement strand
CACCTGACGGACAGGTTAGTTTAGTAGCACCAGCTTCTACTCGTTTAGATGTTGCTCGCGCCTACGCTATCAGTAAGCTTACCTGGATTCGCCGACAACAACACCAATTCCGAAACCAAGCACGAGAAACACCTCGGCAGTTTGTAGAGCGAGAAAGCCATTATCTTTGGGGAAGACGGTATCTATTATCTGTCGTTTACCAAAATGCCAAACCCCACGTTACCTTCGACCACAAAAGAATTGTGTTGTATGTTCGCCCTGGAAGCGATGTAATCAAGCGAGCCGAAGTATTTCACAATTGGCACAAGTCGCTCCTTCATAACGCAGTACCATCACTAATTAATAAATGGTCAGAGAAATTGGGTGTCGAGATAACAAATTACTATCTCCAGAGAATGAAAACAAAGTGGGGAAGCTGCAATCACCAAGCACGTCATATTAGACTAAATACAGAAATAGTAAATAATGCGATCGCTGATTGGCTCGAACCAACTAAGAGATGAAATTAGTTAACTTTAGTTAAAAACAGACTTTTTTCCGTTAATCTCCGCCTAGTTAAGCCAGCTAAAGGAACTAATCTTCCCCTTATATTGGCTTTATTCCAGCGTGGAAACTCGTTAGCTGCACCATTGAAGTCTCCAGCATGAAGTTTTCTAAACAAGGTACTTTTAAATAGGGATTGGACACCAACATTAAAAGCAAAAGAAGTCAAAGCCACTAATTCATTAGAGTTCAATTCTACGGTGGATGCTGCTAATATCTGCTGTTGAATCTCCCTTAGTTCCTCTGTTAGTGCTGCTGACCCTTTAACTTCAGAAATGCGATCGCCTAATTGTACTTTTCTACCATTAATCATCCCCATTCCATAACCAATCACCACCGTACCATCAGTATCTATATAGGCTAGAGAGCGAAAACCCTCAAATTCTTTAACTAACGTCACGGTTTGGGCTAATGAAGATTCCAATTTTAGGGCTTTATCTGGAACTTTTTGAGGTTGTACAGCAGTATCAACTAGATGATTTTCAACAGGAATAGATGATGGAATCTTTTGTCTAGGAATTGTTTGGTTATTAGTCACTGAAATAGAGGCTGATAAACTAGTAAGTGAAGTAATAGCCAGGATTTCGCCACAGCCCAAGCACATAGCGATCGCAGTTACGGTTAAACTTGTACAGTGAGTAATCTTATTCATAATCTTGCACTCCTAATTAGCAGAAGATTAATCCACAGTCTTCCTAGCAAGTTAACTATTGTTAAGGCTCAACCCAAAAGTATTTTTGAGTTGTTTCTTGATAATCAAAAATTTGGCATTGCTGATTTATCAAGATGAAATCGCTACTAATAATGTTTGTTGCTGCGAAATTCCCGAGCTTTTTAGCTCTCGATCCATAGCAGAAAAAGTAATATATTGGTTATCTCACACCCTTGTTCAGCAATGCCTAAAATTTATCTAAGGGGACTTTATTACAAATTCATCAGCACCATAGACCAGAAAAATTAAATTGTCAACTCATCCATCTGGTGGAATGTATCATAAAAGCTGAATTGAGATATTATCCTACAAAAATACTTTCAGATAGAATTTTTCTATCCAAAGAAATTATCTTTAATATTGAAGAACGCTTTTAGTAATATGTATTCTCTGGAAATAAATTAGCTATTTCAGACTACCCTTAAATATAGATAATCTCAGTGTTTGAGTTTGTTACAATTATTTACAATAACTCCTACTGTCACTCCCAATCACAATGGCTCAATCTACTTTATCATCTTCATCCATATCTGAAAAAACCTACACAGTTCAATCTCAACCCATAACCTCAGAAAGTGAACTAGATATCAACTATGAGCCAGATGGAGACTGGCGTTACAGTCCTGAAAAAATTAATCGACAATATAGTCGTCAACCTTGGGCTGTTATAGGAAGATTCAGCAATATTGTTGTCACCTTTGGTTGGTTTGTTCTGTGCTTGTGGTGGGATAAAGTCACAGGTAGTGAAGTTAAAAACGAGCGATCGCGTGCCATTCAGTTAGTTAAAATTTTAACTAAACTAGGGCCTGCCTATATTAAGATCGGACAAGCACTATCAACCAGACCCGATTTAGTTGCTCCTATCTATTTAGAAGAGTTAGCCAAACTTCAAGACCAACTCCCTTCCTTTGATAACAAAATCGCTTTTCGTTTCATCGAAGAAGAATTAGGCAAACCACCCCAAGAAATTTACGCAGAATTATCCCCTAAACCCATTGCTGCTGCATCTTTAGGACAAGTTTATAAAGGTAAACTCAAAACTGGGGAAACCGTTGCAGTTAAAGTACAACGCCCTGACCTAATTCGCTGTATTACTCTAGATATCTTCATCATGCGGGGTATAGCAAGTTGGGTACAAAATAACATCAAACGAGTACGCTCTGATTTGATGGCAATTACCGATGAACTAGCAGAAAGAGTTTTTGAAGAAATTAACTATACCCAAGAAGGACGCAACGCAGAAAAATTTAAAAAACTCTACGGTTACATGGAAGAAATCTATGTACCTAAGATTTATTGGGAATATACAGCAAGGCGCGTCCTAACAATGGAATGGATCACAGGGACAAAGCTAACCAATATCCAACAAGTCCAAGCTAAAGGTATTGATGCAACTCACCTAGTAGAAGTAGGGGTAGAATGTTCACTCAGACAACTATTGGAACACGGCTTCTTTCATGCTGACCCCCATCCTGGTAACTTATTAGCTATGGACGATGGCAGACTCGCTTATCTAGATTTCGGGATGATGAGTCGCATTAAACCCTATCAACGCTATGGGTTAATCGAAGCTGTAGTTCACCTGGTAAACCGTGATTTTGATTCTTTAGCAGAAGACTATATCAAGTTAGACTTTTTGACTCCTGATACTGACCTTAAACCCATTATCCCTGCTCTATCTAACGTCTTTGGGAATGCTTTAGGAGCTAGTGTGGCAGAGTTAAACTTTAAAAGCATCACGGATCAGATGTCAGCCATGATGTATGAGTTTCCTTTCCGTGTACCTGCTTACTACGCTCTAATTATCCGTTCTATGGTGACACTAGAAGGAATTGCCATTGGAATTGAGCCAGATTTTAAAGTACTCAGTAAAGCTTATCCCTACATCGCTAAACGTCTTTTAACGGATCCTGCGCCAGAATTACGAGCCTCCCTCAAAGATCTACTCTTTAAAGAAGAGGGTTTCCGTTGGCATCGTCTAGAAAACCTAATGCGTAATGCTAATGATTCTAGGGATTATGATTTTGACAAAATAGTAGATCAAGCCTTAGATTTCCTCTTCTCAGAGCGAGGTGCATTTATACGTGATCGCCTAGCCGATGAAATTGTTAACGCCTTAGATAATTTTGGACGTAGAACTTGGTTTAACTTTTCTACCTCTTTCCGTGAACAAGTAGGTTTAGCAGTACAAGAAACCCCTCCAGAATTGCAAGAAGAATCTTACAGTGTCAAACACATTAAAAACATTGTTGGGATTTTGCAACAAACTCCAGGTTTTGATCCAACTCGCATTGTAGGAGTGGTGATGAAAATTATTACTAAGCCAGAAACCCAACAACTAGGACAAGATGTAGCGGAAAAACTCACACAGAAAATGGCAGCAAGATTAATTAGAAATCTTATACTTGATAATACTTCTGTGACTTCTAAAGCATTACCATCTGCAAGATAATAACAGCAAGTAAGAAAAGTTAGGAAAGAACCACCAATTAAGATGGGGTTTACCATAATTGGTGGTTCTTAGAAGAACTTAAACTCTCCATTGTTTACTTAGGTAAAATTGGAGAGTTTTATGCGTTATTTAGTAATATTTCTTTACAGAAAGTAGTGGGGGTTGGGCATCCCTAAACCCCCAATCCCTATTACCTATTACCTCTTACCTATCCTCATCCTTTATCCCTCATCCCTTAATTGACTGTTTGTTTCAGCTTTAATCTCAGCAATTTTTGCTTCAGTTTGACGCTTCTCTCGCTCTAGAGGCTTGACAATAAATCTAGGTAGTTGTTCTGACTTACTTAAAGCAAAATTAAAGTGTTTTAGAGCATCTTCTAAAATAGTAATACTGTTTTGTTTCTTGCCAATTTTTCGGAGAATTTGTGCTTTTAAATAATAATGTTCGGGATTATTAGGAGCTTTGTCTAAAGCTTTTTGAGCAAATTCTAGGGCTTGATCATATTGTTTTAAATCTCGATAAGCTACCGCTAAACCTCGATCTACTAAATAATTAGGTGCTGCATAAGCTTCAAATCTCGTGATCGCCTGTTCCGCACTAGAAAAAGGTAAATTAACAGCTAACAACAAATCCATATAACCTTTAATCAAATTCAATTCTGGATCATTAGGATCAAGATCTTCTGCTGCATCTAAATATTGAAAAACCAACTGCAATTTATTAATTGCTGCAAATACACTATCTTTTTCGTATATATAAGTCCCATCAAGAAAATGCCCCACTGCTAAATAAAGATTACCTCTTACAGGGTCTTTTTTGAGTAATTTTTGCGCGGAGTGTAGTGTTTTATCAGCATAAACTTTTAAAGTTTCCCAATCTTCTTCAGTAAAAGCTAAAGAACTTCTTAAAGCATAAGATAAAGGTTCATCTGGTTCTTCTGATTCTGCTAATTTAAGAAATGCTTCTGTACCTTTATAATCCCCCATAAAAAATAGAGTCTTAAAAGCTGTTTCCGTATGTTCTCCAATATCGCGAGGGTTAGAAGTTCTAAAAGGGTCTTCTGCCAACCCTGGTTCTACTACTCCTAAAACAGTAGTAAAAACTAGAGTAACAATAAAATAAGATTGAGAAAATATTTTGAATAGAGAAAGTTTTTTCATGATTAATACTTAGAATATAGATTGGCTCAAAATTAACAATCAATTACTATAAGAACTAGAAATTTAAACAGAAATGATATAAGTCATTGCTTCACTTAGGTGTCATTGATAACCACTCGCGTCATAATTGATCATTAAGTTGACTTATCAGTAGTTATTTAGTTCCAAAGCTATTATTTATTTCAGACAAAAATGTTATCTCTAAAAAACTTGGTATATCATCCTCCTGCTACACCCAAGCCAATTTTGCAACAAATCAATTTAAAACTAGCACCCCAAGAACTAGGACTGATTGTAGGGGTAAGTGGTTCAGGTAAAAGCACTCTATTAGAAATTTTAGCAGGGCTAGCAGAAAGAACAGGGGGAGAAATTTTTTGGCGAGATCGCGAAATCATGTCTCTAGATTTACAACAACTCGCAGGAATTGTCTTTCAGTTTCCCGAACGTCATTTTTGTGGCAGTACTATTCTAGAAGAGCTAAGACTGGGACATCCAGAATTAGGAACAGAAAAAGTTATGAATGCTCTAACAGAAGTAGGATTAGAAAAAATCCCTCTCAATAAGTCTCCTCATTCTCTCAGTGGCGGTCAACAACGCCGTCTTGCTTTGGCGGTACAATTAATTCGGCAACCCAATATCCTCCTGCTAGATGAACCTACTGCGGGACTTGATTGGTCAATGCGAATTCAGTTAGCGCAACTATTGGCAAAACTTAAAGAACATTGGACGTTATTGGTAGTAACTCACGATCCTGGGGAATTAGCCAAGATTGCCGATCGCTGTTGGACAATAAAAGAAGGAAGAATCAGTGAAATTGAACCTGAGAGGTTGGTTAATAGTTAATTATTGATATGGAAACCCCAAAATTGCCCAAAACACTAGAAGTATGGCAAAATACGATAAATTGGCATCCTAGTGAATCTCAACAGCAAAGATTTCAGGAACTTTACGAAATAATCCTCATCGGAAACCGTCAACAAAACCTAACTCGTATTACTGCACCTGAAGATTTTTGGGAAAAGCATTTGTGGGATTCACTATTAGGTATTGCACCATTACTAAAAACTGATTCTACCAGTATATTTGAGCCTAATTTACCAAAAAACGCCAAAATTATTGATGTGGGAACAGGTGCAGGGTTTCCAGGTATTCCTATTGCTATTACTAATCCTCACTGGAACATAACTTTATTAGATTCCACTCGTAAAAAAATTGCCTTTCTGGCTAGGGCGATCGCCAAACTCCAACTTCAGAATACCACAACTCTCTTAGGTCGAGCCGAAGCCATAGGACAGCAATCCCAACATCGGGAAAATTACGATATAGCGGTAATTAGAGCCGTAGGTCAACCTTCTGTATGTGCTGAGTATATCCTACCCTTAGTTAAAGTTGGAGGCTGGGGTATTTTATATCGGGGACAGTGGAAAGAAGATGATACTTTAAACTTAGAATCCGCTTTATCGAAGTTAGGAGGCAAGATCAAGTTAATTCAACCAGGAAAAACCCCTATAAGCCAAGGCATTCGTCATTGTATCTATATCAAAAAAATTATACCAACTCAGTCTAAATATCCTCGTGCCGTAGGGATTCCCCATCAACAACCTCTAAAGTAAGCTGGTGCGGGTTTCTGGGGATTGCGATCTTCATAATTGCCGAAAATTCAGAGCCAAATTCCCTTCTAATCGTAATTTTTAGAAGTCACCGACTCAGGAGTAACCGAATCAGAATAATAAGTTTTAAGCTGTAACTTTACCCATAACTTTGCCATAATTTAACTCATATATTGCCACTTACTCTCATCAAAACTACTTTTCACGCTACGAAACATTAAAAACAGCCAAACAATTTAACTCGTAATATTGCCTTGAGTACAGAATAGAATCATAAGCTTGGGAAGAGTAGGTAATGATCCTATCTAGACTTTTCCATAAACACAGCCATTATTTTCCTCAACTCCTCTACACGAATCTCAATAGAGTCAGTTCGTTTCGACTGACTTTTAAGCTGACTAGAAAGCCTATCAATTATTTTATTAAGCGAATTCTGTTTTTTTTCTAAAACTTGTAACTTATCTTCAACAGACTCTTCAGGTAAATCCAGATGTTGAGCTATAGCATCTCTAATAACTTGGGTTCGATCTTTCTCGTCCAAAACAGCACGAGCATCCAATGCTTCAAGCATCGATTCAGACAGACGAATGGATATAGTTTTACCTTTGTTGGTTTTTGCCATGCTTTTGAGATACTAATGGGATACGATTAAGATTAATTGGGAGAGTTTTGAGATACATCCGTAACTCGGACGATCTACTACATAGATTTTACAGAAATTAGAATACCAATGGTGAATCCATTTACCCCTAGAGATTGGCAAGAGAGATTTGTTCGTGATTATCAAACAAACACTCAAAAGAATTTCCTTTTAGAAGCTTGTACTTCCGCAGGGAAAACGGCAGGAGTAATATTAGATCTTTACTACTCAGGGACATCAACAAGAATAGGCAGATTACCTACACCACAGGAGTTAGAATCAGATGGATATCAAGGGTTAGTTCTAAGTTATCAGTGGTTAACGAAGTCAGGAAATGCAGAAACCCTTAGACAAACACTTGAACGAAGTATGAGAGGAAAAATATTTTTGATTCTCGATGAAGTTCATCACGCCAGTTCTGAATTAGCTTATGGTCAAGCTTGTGAAACTGCTTTCCCTGACCATGTTGTATCCCATCGCTTAATGACTTCAGGAACACCTTTTCGTTCAGACCAAAATAGAATCTTGGGAAACTGGGTCAATTATGCTTCTGTTGAAGATAACGTTTATGAATGCTTACCTGATTTTCGATATACTCTGGCAGAAGCTTTAAGAGATGAGGTTATTCCTGCTTTTTCGTTTGTAACTTTGGCTGGAGAGTTTACCTATCTTCGAGGAGAATATCATTATGAAGGAAAAACCTTCACTAATGCTCAAAACGAAAAAGAATTAACAGATGCTCTCAATACAGCTATCTATGTAGAAGGTTGTCACTGGAACCATAATCTTGCCATAAGAGGAAGCATAATCTTGCCACAATAGGAGCTGAAATGAAAGTTTTTCGGTAAGTTTTTATCTTAATTTTAGTTATAGAGGAAGCATAATTTTGCCGAAAGTTTTAAATGGAACCATAAAGTTGCCACGAGTAATTAATAGCTCAACATCAAGCTCTAACTTAGGTTAGCATTAATGATTAGAGACTTGCAGACAAATACTTAACATTAATCCTTACATTAATCCTTGTGCCTGATTTTAAAGAACTTGAGATTTATGATCGCCTTATTCTTAATAACTCTACAACAATTCCTCAAAGAAGCGGTCTGTTTTTTCTTAAACCAATAGGAGTGGGAACACCATATACAGAAAGTATTAGCAGCTATTTAATTAGATTAGCTCAAGAGCATTGTGTTACTCCCAAGAAGCTAATTATGGCAGAAATCGCTCCATTGATAATGGGCGGTCTGCGAAAGCAGGCACTGCGTGATCGCATCTAGGATTATTTTAAACCAGGAGCTTAGAGAGCAAGATTAAGGCTAAATTACTTTTTTCGATTCGGAGTAGCAATATTGCCAAACCAACCCTTGTGCCAAAAGAAATATATCATACCAGTTGATATTACTCCCATCATTACCCAGAAAAAAGGATAACCCCAATACCAATTTAACTCGGGCATATTCCAAGGGGATGCTTCGGGATTAAAATTCATGCCATAAATACCAGCTACAAAGGTTAGGGGGATAAAAATCGACGAGACAACTGTAAGCAATTTCATCACTTCATTCATCTTATTGCTCACCGCAGAAAGATAGATATCTGTTAGACCCGAGGCTAATTCTCTGTAAGTTTCAATAATATCAATGATTTGTACAGGATGGTCGTAACAGTCTCGTAGATGAATTATAGTTTCATCTCTAATTAGAGGACTCTTATCTCTAATTAGGACATTGAGTGCATTTCTTTGAGACCAAACAGCACGACGTAAAGCCAACAATTCTCGTCTGGTTTTATAAATTTTAGCTAGAGTATTCTGACTCGGTTCAAAGAGTACTTCATTTTCTAATTATTCAATTTTTTCGCTGTAAATTTCTAATAAAGGGAAAAAACCGTCTATAAGAGCATCCCATATAGCATAAGCTAAGTAATATGTCCCTTGGCTTCTAATATTGCCTTTTTTCAAACGAATGCGCTGTCTAATAGGTTCAAAACAATCTTCTTTTTGTTCTTCTTGTACCGTCAAGAGATACTTATCCCCAACAACAAAACTAACTTGTTCCAACCAAAATCCTTCTCCATTAGAATTAGGCAATGCCATATTAGTAATTATTACTAATTGGTCTTGATAATCTTCTATTTTTGGTCTTTGGGGAACATTAACGATGTCTTCGAGTATCAAGGGATGTAAGCCAAATACTGTTCCAATTCTTTGCCAAAAATCTTCGTTACCCAAACCGCTAATATCAAACCACGATACTGAATTAGTATAAAGATGTTCCCCACAAGCTTCTGGGCTAATGTTGGTAAGTAGGTTAGCTTGAGTAGAATCATAATCAATCAGAGCTATTGTGGGAAAGATAGCATCCTGAGAGATGTTGAGAGTACCTGGGATACTTCCTGGTTGTTCGTAGCCATAATCAAATAACTTTCTCCGCTTAATTTTCCTGAGAACTCTGCTACCGTAAAACTTAGTTTTTTTCATCCTAGTTATCATTGAATTTATTTTGGGTTGATTATGAAGGATCAACCAAATTAAGATCAACGTTAATTAGAAGATTGGCAAAATATCTATCTTAAGGATGAGTATATTGCTAAATTATATCTATCCCTTTAGTGCCTATCTTAATCATACTCTTCCCCTTGCCCTTTTAGATCAATCACAAATGCAAACATGGTTAGAACCTTTAAGCACAGAAATCGAACTTATTTGGAAAACAGATCATGAATGGCTACAGCTAAACCCAGAAGAAAGTAAGGAGAATAATCAAGAAGATCAAGAATTAGATGAAGTTGCTAAAATTCAGCAAGCTTACTATAGTAAGTTAACTGACTTATCTCAAGGAATTAGTAATGTAGCATCAGATTTATGGTGGCGTTCTCT
>JAAUYH010071232.1_pt1 | contig 9992 bp, 6 predicted proteins | sample 7278061 | NCBI WGS metagenome assembly JAAUYH01 (sample SAMN14350203, study PRJNA611818) | marine sediment metagenome | isolation source: surface marine sediment (0.6m) | place: French Polynesia: Moorea | collected 2018-08 | reverse complement strand
GCCGCTGGCAAAGATTCATCAAAAAAACCCACTGACTTTAAAGCGGATTGACGAATTAAAACGTTGGAGCCGCTTTCAATAAAGTTTACCGTCAGCAATTTCGCCAGGACATTGCCGTTGGCTGTGATATGCATGCCTGCCTGTAGAAATTGACTATCCCCGTCAATGTAATCAGTCCAACTGTAGGCGACGTCAGCATTGGGATGCGCTTGGAGGGCGCGGCGCTGGGCTTCTAATTTATCAGGGCTCCAAAGATCATCTGCATCTAAAAAGGTAATTAAATCACTGGCGGCGTGGCGAATACCCCGGTTTCGACTGGCGGATAAACCTTTGTTGGGATAAGAGAAGATTTTTATCCTTGGATCCGGGTTGGCTTCTAAAATCTCGAGCGTTTTGTCTGTTGACCCGTCGTTGATGACGATCAGTTCAAAATCAGTCAAGGTCTGTTTGAGCACAGAATCAACGGTTTCCTGAATGGTTGATTGACCGTTATAAACTGGAATGACAACAGAAATTAGAGGCGGCATCTCAATTAGACTCTGCTGATTGTATATTCATGTAGTCTTGGGAGCGGCGCTCCGCGGGCCGTGTTGAAAACCCGCCCACTTCTGACAGAGTATATAAGGGGCGATTCTTGACTTCTTCGTAAATTCGACCGGTATATTCCCCTAAAATGCCGATACTCACGAGTTGTACAGCCCCTAAGAAAAAGATAGCAATCAGAATCGTTGCAAATCCAGTTACAGGAGAGTTGGGTTGAGCGATGCGCCAGTAGAGAACTAGGAGAGCCATCACCAGGGCGATCAGCGCAGAGAATAGTCCAAGATAAATTGCGATGCGCAACGGAACTTTTGAGAAAGAAACCAAGCTATCTATGGCCAATGCCAAAGATTTGTGGAAGGTGTATTTGACGTCTCCGGCAAATCGAGGATCGCGTTCAAAGGGAATTGCGGTTTGACGAAAACCCAGCCATGCGCGCAGTCCCCGGATATAGCGATTGCGCTCGGGAAGCCGATTAAGTAGATCGACAATTTGGCGGTCCATCAAGCAGAAGTCCCCTGTGTCGTTGGGGATTTTGACATCTGTGAGACGATTGAGCAGACGATAAAATATGAAGGCGCACGATCGCTTAAACCAGCTTTCCTGGCGTCGTCGTACTCGCTGTGCATAAATGACGTGGTAGCCCTGGCGCCATTGTTTGACCATCTCAGGAATGAGTTCTGGCGGATCTTGCAGGTCGGCGTCCAGTACGACAATCGCTTCACCGCGAGCAAAATTTAGGCCTGCTGTGACGGCCACTTGGTGTCCAAAGTTGCGGGCTAGACTTAAATAGCAGACCCGTTTGTCTTCCTGGGCGAGGTTCCGCATTTGGGATAGGGAGGTGTCGCGACTGCCGTCGTTCACTAAAACCAACTCTACGGGGCCATCCATTTCATCCATGACAACGCTGAGTCGACGATAGAGTTCTTGAATAGTTTGCTCTTCGTTGTATATCGGGACAACGAACGAATAGATCGGCGACGCCATATTTAAGACCTATAACGGTTGAATGATATTGAAGTCAGGCTTGAAGTCAGGCATTTTTTACATGTAGAAGCACCAGAATTCGGGTTGGCTTAATATCGCCTAGGATCAATTCAGTCTCTGTCCAATCACTCAGCAATTGAGGGGCGACCCTGGCAAATTCACTATTGTAAGGGTTTTTACCCTGCTCCCAGTCTGGCGCTGTGATAATCACGTCTTTGTCGGCGGCTGACCGGATCAGGTCCTCCACGCTGATAGAGCGGCTCGCTGATCGCCAGAGCGCCTCCACTTTAATGGCCTTTCCAGCGATCACCCAGGGGAATTGGATTTGGGTGGGGGATAGCTCGCCGCCATCCCCCAGATAGGCAATGTTCGGGTTAGTTAGCCCATGGGTATCGCATAGGGATTTTAACTGGGACCAATCCCAAAGATCTTGTCGGCGCATAACAGAAGTCGGGTTGCCCCAAAGCAAGTTTTTTGAAGCGTGATCGCCGACTTTATAAAGCGGCGCGCCCGGGGATGGCGAGACTAATACAAGACACTGAAAGGTTATGGACCCGGCAGCGATCGCACTCAGCCATCGCTGCCGGGTCCACCCTGTAACGCTAGCCAGCACCCCCACTGCGATCGCAAACGGCAGCAGCGACGGGGTAATGAGTCTAGGATTATGATTACTGCCAAAAAAAGATAAGGTCGGCGACGCCAGCGCCCCTATCCAGCAAAGCCACAGGGCGGTTTGTTGGGCTGGCGAGAGCGATAATTGCTGGCGAAATCGTTTGACCAGGGCAGTGCCTAAGATCGCAGCAATTAACCAAAATAGGGCGGGCCCAGTCACTGTCTGATAGAAGACAGTGAGCCACTTACCCCAAGTTAGGGGAGAATTTAACGGGCCTAGTGAATGATCGACATAGCTCCCAGCAAACAGAGCATAGGAAAGCGCGGCTCGAAAGTTGACCGCCCACCAGGGCGTCAACACAACCAATGCAACCACTGCTGCTTTCACCAGAGCGTCTAGATTCAGGCTCGCCTGCTTGCGCCAGCTGAAAAAACAGGCTCCGAACCAAACAGGAGCGGCGACAAAAGCGAAGGAAACCTTCGTGAGCATCCCAAACCCCATGGCCACTCCAAGGCCTATCCAGCTTAAGGTCGATGTTTTCGGCTGACCCCAGTCTCGAAATAGGAAGTACATCATGACTGCGACACAGAAATACAAGGCGTATTCCATGTAAAAACGCATGCTGACCGCGACGATGATGGGACTGACGCCGAGACAGATGGCGGCAAAGGCGCCTGCGCTGTGATCGCTGATTTGTTGGGTCGCTTGAAAGATAACGCCTAAGGTAATGCCTAGAAAGCCCAGAGAAATTAGCCTTGCAAAGAAAGGCGTAACCCCTAGGGGTAGGGTGAGGGGTAAGACGAATAGCCGCAGCGCAGGGGGACGAGCGACATCTTCTTGGAAGAGGATTCGAATCAGCTCAGTCCAGCCGCCAGTCTGAAATTTATTGACGTCTCGATAGAGTCGGTTGATGTAGTGGGCTTCATCCCAATTAACCCCGTAGGGGTGAGCAAAAATCCAGAAAATGGCTGCGACGCTGACTATGCTGATAACAAGTAATGCAAAGGCCAGCCAAAATAGATGTCTATATTCTTTTTGGGGCTCCCCATTGAAACTTTTCTTGGGGTCTCTCCCCTCAGTCGTTTTGACTGTCATAATTGCTGACCCCAGAAACTAATTAGTTTAGTATCAATACTCTCAATATTTCTGATATTACCTCTCATATAGCCCCTCTTTAAAGGTATAAAAGATGACTATCTCAACTGAATTCATCCAATCGATTTGCTTGTGCGGTCTTTTTCCAAGGCTACCCAAACGTTTACGATAATTGCTTTGGTTGGCCGACGGAGAAGATCTTCGAAAGATATTTGTAAATATATCAACCTGAAATACATGAAGATGAAGTTTCCATTTTGAAACCTCTTTCCAGCTTGCTTCTGAAATGGATGAAAAGTATAATCAAGGGTTTTATATTTTGGAAGATTGTAAATGCCTTTTTGTGGATAAAAATAGAGTAAATACACAGACATTAAGGTTGCCTATATTTTCTGCTTAGTGGCTTCTTCTATGAAAGAAGCAAATTGAAGCATTGATGGGTGAATCTTGTTTTGACATTTTTGGGTTTGAGGTATTTGAAAAGACTGCTAGTAGATTATTCTGTCTGTAATGTTAATCCAAGTTTTATTTCGATCTTGTTTGAATCTACATAGCTGGTTAAATTTATACGTTCCCTTTCTGAAAAGGGCTTGCTGACTCACTCCTCATATTTGTCATCTTTTTCTGCTGAATTTTTCTGACTTAAATTGCGTGTCTTCAAGTTCTTTGTTTATGGTCCTTTGAGAGCGCTGTTCTGTATAGCTGATCCTCGTTTAGGTGAATTGAGCGATATACGCTTCAGAAGCGAGTAATCCTCAGGTTCATCATTACTGCGAATACGGCTTCGTTTTCTATCCCCATGTTATTTGCGTCCCCAGTCAGGGGATTGTCAATTTGCTGAGGGGAGTATTTTGCCTGTGCAAAGAAGATCACCTTTATCAGTGATTTGGTGATTTTTAATATGATCTGTTTCAATTGGGCGCTTTGCCGCCTCAAGCTGCATCATCATTTCCCTTGACAATAGACAGGAAAAAAGAGAGTGAAAAGGTGTATAAAATCTTTTGAGATAAGGGTTTTGGACATCTGTTACGGTCAACTCCAATTTTTGTGAACTTTCCTCGAACTGGGAACAAGCTTACTGATTTTTATTTCAAGTGTATAAATACTTGTATTTTGAGTTGTTATTTATATGGAATACGTGTAACTGCCCTGGGAGTTTGGGATTGGCGGATGCATTCTTGATGAAACCTTGCGATTTAGCGCCTTACCTCGCTAAAGACTTGTTGAAATAATGCAGATCAATCCCGAGATCTTTTTTTATATCCCCAAAAAAAGTTGGCCGCCTGAATTGCCGACAAAAGCGAAAGGGTTTTGGCATTGGCAAAACTCTCAAGCTGGCGCTTTTCGTGTAGGCCGCTACAATTGGACATTGCAGGCATATCTTCATCTCAGCGAAGCGGGTGTCAGCTGCCAGCTGGTTGGTGCTATTCCCAAAAAAGGGATTGTGTTGACCCATAGGGATTTTGTTCCTCGTTACTTTGCGCCGGGTGATGAGGTGTTATTTGTTTGTATCCAAGCTGACCGGCCTAAATACCCCTATGCCCAGTTCCACATTGTTCAAAACCCTCAGGACGACTCTAAACATTCAAAGCCTTTGTGTCAGAGTTCTTTGCGCAGGCGCAACTATCACATAAAGAATTGGCCGCAGCCTGATCTGATCCCACGTTCTGAGCTAGCGGGAGAGCGGTTTAAGCGCATTGTTCACATGGGTTTGCCGATTACATTAGCGCCAGAACTACAGACGCCTGAATGGAGCCGCGAAATTTCAGATCTTGGCCTAGATTGGGAAATCGTGAGTCCAGACAGCTGGCATGACTATAGTGACGTTGACGCCATTCTTTCCGTAAGAAGTTTTGACTATAAAGGACGATATTTGTATAAACCGGCGGCCAAACTAATCAATGCCTGGCATGCGGGCGTCCCGGCTATACTAGGCCCAGACTCTGCATTTCGGGCGGAGCGACAGAGTGAGTTGGACTATATTGAGGCGACCTCGTACGAAGAAGTCCTGGCTGCGCTGAAGCGGCTGCGAGATAACCCGGCTTTGCGAGCCGCGATGATAGAGAATGGGCGGCAGCGATCGCGCTCAACTTCAATAGAGTCAATCGTTGCTTGTTGGCAAACTTTTTTGACTGACGTAGCGATTCCCGCCTACTTTGACTGGTGTCGTCAACCGAAATATCGTAAACAGTGGTTTCGCGAGAGCCTTCGCATTCAAGAGCGGCTACTTAACAAATATTGCAGATTACGAAAGCGATTCTTCCCCTCATCTAAGCCAGCGCCCGATTCAACCCTAGATCCCATTCGAAGACTGATATGAGTCGACGCTGAGGCAGTCATGCCATATTTCCGCCATGACTCCTTATCGCAGACTTTGATAAAGGGCGACTAAATCGGCGACTTCCATGCCGACAGTGCGAACTGGCTTAATGCCTTGTTGGAGTTGGTTGAGTACGTTGGGTTCTGTAGCCAAGCGCAGCATTGCCTCAGACCAAGCCCTAACATTATCAGGCGGGACTAGCAATCCATCTACACCGTGCTTAACCAGTTCAGCAATGCCTCCTAAATTAGAGCCAAGAACAGGCAAGCCCAGGGAATAGGCTTCCAACACGACTAAAGGCCCTGTTTCCAGCCACTGGGAAGGAACGGCTAAGGCGTCATAGGCGGTCAATGCTGAAGAAAGCTCCTCGCGCCCCAATTGCCGACCAACGTGAATGCGTTGATCATCACCGATTCGTTGCCTTACTTCTTGTTCATAGAGCGCATCGTTGGCAATGGCATGTATGAATAGTTGAATGTCAACATTTTCAGGCAGCGCTTTGATCGCTTCCACCAAGATGTGAATGCCTTTAGCTCGGTTCCAACGACCGATAAACCCAATCTTTAGAGAACGCTCAACTTTTTTTTCAGAAACTGGCGGTGTCTTTGAATCCAAGCTAATAATCCCGTATCGACACAAGGCCAGTTTTTCCTCAGGCAGTTCATTGCTCAGTAGCGAGTCGTAAAGCCATGAACAAACCGCAATAATCTTATCTGCAAACTTGCTCATGTCCCTTAAACTTCTCAACCGGGCTGAAACATAAGCAGGCGTGGTGAAAGGGCGTACAAAGGAGCCCATAGCGCCGTGAACCTGCGTAGGTAAGTAGCAGCTAGCTGGGAGAGGAACTCGGCTTAGGACGGACGTGGGGGTATAGCTCGCTAACTTGAGAAAATTATCCGGCGCGCTTCTGGAAATGGAATCGCAGCAACGACTGCAGCGCACAATGTTGATTTTTCCGTCACAGGCAGTTTGACCCTGTAACATCAGTGTTTGACGCTGACAAATTGGCTGGGGCAAGTGAATTGTCACTACAGTGGCCATCCCCAGCTCTTTGGCGAGACGTAAATGAGGTAAGCCGCATTTAGGCGTCCATTGATGTTGATGGTAAATGTCTGCTTTTTGTGTCTTTAGCCAATTTGCAAAATCCTTGAAACCACCATGGGGAAATTGACCGTGATTAGGTTCAGCCTTAGGAGTTGGAAAGACAGGGTAGCGAAAAACCTCTATCCCGTTATATTCATAAGTTTCTGGCTCACTTTGATCTTGGGAGGCTGCTATCTTGCTGTCTATGCTATGTCGTTTCAACTCCGGGAGAAGTTCATTCAGATGTACCTGAATGCCGCCGCACTTCTCTGGGAAGTATCGAGCTACAGCTTGAATAGATTGCATATTAACTTTCCACTATCCACAATATATGATTCGGGTTGCCTTCTAACTCGTTACTTCCCATATTTTTACTTCCTATATTAGGATAGCTGTATATTGTTAAATATCACTTTTGATAAAACATTTAATAATAATAATTCAATAATATGTGATTCACAGAGTGATTTAATAGGAACTGACTCAAATTTGGACTAATTTTATAACCCGCGAAACATATGATTTTGACCCAATATGTGTTTCAGGAGGTGAGCCAAATCTAAAGCTGAAAGCCTACTCCTGAGGAAGTTTTACATAAGCTAACCTCAGGCAAGCTAAACTCAGGCCTCTCTGCAATCCATATAGCGCCATGCTTTTTTGATTCTGAAAAGAATCTGCCGCCAACTGTATTTCTATCGCTATAACAAATAGCAATTACCCTCCAAGCGTAAAGGTTGGATACTTCATAATTTTACCGAATTTCTTGATCGGGCAGTCTCCAGAAGGATTAATCAGCCAAGTTAAGACCAACTTGACTTCTTCCACTGTATAACTTGCAGATGTTTTTTCTAATACAATTTCTGCCAAAAAGGGTTTTCGGTTAAGCAACCGACGTTCTCGGTAAGGTGAAAGAACAGTCCTGACAAAGGGAACTAATAATCTCATTCTATAGAGGAATTTGACTTGAGATTTGTTGCGAAATGGAATTCCATAAAGACAAACAGGGATTTTCGTCAATTCGAGCAACTTATCTAATCTCTCTGCATTTTTGTCTTCTATTGCTTGCATCAGGTGATAAGCAACGCTTGACTGAGATATTTCTTCAAGCTCGGTGTAATCTTCTTGGACAACCTTTAAGAGATTGGTGGCCACATCCTTGAGTAAATCATAGGAACGGGTCACATTAGACGAGTGTCTTCTATAGAAAACGCCAACAATTGGGACGTATATAAAATTTGTATTATTCATTAATAGATCTACTATAAATTTGACATCTTGCATCGCCTTCTTAAATCTAATTTCGTCATATTTCACTTTCTCAAAAATTGATTTATTGATGAGAAGACAAGCTGATTGAATACTCCAAGGAATGAGTGCGCGACTAATCAGTTGGTCACGCTCCATGGGGCCTAGAAATTTAAGGATACGTTGATCACTATCTTCGAAGAAGTTTTCTTGATCCGAATAAAATAGAATATTCCCCGCGTCTATTATTTCAGAGTCTATTGTTTGAAGATAGCTGAGTTGAAATTTAATTTTATCTGGGTGTAGCCAATCATCCGAATCCAGAAACTGAATCCACGCGCCTTTAGCGTGCTTGACGCCAAAATTCCGAGCAGATGCTAATCCTCCATTTTCTTTATAGAGATATTTGACCCGGTTGTCTCGACTCATTAAGTCTTCACTAACTTGACGAGTATTATCTGGTGAACCATCATCTACAATCAAGCATTCAAGATTACTATGGGTTTGTTGTAGTACGCTTTTAACAGATTGCTCAAGAAAATGGGCCTGTTTGTAACAAGGGATAATAACTGAAACGAATGGAGTCTTGATAGAAGAGTCTTGATTATTCATGAAAATTAAACGCACAGTAAATAGGGATCTTTAGCTCTATTCCCATAGCAGTTTTCACTCGTACCAGGTACAGTAGAGCGTCAGTAATACAGACATAGAAAGCTTCTCAACGTACTTATTTTGTCCGTCTGAGAAATGCTATATTCTCATTTCTGAGATGAGTAATTAGATGATGATTGAAAGATTGAATTGTGTGTCAAAATGCAAACGTAGTTCAAGCTATTGCCATGCAGTCAATATGCCTGAACTTGCAACAGTAAATTTGTTCCGATTCGAGAAATTTTTATTACTAAGCAGATTAAATTTAGTTATTGTCTGGACAAGTGAAGACAAAAACACGTGCTCATTATTAATCAATCAGTAGATTTTCCATAGCGTACCCAAAATATCCAACAAACTCACGCTAGATAGAATCGGAAAAGCTGAAAGAGAGAAAAGCGGATGAAATCGATGGAGAATTCTTTGCTCCAATGGTTCTGCTAAGTTCATACCCCAGTAGTGAATGCTGTTGCCTAATGGAGTTGTCATAGGCTTATTGCTCGCGATCGCGAACTTACATCAAATTTACAGGGATATTTGGTACGTCTCAGCATCACGTCCAGGTCGAGGTTCTTAGCAAATTGTTTGCAGAAAGCTTCTTACCTACCGAATCCTACTTGGTCTGCTGTCAGATATTTCTGAAATTTTCTGGTGTGGAGCAACAATCACCTTTTGGTTCAGCTATAGCTTAGTGAGGCAGCTAGATGAATTCCGTCAGACCTGTTAATATCTGCTATTTTCAGCGGTGTTGCTAAGCCTGCTCCAGTAGGATGACACCTTTCAAATTAAGTGGATTTTGGCCTATTGGCAGGCGTACCCAAACTAGTAATGTATGGACTATATGGTGGCGCTGTGACTGTTTATGCAGGACTTTTCTGGCGAAAGATTTTGAAAACGTCCTATGTACTTAGGAATCTAGCAGTAATAGGTTGGACTCACTTTCTACGGAATGTCTTCCTGACAAGGTTTTGAGGTGGAAAATGTTCAAGTTATTTTTTCTAAGCTACTTATGTTGTCGGTAGTTGTGCTATTAGTGAGTTCAGTCTTAGCAGATGTGATTCACCTATCCGGTAAGGGGACGTCAATTCTAATGGAGGATGGCGCCAAGCTATGAGGAATTTTGGGTAACTACTTAAATCGGGACAATCCAGTAGAGAAGAAATACAGAATACAGGAGTCAGGAGTCAGAATCCAGTTTCTGACTCCTGACTCCTGTATTCTGTCCTAGGGAAAATTTTCCGCTTTAAGTTATAAGCCCACACAATCTTTCAGTAGCTGATCGCCACAACAACGGGATATTATAATTTGAGCTAAAAAATCAATCAGGGTAAGCGCCGATTTATTTACTTACTGGAGTTCTATCCTGGGAAAGTCCCAACAGAATCAGCCTATCTGAACTAATCAAACTGAAATCTATAACTGGCAAGGGTCTGAGCCCTCTCAGAGGATGCTTTAAAG
>JAAUYH010051037.1_pt1 | contig 9992 bp, 7 predicted proteins | sample 7278061 | NCBI WGS metagenome assembly JAAUYH01 (sample SAMN14350203, study PRJNA611818) | marine sediment metagenome | isolation source: surface marine sediment (0.6m) | place: French Polynesia: Moorea | collected 2018-08 | reverse complement strand
TTCGCAAGCGGTCTTTAGGTATTACCTTGAAGAGTTTGCGCCCTCCTCCTGCACCAGCAAAGCGGCGACGAATCGATATGCGGGGTCTGTCGTTAACTAAGTAGGTTCCTGCTGAATCCCGCAATAGTTCCCAGGGCAGGGATAATATAGCAGGATCGCTGGTACTGATGGTGAGTAATTTGCCTTCTTCCTCTCGATCTTGAAAATCATTAAACAGGCGTTGGGCGGCACGGTGACTAAAGACAGCATCAAATAAAGCCTTGCCCCACTGAGGTAACTGATTGGCAATGTTCTGCGCCCTTTGGTCATCTACATCGGCAGTATAACCAGCGGCATAGGTTTCCAGATACCATTGAATATCTTTAAGATCTGCTTTGGCGATAGGGGAAACAAATTCTAGTGCTTCTGTCTGGTTATCATCGAATTTGATAACTACTAGATCTATTTCATCTATCTTGGAAAGGCGCAGGTTTAATTCCATGTCAGATTCTTAAAATCGCTTGGCGATTAGCTATAAGCTATAAGGCGATTTCTAGAAATTAATATACCGACAAAACTGAGAAATGGTGCGTTACGCTGCCGCTAACAGCACCCTACCAGAGATGATTCTGGTCAAGTCTTTTTCTGAAATTACCTAAGCTTTTTTACTTGCTTACTAGGATAGTTAAATCGAAGAAGGAAAAATAAGCTGATTTGAGTTTAGCTTAATTGGCATAGTATTCGCAAAAGGCTCTGACTCCCAAATGAATCACAATTACAGCAACTGATACAACTAGTATTTCCAATGCACCACCAGTAAATCCCAGTCCGACTAAAATTGCTGTGAATCTATTTATCACGTCTTCATTATTCAAATCTGCCCATTTTTTCCACTGATCGTAAAGAACACCTCCTTCCTCACACAGATCGCTTTTTGCCACGGCAAGAAATGTTTGCAGAAAGGTTTTGGGATTTTCTTGGGTAATCTCGGCAATAGCTTGGCTTTGTTTAACGGGAAGTCGATCGGGTTCTTCTGTCCCTCCTTTCATGGTATCTGAAGGATATTCTTGACCGAGTTCTTGAATTTGCCGATCGATTTCCGCTGATAAGCTGCTAATTTGTTCTTTAGTAAACATATTTTCCGCGATCGCTCTTTATGTCACTATTTAGTATCTTATAGTGTAATTAAAAGTAGTAATTTTTGTTACAGCGATCGCCTTTGTGACTTCTGACTTCTGTACAGACGTAGCATGCTACGTCTCTACCTGACTTTTGAGAACTGGTATAACTACCATGAAATACCATCAATAGGTAGCCCCAAACCCATCATATATCTGATTGTAAAAGCCAGAGCGATCAAAATAAATAATAAAATAGTTGCCTGAATATCCTGAGAGGTGCCTGCAAGTTTTTCACGCCAAAGACCATAATTAATTGTTCCATAAAAAGGCAGGTCTTTTAAAGCGACAACCACCACTGCACCCATAACTCCCATTTGCGTAAATGCCAAGGGCAACATCGTAATCATATAGACAAATTTCAAAAAATTACCAATTGCTGAATATATAGGTTTACCAATGGCAATTAAAGCAGAACCTAAAGTCAGAGAAAGCATTAAAGGCCAAAGTCCTAAAGCCAGAATTGGCAACATCCAAGCTGCTTGCTCATATCTTGAATCATAAAAAGAGACGATTACCAAATCTCCGCAACTAACTAGAAGAGTAACCAGCAAAGCCAGAAACATAAGTATGTTCCAGCGCTTACTTAAAATTTTCTTTCTTAACTTTTTACGGGGTAAATCTAGTAGCTGAGAAATTGCAGGGAAGATGACTTTAATGCTTACTTTTTGGCTCAGTTCCCTGGGTATATCGGCAAAAGCAAAGGCAATTACATAAACCCCTAAGACCTTTAAAGAGAAAAATTGACCCAAAATGACTCGGTCTACTTGTGAAGCGAGAAAGGTCATTGCTGTTGAGAGAAAGACCCATTTGCTAAAAGAAGTGATTTCTGCAAAAACTTCTTGATTCCAGTCCAAATGATTAGGTTCTTCTGGATTGAGGTGATGAGTCAATAATGCCATGAGTAAAATTGAGACTAAATTACCACCAATCAAAGCCCAGATGGTGGGACTGTACCAAGCCCAAATAATGGAAATGAGCATGGAAATTACTTTGATGGTTAATTCAAATCTGGCTATCTTACCGATTTCCATATGGCGATTAAGACTAGCAATACCAGTAGAATTAAATCCAGAAATGATCGTATTTAACCCCACTATCGGAATCAGCCAGGCAAGTTTAGGCTCGTTACAGTAGTTAGAGATAGGAACAGCCACAATTAAACAACAAATCCAAAGTCCAAAACCGCGTATTACCTGTATTGTCCAAGCGGTATTGAGGAAAATAGGCTCGTCTCCGCGCTCGCTTCTAATGATACTGGGATTAATACCAATATCGGAAAATAAACTTAAACCTCTAATAAAAACTTGAATCAGAGCCATCTCGCCGAAAAGTTCGGGCATTAACAAGCGAGTTAAAATTAGACTACTAGAAAAGCGCAGGATTTGATTGGCTCCATAGCTAAAAATAGTCCAAACGGTTCCAAGTAAGGCAAGTTTTTTGAGAGAAGTTGAAGACACAATAATTTTTAACTGTCACAATAGTCAACTGATTGACTGAATTACCCAAAATATTAGAGCAATATCTTTGTCCTTGAAGATTATGAATTACTGGTAGATTGTAATACTTGGACGGGAATGACTTCAACTCGTAAATTGATTGGTTCGCCAATTTGATGAGAGAGAAAGTTTCTCATGCGATCGATTTCAGTTTGAGAGACAGAATCAGTTGTGGAGACAACTTCCATCAATACTTCTAAAGATTCTTCTTTAGGGGTTACTCTAATCGATTTAATATCACTATTTCTAAAAGTTTCGGTTTCGTAGACGATTAAATTTCTGATTTGAGAACGTACATTTTTTTTGACAATCAACTCCCGCATAGATAGGGTGAGAGGAAAGCCTAATAAAAACATGACCGCAGTAGACATCACTAGTCCTTTTTTGGCGCGCTCAATACTACCGTAGGACTGGAATAAAAATACTAATGCCCCAAAGAAGATAATACAAATCAGGTTAGTTAAAAATAAGAGAAACGCATCGGTGGAGATTGATTGCGCTCCTAAAGATAAACCAATGCCAACTACACTTAAAGGAGGAACTAAAGCAATGGCGATCGCTACTCCTGGTAAAGTATTAGAAACACTGCGACGAGTATTGGCAAAAGCTCCTGCTGTTCCTGCTGCCATAGCAATACCAAAATCGATTAATGTCGGGTTGACGCGGGACATAATCTCAGAATCGACGGTTTTTAAGCCGATAATTGAGGAAGTAATCCAAGCGGTAAGAATAGTTAAAACTACACCACCTAAAACCGTCAAACTCGAACGGCGCAGTAGTTTGCGATTTCCCACTGCTATAGCATAAGCTATCCCCAAAATTGGACCCATTAAAGGTGCAATAATCATCGCCCCGATAATTACTGCTGCACTATCAGCCAGTAAACCTAAAGTTGCAATAATTGCCGATAATCCCAAAATAAAATGAAAGCTAAAAGAAGGGACTGACACCCGCCACAAGTTGCGATTGACAGTAGCAATAGAAGTGGGTTGTTCTTGAACCCATCCCCAACGCAAATTGCCCTTATATAGTTTCCAAAACTTTTTTAGATAAAGTCCGCGATTGATTTTGCGCAGAAAATACCTGACAAAAGTAATATGTCGATGATTCAAACTTATTAAAACTGTCATGGTTTTACCTCCAAGTAGTCATTAGATAAAATTGATTGTGATTGCCAAGTATTTGTCGGGTTCGATCGATCATTGATTGGGTAAATAGTCAAGACAAAAGAGAGCTTGAGAAACTTTTCTTAATTTTCTTAAGTTTCAGATCTCCTAAGCTAGATAGCACAACTGCATTAACTTTCTTCGGTAACAAACAAGTCTAGATAAAGTGACCTAATAGATTCAGAAGAGAAAATGCTTTAATCTCTGATTCCGCCAGCTAAAAAAGAAGGTGAATCCCAGGCAGTAAGTGGGTGCTAGCGTAATCAACAACATCAATAACATTTTCTGTACTCTGAAAACGGGACGTTCATGAGAAATGCTACCTCACGATTTATAAACGTTTCAAACAGTTTACATTAATTTACAATTATTGCAACATTGTTGGCAGCTTGAACATCTAGGATTCAAGACATTTAGGTAAATTTACTTAACATCTTAAATAAAGGTTAAGATAATATACCCTACAGTGGTAAAGAATTGGATCTGTTGGTTTTTATAAGCAGCAATCTAATTAAAATCAGGTTACTTTACCCCAGCAGTAACCTACTGTGTCTGTTGATTGTAATTAATAATCAGCTATAAAGCGATCGCCAAGCAAACTATTTCTGGAAAGGACGGAATGCTAAGTTGCTTTTTATTATGATCTTGCTGATTATGCCTATTGTATTGACTATTTATATTTTTGTCTGTCCCGTCCCCAGTACAGTTTTTTTTTATATTTTTTTAAGATTTTTTCAATAATGGGCAAATTTTGCTACAAATAGTGAGACGGTAGCCATAATAATCCTGCCTTTGCCAGAAGTAAGTAAATAATGAAAAAACTACGTCCTAACTGGTGGAATGCTCGATGGTTAGCAAGTAGTTCTGTTGACGAGCACTACCCACGGATAGAAGCCTGCTTAATCGGTTTCTGTTCGGCTTTGGCAGCATTATTACTTAAACAGGGTATTGACTGGATGGGTTCATGGCGCATAGATTTGGTCGAACAATGGGGAGCTTATCAAGCCTTACCACTTATCGGTTTTGCCTTGGGCTGCTTGGCGGGATGGGCAATTGAATTATTATCACCATCGGCAGTAGGAGGAGGTATTCCTTTAGTTAAAGCAGCTTTAGCCAAATATCCCATCGTTTTAGATTTAAGAGTGGCTTTGGTCAAAATGCTGGGGACAATCTTAATTTTGGGCGCGGGTTTTAGTTTGGGGCGTAGAGGTCCTACGGTACATATTGGTGCGGCATTGGGGGCGCAAATTAGTCGTTGGGTTCCCAATTCGCCTACTAATCGTCGCCAGATGATTGCCGCAGGGGCAGCAGCGGGTTTAGCAGCAGGATTTAATACCCCCATCGCTGGGGTACTATTCGTGATCGAAGAGTTGATGCGAGATATTTCTGGCTTGACTTTAGAAATTGCGATCGCCGCTTCTTTTACGGGTGCAGTAGTCTCCCGTTTTTTCGGTACGGCGGATTTAAATCTACCAACAGCCTGGGTAAAGGCTGCCGCTCCTGGTAATCTTAACCCCTGGGAAATTCCCTTTTATATCTTATTGGGTATTCTAGCAGGTGTTTTCGGCGGTTTATTTAACCGTGGCATTATCCAGGGCATGAAGTTCAATCGCCGTCTTGCTCTACCCCTGCCCTTAAAAATTGGCTTGGCTGGATTGGTTTCGGGATTAATTATTGCCTTTCTACCACCATTTTTTCAAGATAATGCTGGGTTGCGAGATTTTGTGCTGACGGGGGAATTGAGCTGGCAAACCACAACCATAGTATTTATGGCTCAATTTTGCTTAACTATCTTGGCTTATATTTCTGGCGCACCAGGAGGATTATTTGCCCCTGCCTTAGTTTTGGGTTCAGCTTTGGGCTATTTAGTAGGTACATTACAGTTTGCCTTAATTGGCACTGAATCTGCTTATACTTTTGCTTTAGCTGGGATGGGTGGTTTTTTTACCGCTGTAGTCAGGGTACCAGTGACGGCGATTGTGATTGTATTTGAAATGACAGCCAATTTTAATTTGGTACTACCTTTGATGATTGTCTCGGTAGTAGCCTATATTGTCGCCGAAAGTGTATCTAAAGGTTCTCTCTACGAACATCTATTAGAAGCTAGCGGCATTAAATTAACCGAAGAACATACCCATAATGATTTTATGTCGCAGTTGACAGCGGAACGGGTAATGGCATCTCAGGTAGAAACTTTACCCAGTAATTTGAATTTGTCAGAAGTATTACAGGCAATGTCACGCTCCCGACATCGGGGTTTTCCAGTCATCGAAGCAGGTAAATTAGTAGGCATGATCTCCCAGTCAGATATTCCTCCAGATAATCAAAAAAGTGACACAATTATGTTGCGGGATATTATGACCACTTCCCTGATTACTGTCAATCCTGCCACTTCTTTAGCTGATGTCTTATATCTTCTCAATCGTCATCAGCTATCTCGTTTACCCGTAACTCAAGGTAACAAATTGCTGGGTATTATTACCTTGAGCGACATTATTAAAGCTGAAGCTCAACAGTTAAACGGCGATCGCTCAATTACCTCTGTCTCTGAACCTTCTTATGTTACCTATCAAACTCATTCTCCTACCACTGGCAGGGGAAGAATTTTGCTGCCTCTGGGTAATCCTGAGAATATTGAGCCAATGATGCAAATCGCTATGGCGATCGCCCGTTATCAAAAATACGAAATTGAATGTTTACAAGTGATTCCTGTTGCTAATTATATCTATCCCGCTCAAGCCAAAGTCAATACTTTTGGTAGTCGTAAGTTGATGCAACGGATGGAAAAATGGGGGCGAAAAGCCAATATTCCCGTTCATACCCAAGTGCGGATTGCTAATAATGTTGCTGAAGCGATTTTAGAAACTATTGCCCAAGAACATATTAATTTACTTATTATGGGCTGGAAAGGTAAAACTTCTAACCCCGAACAAATATTTGGTAGCGTTGCTGATATTTTAATCAAACAAGCTACCTGTGATTTAATGCTGGTTAGGTTAAGTACTCAAGAACATGCTTTTCCCCAAAATCTTAATCTGCACAGTAGATGGCTGATCCCCACAGCAGGGGGAGCGAATATTCAAAAAGCAACGACTATTCTGCCTGGTTTAGCTAGTTTGTATCATCTGCCCCATTTTTTGCAAATCGAAATTTGTCAGATTTATACTCCTACTCGCGACCAACCTAATTTACAAAACTTAACTAAAATTGCTAATTCCATCAAAAATAAAGTCAACTTGACGGTGAATTCTAGACTTCTACCTGCCTATTCTGTCTCCTCTGCCATTATTAAATTGACTCAGAAGCAAAAATACAGTCTGGTGATTTTAGGCGCAAGTAATGAAGGCTTACTCCAAAACACCCTTAAAGGTAATATTCCCAAAGCGATCGCTGACGATGCCAATAGTTCCGTAATTATTTTTCGCCATTCTATCTAAGGAGTTAAGATAGATAGAGGCTTTTTAGTTGAATAAAAATTCAAGTCAAGTTTTATTTATTTTAGCCTCACTATTTAAAGTAAAAACTGTAATTTCTGGGCGACAGTTAAAGCGTACTGCTGGTAAGACCATGCCCACACCACGATTAGTATACTGAACCATTTTACCAACTTTATAGCGACCGACAGGATATTTCTCGGCAAAAGGGGGTAAAACGGGGGGTTTTCTCAAAGGAATTCTCACTTGTCCACCATGGGAATGTCCAGATATTTGTAAGGCAAATCGCTGGGTAGCTGCACTAATATCGGCAAAATCTGGTTCGTGAACTAGTAAAATTGCTGCACCTTGAGGGGGTAATTGTGATAAAACCAAATCCAGATTGGCTTTTTCTTGCCAAAAGTCATCTACTCCAGCAATACTGAGGGTATCGTTGCCTCGTTGCAGGGTATAGGCAGAATTGTTAAGTTCTAGGACATTACTATTGTGCAGTAAGGTTCTAATTTGTTGGGGATCGATATAATGATCGTGATTACCCAATACAGCTAAGGTTTTTGCGGTTGGCGACAACTTTTTAAAGGCGGCTTCTAACATCAGTGTTGTTTGCCGATCGAGAGTCGCAGTAATAAAGTCACCAGTCATAGCCACGATATCTGGTTGCTGTTGATTAATCAAATTAACTATTTTGCCTAACTTCTTGGGGTTCATAGAAGTATCAGCGTGAAGATCGCTAATTTGGACTATTTTAAAGCCATCAAATGCTGGTGCTAAATTGGATATGGTTAAATTGACAGAAACTATTTCAAACCACAATGGTTCAATTTGAAAAACATAAATTAAACTAAAAACTGCGATCGCAATTAGTGCATAAACAGCATTACGCAACCTAGTAATTAAATTCCGTTTTGTTTTGCTGTTGGACGGATAAGTCATGAGGGATAAAATACAGACGATCGCCTTGTATAAAATAAAATATGTCCAATTTACCCAATGTTAGCCTAGTCGCTTTTTATGGTGACAAAGCACTACAATTAGCAGACTTAATTACTGACTTACAGCAAGATCTGGCAAACCTAGATTTAGGTACAGGTAAATTTACTCCCTATCAATTATCACAAATTCACGCTACGGCGATCGGTTGTGAGGGAGAGAAAACTCCAGCAGGTATAGTTAGTGAGTGGTGGTATACCCACCATCAACAGACTAAATATATTAATTTATCTGGTTTGATTGACTATTTAAATGCAGATGACTTTTTACCGATTAACATCCGCCTCGGTGGCTATAGTCGCGATCGCGACTATAATTTTCTCAGTCGTCAGCAACATCCCTGTTTACGTTCTTTTCAGTTACAGCCAGCAGGTACTGGAATATTAATCCCCGTCCTTATTGGTTGGTCATTTCAAGATCATTATATTACTCGGCAAATCGATCGCCTGCGTCGCTATTTCCAACAATTCCACTTACTGCATAAATATCACTATCCTGCCGAGGCAGTAGATAATGACTGTTATCTCCGTTTGGGAACAATTACAGGGGAATTTACCCCAGAAACCATACAGGCGATCGCCGATAAAGTGAGAAAGCGATTAGCAAAACGAACTCCTGTAGATATTACTCTCGATCGCCACAGTTTAGCTTTTGCCCAATATCAAGATTTAACTCTTGCTCCTGCAACCACTAAAATCATACCTGTAACAGCAGCAACAGCAGAAAAAATTAGAGAACTATACTGAGAATTTTAAGTATTGGCAGCAGTAAAAATCTGTGATGGTGTTAATTTAATTTCTGTAAATGTAGGCGAAACTAACTGTTGTTCAACGCTAAAGACAGTTTCTGCGTATAATCCTTCATCTAAGATTAGAATCGTCACCTGTTGTTGTAGCGGATCGACAATCCAGTATTCATCGATCCCCAAAGCAGCATATTCCGATCTTTTATAGCGATAATCTCTTTTAATTGAATCAGGGCTGACTACTTCTACTACTAAAAGAGGGGAAGTGTCTAATACTCCAGATTTATCCAATGAATCCATTATTTGTTCTCTGGTAACTACATACACATCGCTAAGGCGAGATTTACGCCACCCTGTTCTAATTCCCCCTTCTCTAATTGATAACCAAGGCAGTTTAAGGCGATTGATTTCATTTTCAAATTCTCGTTCAATAAATTTAGCAATTAGGATATGGCGAAAAGTTGGGGGATTCATTAATTCAAGTTTGCCGCCTACTAATTCATAACGCCGATCTGGATCTTCTTGATGTTGTAGATATTCTTCAAAGGAATATAAATTTTTGGGGGTTATGGCAGTCATGGAAATTAATAGCACAGATGCTATGAGTCAACCGTACTTACATTGTAATAATTAAATATTTGCAGGGGTAAAAATCTGTGGTGATGTTAATTTAATTAAAGATTGGCTAATTCGGTTTTAATCGTTGCCAAAGAAAAACAAAACATGATATACCTATATGTGGCTTAATTCAAATAGTTTCTGAGATAGCCATTTTCAGGACGTATAGCTCAGTTGGTTAGAGTACATCGTTGACATCGATGGGGTCACTGGTTCGAATCCAGTTACGTCCATTGCGTTATGCTCGTGGCATGGGTAGTGTTTTAAAGTTGTTGTACATGTACAGTTGATTTTGTTTTTTTTTTAAGTTCCTTAATTACTGTTGAAGTACTAATGGAAAGTACTCTGGCTGTATCGTGAACTCCACTGCCATTGACTGACAT
>JAAUYH010243646.1_pt1 | contig 9994 bp, 8 predicted proteins | sample 7278061 | NCBI WGS metagenome assembly JAAUYH01 (sample SAMN14350203, study PRJNA611818) | marine sediment metagenome | isolation source: surface marine sediment (0.6m) | place: French Polynesia: Moorea | collected 2018-08 | reverse complement strand
GCGATAATCCCTTTTCCCAGTGATGAAGTAACACCTCCCGTAACAAAAACGTATTTGGTATCCGGCATGATGGATTTCTTAGTTACGGGATTCAAAGTTACGAAATACCGGATTAACTATGGGGTAATGTTAAGAAAAATGTGATGGACGGGGAGGTTTAGGGTCGAAGATCCTGACAAGCTATGCTTCGTCAGGGTTCAGGGTTCAAGGTTCAAAGTTCAAGGTTAACCGTTGGCAGTTATTAGTAATTAATAATGAAAAATCAATAAATCCTTAGGTTTGAGGTTTGAGGATTAGAAGCAAATCAACAAATCCCTCCTGCGCAAATGCTTCGGTGGGTAGGCATCAAATCAACATTCGTCAATTCCCCAGGGCTTCTTTCACCTCCTGGTTCCATTTAATTTGTGCTTCCCGGTTTCTGGAAAAATTAGTTTCCTGATCATAGCGCTTCTGGAATCTGGCCAGTTCTTTTAATACATCTCGATAGATAGCTTTCACTTCAGCTTTTACGTTTTTAGTGAATTGGGTTTCAGCCATCCTTTTACGCATCTTACGGGCAAAGAGTTCAGAAATATCAAAATGAAGTTGCTCATGGCTTAAAATCAATGCATCGCAGACTTCAGGTTTATACCAGGATTGCTCGGGGTAAAAAAAAGTACTCACGGTATAGTCCACTTCGTAATGGCCATTGCGCTCCAGGGAGGAAAATTCATAACTGATCCCGCTGGCAGTCACAGCTGCTACAGGTGAAGTTCGATCCGGTTGGCCTTTGAAATCTGCCCATTTTAGCTGTACATCAGCACTCCAAAGCACCTCTTCCTGTTGAGCAAAAGACAAGAGGCTGGAAAAAAGACAAAGAATAGTAAAGCCTCTTATCAAAGATTCCATCGATACTCAATCTCTTTCTCGATATCCTGATGGATGCTAAACATAACCGGGCAGGTGTTTGCCGTATTTTCGAGGATCTTGCGGTGTTTGTCAACCGTATCTTCGGGAAGTTGTACGCGGACTTCAATCTTAGAAATTCGTCTGGGATCAGCGGCCATGTGCTTGGTAACCTCCGCAAAGGATCCACTGATATCGATATTCATATCACGGGCCTTAATGCCCATGACGGTAAGCATGCAACTTGCAAGAGCCGTTGCAACAGTATCTGTAGGTGAAAATGCCTGGCCCAGGCCATTATTGTCTAAAGGTGCATCGGTAATAAATTCATTACCTGAACGCAAATGAACACATTGGGTCCTCAGGTTGCCTGTATATGTTACTTTAGAGGTCATGGATATGACTTAACTTCTTTGATCTTCATCTTGTCGTACATCATAATATACGAAGCCGTATTATAATAACTGGAACCCAGATCTTTGGAATAGTCAAAATTATTTGCCGTATACACTGTCTTACCAATGGTCTCCGACACTTCGTACAGATCCTTTCTATACGCCAACTTAAGCAGTAGATCAAATGTCAGATCAAAACCTCTGATGGCATATCGATCCGGATCTCCTCCAAACTTTCTTCTATATCGCCTTCGGAAGGCGTCACTATTGATCTCCCTGTGCACGGAAGGATAGGTGAAATTGAGGTTGGAAAGATGTGTGCCGGAAATAACATCGTTATCAAATGCCTTATTTTTTAAGGTGGTGAACATTCTCACTTTTGTGGTATCCGAATTTGCGGAGTTCAGGATGGAAGTCACACTGGAAACCATCTTAAAATTATCAGTTTCCACAAAAACCCAATTCTCTTTCTCCAGGGATAGGAGTGCCGAAAAAACATCGATGTCAATGGATATATTTTCTTCGTCTTCCATTATTTCAACGGAACTTGCGGTTGGAAAAGTTTCTTTAATAGCTGCTTCCGCTTCGCTGCTTTTGGCATCTGCTATAACGATGATATTCTGTTCCGAGACTTCTTCCTTCAAATATCGCAACATACTGGAACGCAGCAGGCTATCTGGTGGTACCGAGTAAAATATGTTATCCAGATTGGCATCACCCTGGCCTGCCAGCGGAGCAATGACCGCCACACCACTGTTATACGCCTGTACCGCTACTTCCTTCATTGAATTCGTTTGCAAAGGACCGATGATTGCATCGTAGTCCTTCAGGTTTTCACCACTTAAAATAGCCCTAGTCTTCTCCAGGTTCAACTCGGTATCATAAGTTTTTACATCAACCGAAATGCCCAGTTCTGCAATGGAATCCAAGGCCACCAATGAACCTGAATACAGACCCAGACTGTATTTTAAGGCATTGCTTCTGGCTAGTGTATTTTTGGCACTCTCCCGGTCATTTAAGTTGATACGATCTGCACGGAAAGGCAGTAAATAGAGCAATTTTGGTTTATTACTCACTTGTATACTATCAATTAGCGCAAATTTGTCGAGCACCAGTGAGTTTTTAACTTCCAGATCATCTGTTTTATCAACAGGCACCTTTAACACCATACCAGCCTGAAGTCCCCTGCTTAAATCCGGGTTGAGTTCCAGTAGCTCTTCGTAACCCAACTGAAGCTTTCTGGTGAGTGAATAGACTGTCTGTTTGGGCTTTACCTCATAAAAAACATAGTTCGCCGTATTGACCTCTCCTATTTCCGGTTTTTTCTCGGGTAACCTAATGACCATCCCCTCTTTCAAACCATTTTGCTCACTGATTTCGGGATTAAGCCGAACAATTTCCTGAGGTTCTATGCCGTATTCCTGACCGAGACGGTACAAAGTCATCTTTGGTGGGACAGTGTAGGAAATATAGATTTGAACTTCCTGTTCTTCAATACTACTACCGGCGAGTTTGGGAAGGAGCAATTGCTGGCCTATGGCGAGGTGGTGAGTGGTCTTTGGCAGGTCCGGGTTAAGCACCATCAGACTGTCCAGAGTGATCCCGTATTTATGTGCGATACTCCAACGCGTCTCTTTGGGTAGAACTGTGTATGTCTCATAATCATCGGGATTGATGGTATCCTTCATCACGGAGTCCTCCGGGTATTGAGGTATCTTAAGCCGCATTCCTTTTTTCAAGGGTTCAGCATAGAGTTGTGGATTAAATCGTTTTATTAGAGCCTCAGAGATCTCATACTTCTGGGTAATCCCAAAAATGGTCTCCTTCTTTCGCACCTTGTGATATTTGAATCCAATGGGCTCTACCTGTACCTCCAAACTGTCTTCCTTGATGATCTGGGTGATATCCGGAGGAACTTCCCTGCTGGTATCAGATGCTGCTGCATCTAATGGAATAATAAGCAGTGTGTTAGGCTGCAGCGGTTCTTCCTGCGTAATTTCCTTGTTGTATTTAAGGATATTAAATGGTGTTACCTTGTATCGCTGTGCAATACTGTACAAGGTTTCACCCTGTTTCACCGCATGTGTGGTAAACTGTTGTGCAAAGGCATTCATCGCTAAGAAAGCAATGAAAAAAACGCTTAGAAAATATCTTAAACTTGATCTCATTCTTATTCCCATTCAATGGTAGCAGGAGGTTTGGAACTAATGTCGTAAACCACACGGTTTACTCCCGGTACCTTATTGATGATTTCATTAGAGGTCTTCTGCAAAAACTCATAAGGTAAATTTACCCAATCCGCCGTCATTCCGTCCGTACTCTCTACGGCTCTCAATGCCACACATTTCTCATAGGTTCTTTCATCACCCATGACCCCTACACTATGTACGGGTAAAAGCATGGCTCCGGCCTGCCAGACCTGGTCATATAGTCCCCATTTTTTTAATCCATTGACAAAGATGGCATCTACCTCCTGCAAAATGGATACTTTTTCAGGTGTTACATCGCCTAGTATACGGATCGCTAATCCGGGTCCGGGAAACGGATGTCTTCCCAGTCGTTCTTCAGCAACATCCAGGCTAGCTCCTACCCGTCTTACTTCGTCTTTAAACAACATTTTCAAAGGTTCAACTACCTTTAATTTCATAAAATCCGGAAGTCCACCCACATTATGATGACTTTTTATGGTGGCCGAAGGTCCTCCGGATGCCGAAACAGACTCTATTCTATCCGGATAAATGGTACCCTGCGCCAGCCATTTCACCTCTTCTACCTTATGTGCCTCATCGTCAAAAACCTCGATAAAGATCCGGCCGATGATCTTTCTTTTTTTCTCCGGATCTTCCTCACCTGCTAAAGCTGTCAAAAAACGTGCCGAAGCATCTACTCCCTTGACATTCAGACCCATATGCTCATATTGCTCTAAAACTTCCTCGAACTCATTCTTGCGCAACAATCCGTTATTCACAAAAATGCAATGCAAATTGCTTCCGATCGCTTTGTGCAATAACACAGCAGCAACAGTAGAATCGACGCCTCCTGAAAGGCCCAGGATCACCTTGTCATCACCCAGTTCACTCTTGAGTTCGTCTATGGTAGTTTCCACAAAGGCATCAGGGGTCCAGATCTGTTGCAATCCGGCAATATGGACCAGGAAGTTCTCCAATATCTTTTTACCCTGAATGGTATGATATACTTCAGGGTGAAATTGTATTCCGTAGGTGAGTTCTCCTTCAATCTTAAAGGCAGCTATGGGAACATCAGTAGTACCTGCCAGACATAGTCCATTATCGGGAAGTGATTTTATCGTATCACTATGACTCATCCATACCTGTGAACCATCGGTGATCTCGTAAAAAAACTCGTCCTGGCTTGAAATAGCAGTCAATTTTGCTCGTCCGTATTCTCTGGTATCCGAGGGTGCCACATTACCTCCAAAGAAGTGCGCAATATATTGTGCGCCATAACAGATACCTAAAAGAGGGATCTTACCTTTTATTTTAGAAAGATCGGGCTTAGGGGCGTCGTCTGCACGCACGGAAAAAGGTGATCCCGACAGTATAACTGCGCCAAAAGACGACAGATCATCCGGAACACGGTTATACGGTTTTATTTCACAGAAAATATTCAATTCCCTGACCCGTCTGGCGATGAGTTGCGTGTACTGGGAACCAAAATCTAAGATGAGCACGTTATTTTGCATGGGCAAAAATAGCAATTCAGCAGATTTTCAAAGGTTCTTTTGGGTATATTTATTACATCTTTATCAACGGAGTATCATGAAACATATTACCGCAATAATCTTTGGTTTGGCCATTGTACTGGCGTCTTTTTTTCTGGGCAATGCCTATGTACAAAGAGCTCAGCCTCCTCAGATTATCTCAGTCACCGGTCTTGGGACCCAGAACTTCGCATCTGACCTGATCGTATGGGAAGGAACTTTTGTGGCTTTCAATACGGATCTGAAAGCGGCTTTTGAAGCATTGAACAGAGATAAGGAATTGGTAAAGGGATATTTAATATCTAAAGGTGTATCGGCTGATTCCATCATTTTTAATTCTGTCCAGACCCTTGAACAACGGGACAACAAATACGAAAATGGCAATTATGTGGGAAGTATTTTCAGAGGATATGAATTATCCCAGTCGGTCCAGATAGAATCCACCAATGTGGCTCAAATTGAAGAGGTTTCACGGGAAATTACAGAATTGCTCAATCGAGGTGTTCAATTGAACTCTGCTCCTCCGCGCTACTATTACACGCGTTTGGCTGATCTGAAGATTGAGATGATCTCGAAAGCCACAGAAGATGCCAGGATCAGGGCGGAAAAAATTGCTGAAAATTCGGGCGGTAGCTTAGGAGAACTCATTTCTGCAAAAATGGGTGTTTTTCAAATTACCGGGCAGAATTCTGATGAAGCCTACAGTTAGGGTGGTGCCTACAATACTTCCTCCAAAAATAAAACTGCTTCGATTACGATGAGACTTGAATACGAAGTAAAATAACCCAGGTGATAAGCTGATCTCAAAAAAGTCCACTTTTATACCAGAATAGATATTTTAATAATTAATTACCTCATCTGGACTATATACACAGAAAAAGAAAAAGCCCCGTCGCGTATTGCTACAGGGCTTTTCTAATCAAAAACCAACCTAAACACATGAACTTATTATGACACTACTAAATTTTGCTTTTTCATAGCAATTTATACCTATAACAATTCAGAATTAAAATACCCTACCCCATTTTTAAAATTTTTATCTTTACCCGTAAATCAAGGACCTTAAAATGACGGATAAATATTTCGATGAACTCAAAGCTGAGTTACAAAAAGGAGCAGTAGAAAAAGATCATCCATTCCGTTATTTTACCCTGGGAACAGTGGGTGTTGACCACACTGTAAGGCAGCGCACACTAGTACTGCGGAAGTTTGGCCAAGACCTGCGACTTACCTTTTTTACAGACTACCGCTCAAAAAAAATCATGCATATTCACGAGAATAACAGGGTAAGTCTGTTATTCTATAATCCGAATCAACTCCTGCAGGTCAGAATAGAAGGAATTGCGAGTATTGACAGGGACGAAGAAGCGATTAAAGCTTACTGGAGTGCAGTGAGAGAGTCCAATCGAAAAGCTTATACCACGGCGATTGCGCCAGGAACCGTTTTGGAAAAACCGGAATTGCTGGAATTTTTGAATGAAGACAATTATTTCTGTGCCGTAGATATTAACCCATATAGGATTGAATACCTTAAACTAGAAAGTCCAAATCACATCCGGGTGAATTATTCCAAAACCGAAGGCTTCTGGGACGGCCAGTACCTGGTCCCTTGAGACCTATTCCATGGTATCCAGAATAATTCTAATATCTTCCTCCATTGTATCCGGATTAATAAAACAAAACCGTACAACGGTTTCCACCCCTTCCTTGGTTTTCCATCGTGTTGGAGTAACCAAAGCGATACCTTCCCTGTGATTTTTATAGGTCCAGGACTTGTAGTCTTCTTCAGTCCAACCCAACCTTCTAAAAAGTACTACGGATAGTGCTGGCGGTCTTACCAGTTCCAGATTAGTACGCTGCTCAATCAATTCCCCGGCTAATTTAGCAAGTGATATACCCCGTTCAACAGCCCATTTATACTTGTCAGTGCCATGTGTAGCCAGAGAAAACCAAAGAGGCATTCCTCTTAATCTCCTGGTAAGCTGTATCTGGTAGTCGGCAGGATTGAATCCATGTGCGCCGGGATCCTTAATGATCTCCAGATAAGATCCTTCCTGTTCATGTGCTTCCTTGGCCAATTGGGGCTGGCGGTATAGTATAGCACCACAGTCGTATGGTGAAAACAGCCATTTATGTGGATCGATAGTGATACTATCCGCTTTTTCGATACCCTTAAAAAGCGGGCGGACCGAATCAGCTACCAGAGCCCCACCTCCATAGGCCGCATCCACGTGAAACCATAGTTCCTCCTCCTGGCAAATCTGTGCTATCCCGTCCAGATCGTCGATAATCCCGGCATTGGTAGTTCCGCCTGTGGCAACCACGGCAAAAACCCGCTTGCGTTGGCGATCCGACAAGGAGTCTATTACGTCCTTTAGATGATGGGCCGTCATCAGATCCAGGGTCTCAACAAGCTTCAATTCCACATCGATCACTTTAGCCATGGCTTTTATAGAAGAGTGGGCCCCACTGGAAGTAATGATGATCCCTTTCTCATCTTCATGGCCATCTTTTTTCCGCCATTGTTCCCTTGCTGTGACCATAGCCGAAAGGTTTGCTGCCGTGCCACCGCTGGTAAATACTCCAAAGGCTTCATCGGGCATTCCGGTGAGTGAGATAAGCCATTTGATCGCTTCATTTTCACAAAATATGCCCCCAGCGCCTTCCATCCAGTACGCTCCGTGAATACTGGCAGCTGAAGTGACCAGGTCAAATAATATGGCCGCTCTTGTAGGCGCCGCGGGAACAAAAGCCAGGTGTCTGGGATGATCAATGGGCACCGCGGCCTTTACCAGGATATCCCGAAATAGCTCAAAGGCCTTATTGGAACCAATTCCCTCAGGAGTCACGGTTTCTCCTACTAATTCTTTTAATTCTTCCTCCTTCTTGGGTGAGCCCAGGTCGGGGCGGGAATTAGTGATCCGGTTTACGGCATATTTCATGACATCCAGTGTCATTTCTACCGTATCGATGTCTATTTTATGCATTAGGTTGGTTTTGCTGTATATTGGTTCTTGTTTAGTTATTCAGCTCCAATTTTCACCACGGCAAACTGCATGTCAAGAGGTTTTAAGAGATCCATAAGACCAGTGATGAAATCGGGACCGTGTTCTAGATATATTTCTGAGAAATTTAAGTTTCGTTCCTGAAGTGACTGGTTTGGAAAGAGCTGGTTTTGCAATTCCGTCATGCGAATCACATGGTCTCGCAGTTTTCTTTTCTGGGCTTTGAGCAATCGTTTTTCCAGGTGATCAATGCCTTTGATTTGCTTTATTTCCTGGGCTTTTACGGCCCCGAGAAAAGAAGGATCAGTGAGTTCTGCAGTTTTATAGAGTTCTTCAAAATGTTCTTTTAAAAAGTTCTTTTGAGAACTGAGATCGATATTGATATTCGAAATCTCCCTGATCTTTTTGTTGATAAAACTGTTCTGATTCATGAATAGATCTTCGATATCCAATTGGAGCCGTTTCAATTTGCGATGCTGTTTATCCGATATGATCAGGGCCGAATTCCTCAAAAGAAGGATGGGAAAAGGAAGGTCGTACTTATCAAAGGAACTCTTTAATTCAAGCCAGTAGGCAATCTCCCCTCCTCCACCTATGTAGCATAAATTAGGCAGAATTACTTCCTGGTAGACAGGCCTGGTAATCACGTTGGGTGAGAACCTTTCAGGAAATTGTTCGATTTCTTTAAGCATCTCTTCCCGACTAAAGCTGAGATCTGTATTATTTATATAAAAACCTTCATCATTGGCAATGATACGCTCTCGTAATTCATCTTTTAAATAGAAATAATTGATCTCCCTGGGATTCACCTGTACACCATAAGGAAATGACAAGGATTGCCATTGATCTATGGTATCAGAGACCTCCATAAATGACACCCTATCGAACAGGTCTTTCTCTATATAAGGAACGAGAAGTTTTTTCAATTCGGGATCGTCGCCATCAATGATCACTAATCCGTGGTCCCCGAATAAGGCATTGGCAAGATATCGGGTTGCATCTGCCAGATTGTTGTGGTCTATATACGCTTTCTCAAAGAGATCGTACAACTCACCGGCCCTCTTTGTATTCCCGCTAACTGACCTGAGTACCTGAAGTACTGCCTTCAAATCCTCGGTTGAAGTACGCCCGACTGCACCTGAGATCTCCTTGTTCCATTGAATTTTTTGCCCTTTGAAATTAAAATAATTGATCTCTTCAAAATCGTGATCCTCGGTAGCCATCCAGTATACCGGTACGAACTCATATTCCTTATAAGTCTCCGAAAGTTCATTGCAGAGATTAATGGTGCTAATGATCTTATAAAGAAAATATAAGGGGCCTGTAAATAGATTTAATTGGTGACCTGTGGTAATTGTAAACGTAGAGGATTGCTCAAGAGCTTCAAGATGTTGTACCGTTTTCGGGCTCAGATCGAAGCCCTGATACTGCCTTTGTAAGGCTTGTGTAAGCACCCTGCGGTGTCCTGACGCAAAACTGACTTTTTTTTCCCGGATCTGATCTTTGAATGCTTCTAAACGGGGAAACCTGTTATAAAAGGCGGATAAATGCTCTTTTTCGTCCAGATAGTCGGTGATTAGGTTGGTAAAGTAGCCGGTTTTTCTATAGGGTATACACTCCACGTCCATAGAACGAAACATATTCCGATCAAAGATAGGATTCCTCTGGCTATCTCATCCCAAAAATACGTTAAGATGTTAACAGGAATAAAGGCCAGATACATAGAGCTTTATAATTACCATTGAACTATAACTAGCAGGCGTTCAACGAGCTTCTCCCTTCAACTGATAATTATTACTTAGATTTGAGTTTGCACTAGACTGAAGAACACCATATGAAGAACTACCTTGCGATATTCTTTTTTCTGATCGCAACTGTACTCCAAAGTCAGCAGTTACAATCACCTTCTGAATTTTTGGGATATGAACTGGGTTCGCGCTTTACCAGACATCATCAGGTTGTGGATTATTGTCAATATCTGGCTGATG
>JAAUYH010100912.1_pt1 | contig 9996 bp, 7 predicted proteins | sample 7278061 | NCBI WGS metagenome assembly JAAUYH01 (sample SAMN14350203, study PRJNA611818) | marine sediment metagenome | isolation source: surface marine sediment (0.6m) | place: French Polynesia: Moorea | collected 2018-08 | reverse complement strand
TCCTGAATTTGAGCAAATGCGCTGGATTAATACGGCTCAAATCGATCTCAATTTAGCCCAACAGTGGTCAGACCCCGAAGTTCATCCCGATCAACTAGCATACTTACAATATACTTCTGGCTCAACTTCTACCCCCAAAGGAGTAATGTTGACTCACTACAATTTGATGTATCATTGTCGCTATCTACAAGAAGCTTGTGGTTATGACAGCGAGAGTGTTAGTGTTACCTGGATGCCCTATTTCCACGATTATGGATTAGTAGAAGGAATGATGGTACCTCTCTACAATGGTCATCCCTGCTATGTTATGTCGCCTTTTGCTTTTATCAAGCGTCCTCTAAACTGGTTACGCAATATTACTCAGTATCAAGGGACTCATTCTCAAGCTCCTAATTTTGCCTACGATCTTTGTATCCGTCGCATCAAACCGAAACAGATTGCAGAGCTAGAATTGAGTAGTTGGCAAGCAGCAGGTAATGCAGCAGAACCCATTAACCCCCAAGTTATGGCAAAATTTGTGGAAACCTTTAGTCCTTGTGGCTTTAAATGGGAGACTTTTGCTCCTTCCTATGGTTTAGCAGAAAATACTTTACTAGCAACTACTAAACCCAAGGCAACAAAACCTGTATTTTTGGCGGTAGAAACCGCAGCGATGGAACAAAATCGGGTAGTAGTAGCGAATTATGAGGAAACAGCAGGAATCAGGATTGTTGCTGGTTGTGGCAAAAAAGTCTGTGATACTGATATTGCCATTGTTGATCCAGAGAAAATGATTCGTTGTGCTGAAGATGAAGTAGGAGAAATCTGGATTAAGGACCCTAGTGTAGCTCAAGGCTATTGGCAACGTCCTGAAGTAACTAAAGCTACTTTCTGTGCCTACTTGCAAGAAGATACTAAGGAAGGACCTTTTTTACGTACAGGCGACCTCGGTTTTATTCATGAGGGAGAACTGTTTATTACAGGAAGGATTAAAGATTTAATTATTGTTCGTGGCACTAATCACTATCCGCAAGATATTGAATGGTCAGTGCAAGAGTTACATCCTGCTTTACGGGCTGACTATGGTGCAGCCTTTTCTATAGAAGATAAAGGGCAAGAAAGATTAGTTGTCGTGCAAGAAGTAGAGCGACGTAGCGGAGAAATAGATACAGATTCAATTATTGCGGATATTCGCCAAGAAATTGCGGAACAGCACGAAATACAAGTCTATGGAGTGGTATTAGCTAAGCCAGGAAATATTCTTAAAACTGCTAGTGGCAAAATTCAGCGTCGCGCTTGTCGCGATAAGTTTCTCTCAGGAACTCTGACTGTAATAGCAGACTGGTGTGAAAATCCTGAATTTAGTAGTAAATTTCGCTCTCTCCAAGGGGAAGTAGAATCTTTAGCCGAAAAAGTAACAGCATCTAAGTGAATTCGGAATTCGGAGAGACGCGACGGAGCGTACAGGGTTTCGAGGAAACCTCGAAACACAGCCCCTCAAATTTCGCGTCTGTACGGAATTCGGAGTTCTCTAAAAAAAATTAGGGATATAAATAGAATTTGGAGCAGATAACCGTGGCGCAATTAAAGCAATATCAAGTAGCTGAAGCCTTAGAAAAAGATTTGGGCGATCCTAATCAGGCTGAAAGTATCATGTCCTTTCAGAAGGTTATGGAATTGGATGAGAAAGAAACTTTCCCCGAAGCAGAAATCGACTGGTTGTATAACTGGAATTTGCAAGACTATTATGTGCCTCAAAATTGTGGAGGAAAGTTTACTAATTTTGAAGAGTTTGTTCCTATTGTTCGAGTTTTGTGTCGTCGTGACCAAACTACAGGTATTGCTTTTACCACTCTTTTCTGGTCTTTTTTGTGCTGGATGGCTGGTACTCCCGAACAAAAAGCAAAGCTGTCTAAGTTTATCCGAGAGGAACATGGTGCGCTTTGTTTAGGGTACTCGGAAAAAGAACATGGTAGTGACCTCGTAAATGGGGATTTAACTGCAACCAAAGTACCTGGAGGTTATATTCTCAATGGGGAAAAATGGCCCATTAACCGCGCTACTATTTCAGGAGTATCTTTGGTTTTAGCCAGAACAGGGGAAAAGGGAGAAGCTAAGGGTTTATCTCTGTTTATGGTGGATAAACGGGAACTTGCAGAGTCAGAGTATTACAATTTACCCAAAATTTACACTCACGGGATTCGCGCTTCTGATATGAGTGGCATTGGCTTTAAAAATTGCTTTGTTCCCGACTCGATGCTGTTGCTAAAAGAAGGAGATGGTTTGGAGTTAGGCTTAAAAGGCTTCCAGATTACCCGTACTTTGTGTGCTGCTTTTTCTCAAGGTGCAGCAGATACAGCTTTACGAACTACTTTAAATTTTGCCCTAAAGAGAGTTGTCTATAATAAAACAGTTTTTGATATCCCCCAACCTCGTAAAACTCTGACAGACGCTTTCTTAGATATTCTGATTTGTGATTGTGAAACTATTGGTGCTGCTAGGGGTTTTAGTGTTGTGCCTCAACAATTTAGCGTTTGGGCAGCAGTAGTCAAATATTTTGTCACTACTCAATTAGAATCTGCTATTAATAATGTTTATCCCGTGTTGGGTTCTCGTTTTTATATGCGAGAAGAACACGACAACGGCATTTTTCAGAAAGTTTTGCGGGATAACTCCATTATCAGTATGTTTGATGGCAGTACTGTAGTGAATCTACACGCTTTGATCCTGCAATTCCGTCAGTTAACGAAACAGCGTCGCCGTCGCAAACCTGATACTATGAAAGCGATTGCAGAACGGTTATTACAAATCTTTTCTTTAGAAAATCCTGCCCCCAATTTTGAACCAGAGAAACTAGAGTTGTTTGGGCGTGGTGCAGATGATCCCTTACAAGGCTTAGAAATTGCCCTCAATCAATTAGAAGAACTTAAAGATGCTCCCGATGTGGCTCCTGAGATGCTATCTAAGTTAACTAATTTGGGCAATTTAATTTTAGAAGAGTTGGATGCTCACGATGATGCGATCGCTGAATCTAAATTTGAATTTGGTCACGCTCAATCACCAGAACTATTTGAAATAGCGAAGAAATACTGTCATCTCCATGCAGCAGCTTGTTGTCTCCATATGTGGATTTATAACCGCAAGCTACTAGGAGATTTCTTTGCTAAAGGAGAATGGTTAGTTTTGAGCATTCATCGCTTACTAAAAACCATACGACCTTTACCCTATTCTATTTCTGAGGAGTATAGCGAAAATGTAGCCCAAGAAATGGTGCAATTACATCAAGAAGATAAACTATTTTCAATTGTTCCTATTCAATTAGCCCAATCAAAAACTATTAATCAAGAGGATAATACCAATGCCAAACTCATCCATGCCTAATCAAACTATTGTTGAAAACTGGTTAAAAACTCAATTAGCAGACCAACTTTCTCTAGATGCAGATTCCATTAATGTCACTGAACCTCTAACTCGTTATGGCTTAGATTCTATTGATGCTGTAACGATGGTAGGAGATATCGAAGATGTTATTGATGAAGAATTACCTTCAACTTTGTTCTGGGATTACCCCACAATCGCTAAATCTGCTCAATTCTTAGCAGATAACTATGATGTTTCTGCTTTAGGTAATACAGCAAGTGAACCAGTGGAAGAGTTGGAAGATACCGCCGTAGCTACTGCTACATCAGCTAATACTAAAAGTAGAGGTTGGGGTGGATTGTTTGGACGTGGTGCTTAAATTAACTCTTTTTAACTTGGCGGTTTCAACCGCCACTAAACAAGAAGAAATACGGCTACGCCGATTCTCCGAAAAAAGCGATCGCATTTCCTTAAAACTCGACAAAAGGCGATCGCTTGCTGAAATATATAGAATAGACTGATTAATCATAATTGTAGAAATGAGAAAACAGGAGCAATAACAGAGTCAACAAAATCGTTAAAATTGGATAAATAAGCGAATTTACTTAAGATAGCAAGATGGCTATTACACTTTCCCAATCAGTTTCATTAGAAGAATTTCTAAAACTCCCCGAAACCAAACCAGCTAGTGAATTCATTAACGGAAAAATTGTACAGAAACCAATGCCAAAGGGAAGACATAGTCGGTTGCAAGGCAAGCTTTGTACTGTAATTAATGAAATTGTTGAAGCACAGAAAATTGCTTATGCTTTTCCTGAACTAAGATGCACTTTTGGCGGAAGATCGATCATTCCAGATGTGACAGTATTTCTTTGGGAACATATTGCTTTTTCTGAAAATCGAGAAGTTCCAGATGATTTTAAAATATCTCCAGATTGGACAATTGAGATTCTTTCTCCCGAACAAAAACCGAATAAAGTTATTGGCAATATTCTTCAATGTTTATCCAATGGATGCCAATTAGGATGGTTTATTGATCCTGACGACAGCAGTATATTAGCTTTTTTTCCAGGACAGCAACCTCAATTATTACAAGGTAGTGATCTCTTGCCTGTTTTAGAGGGAATTGAATTAGAGTTAACGGCTTCTGAGATTTTTGGTTGGCTCAAAATGGGAAGTTGATAAATAGTGCTTACTTTTTATAATTTATCCTTGACAATTTAACCTTTATTCTTAGTCTGCAATCCATTATCCTTTTAATTATTAGCATTAGGAGATAGGCAGTTAATTGAATTATTCTGACTTTTCTTTTTGGTGGATATTACTGTTATTTAGCGTTCCTTTTTTTAGTGTGCGCTTTATCGGAAAATCCCTCAATCTTTGGCCAGGAATTTATGACAGCATTGGGTTAATGGCTCTATCCATGCTGTTATTCTTTAATGCTAGCGCCTCTAGCTTTGTTGTATTTGTTTTTGAAATTATTTTTAATTATTTAATGGTGCAGTATATGCTGCGCTGTCAGGGAAATAAAGCTAAGTTAATTGCTACTATACTGATTATTTTTAATGTGGCAGTTTTGGCTTATTTTAAATATTTAATCTTTTTTGTTGAAGATGTTATTGGTTTATTTGTAAATATCCCTGAAACTTGGCAAAGTGACTACAGTATTAATTTATTAGGTCGTAATTTTTCGTTAGTCAGAACTCGAATCCCTCCAGGGGTTTCTTTTTATACATTTCAAATGATAGCGTTTGTTATTGACTCTCTCAATTCAAGACGCAAAAAACCCATTGGATTTATTGATTATATTAACTTTGTCTCCTTCTTTCCCCAAATTGTAGCTGGACCAATTGAAAGGCGTACTAGTTTATTTCCTCAAATTCAAGGATTTAGATTTAAGTTTACGGCTGATAATATTTATGAAGGTTTGCGGTGGTTATCTTTAGGGATTTTTATGAAATTTGTTCTAGGAGATAATATCGCCCCTTATATTGATCTTACTGCCACTACTAATGCTTGGTTTATTTGGTTTTATGCTTTTCTCTTTACTCTGAGAATTTATTTTGACTTTGCTGGATATAGTTTTGTCGCGTTGGGGATAGCGAGAATTTTGGGAGTGAAATTAACAGTTAATTTTTTAGCTCCTTATACTTCCCAAAGTATTAATGAATTTTGGCGCAGATGGCATATTACCCTTAGTACTTGGTTTCGGGATTATGTGTTTTTACCTCTGATGGGTTCTAAGAAAAAATTAGCTCCTTTCTTTCTTTTTATAACTTTTACTTTGTCAGGTTTCTGGCATGGTGCAGCTTGGAACTTTATTATTTGGGGGGCATATCACGGTGCTTTACTGTTGCTCTTACGTTATTTGGGAAGACCTTTTTCTCGTATGGTAGGACAGTATGTTAATAAGCCTCAATTTGTTTCTTGGGGCTTAACTTTTGGGGCAATAAATTTGGGTTGTTTATTTTTTATGGAAACAGATATCCATCGTTTACTAACTAAAATCCAAACCATAATCACTCCTTGGGCTTATTCTCCTAGTAATTTAGGGGAGTTATTTACCCACTATAGTGTCAATCAGGCTACAGCACTGGGGATTATTCTGACTTTAGCCATCATGGTATTGTTACTAGAACACATTGCTGTTTGGCAACAAAAATTTGAATATGAATTACTCTTGTCCCCTTGGTTATCTCCTGCTCTTTTGGGTTTAACCATACTACTAGCTGCCAATATACCTTCTGAGTTTATTTATTTTGAATTCTGATGCAAAAACCTCTGAAAATATTGCCTTGGTTAATTGCTACTGTTGCTGCTTGGTCGTTGGGTTTTGCCTATAACGTCTTCTATGGTGGGGAATTAAGTTGGTTGCGAAAAATGTACTGGCAGAAAATTGCGATCGCAGAATCCCTCAAAGAAGACAGAAGATTACTGATTACTGGTGGTTCAGGAGCGCACTATACCCTAGACTCAAAACTAATTGAGGAGGGTTTAGGTATTCCTGTAGTAAATTTGGGATTAGATGGACCCATTGGCTTAGATGTTATTTTACCTAGCGTAATTAAACAGGTGCGCCCTGGAGATATTGTTTTATTGATTCCTGAATATTTACTACTATTAGACTCCGATGGATTTGGCGATCGCTCTGCTAATTTCGGGGTGGCTATTGGTCAACCAGGATTAGGAGGAGTCCCATTAAAACAACTTACTCAAGATACTATTATGTTGGGAGTTCCTTCCTTACGAGCCGTAGCTAAATCAGCAGTTGAGATCACTACTAAGAGGAAATTATCTGGTTACTATTCCGATCCCATTAGCGATCGAGGAGACCCCACAGTAGTCAAAACTAGGCAAGTGAAATGGTGGAGTTTGCCGGTCAACCAACCTATTTCTCGTCATGCAGCTAATCGGATTCTTAAGTTTCGTCAAGAGGTAGAAGCTAGAGGTGGTACTTTAATTGTGTCTTTGCCTTGGGTATATGGGAAAAACGATAAAAGAACTATCAAAAATATTAAGTTAACTGCTTATTACTTGTCGAAAATAGCCCCTACTATTTATAACAAAGACTCCTTGAATATAAAGACAGATTCTAGTTTATTCGCCGATACTCACTATCACTTAATGCCCAAGGGAAGAGAGATTAGAGCTAAAGAATTAGTAGAACAGTTAAAGCCAATAATTAACAATTAACTAGAATTATTTTCTATATAATATTCTATTAATATCTTATGATACTAGATTAAAATCAATGAATAATAATCGGATTAATGTTCTAATAGCTGGAGGGGGATTTGGTGGTTTATATACAGCTTTATATTTCAATAAATTTAGTTGGGTAAAATCTGGAAAATGTAAAATAACTTTAGTAGAACCAAAAGACAATTTTTTATTTACTCCCTTGTTATACGAAATATTAACTGATGAATTACAAAGTTGGGAGATAGCGCCCAACTATCAAAAGCTATTATTAGGACAGAAAATTCAATGGTTGCAAGATAAAGTAACAGGAATCAACTTGGAGCAAAACCAAGCATTTTTGGCAACTAATTCTTACTTAACTTATGATTATTTAGTTTTAGCCCTTGGCGGAAAAACTAAATTTGCTAACATTCCAGGTTTAGAACAATATGCTTTAACTTTTCGCTCTATTACTGATGCCGAAATCTTAAAAGAAAAATTACGAATTTTTAAAGCTTCAACCAAGCTCAAAACCAGCATTGCTGTCATTGGGGCAGGAGCTAATGGGGTTGAATTAGCTTGTAAAGTATATGATAAGTTATTAGGAAAAGCAGAAATATATCTCATTGATCGTAGTCAAGCAATTCTCAAAAATTTTGGTGATGGGGTTAACAAGGCAGCTAAAAAAGCTCTTGCTAAAAGAAATATTCAGTTACTTTTATCCACAGAAGTAAAAGAAATTACAGCCGACAGTATTATACTCAAACAAAAGCATACTATTAGTGAATACTCTACAAACTTAGTACTGTGGACAGCAGGGACAGAAACTATTGATTGGATCAACAATCTTCCTTGTCAGCGTAACAATCTTGGCAAACTATTAACTCGTCCCACTTTACAATTAATTGACTACCCTGAAGTAATAGCTTTAGGAGATGTAGCAGATATTCGCAATAATAAAACTACTCCTGTTCCCACTACAGCACAAGCAGCCTATCAACAAGCTAGTTGTGCAGCTAAAAATTTGCAAGCTATTTTACAAAATAAGCGACCTAAAAGGTTTTATTATCTTCATTTAGGAGATATGTTAACTTTGGGCAAAGGAGAAGCAATTATTTCTAGTTTTGGAATTAATCTATCTGGAAAATTAGCAGACTTATTGCGAAGATTGATTTATATTCAACGCTTGCCAACGATGGGTCACCGATTACAAGTATTTAAGAACTTACTTTTGGGAAAAAAGAATCAAAGAATATAACAAAGCAATGAATATAAAAGGGATACAAACTCAGAGTAAATTATCAAAAATAATAAGATATATCTTCAGTTTTGATTTGCGTTCTCTTGCTTTATTTCGTATCGGATTAGCACTAGTTATTATTGCCGATTTAATAATTCGGTTTCAAGATATTGAAGCCCTTTATAGTGACTATGGTTTATTACCACGTACCGCTTTAATTAATAAATTTCTCAAACCTGGGTATTGGTCAGTACATCTGCTTAGTGGGCAACCTTTCGTACAACAACTTCTATTTATTTTTGCTTTATTTTTGGCACTACTGTTGTTGGTTGGTTATCGTACTCGCTTAGCTACAGTTGCTTCTTGGGTAATGGTAATTTCCCTTCATAATCGTAATCCAGCTTTAATTTTTGCAGGAGATGATACTTTAAGAGCGATTTTATTTTGGGCAATGTTTTTACCATTAGGAGCTTCTTATTCAATTGATAGTGCCTTAAATACCTCTAGTAAGCCATTACCTAAACAGGTTATATCTGGTGCAACAGTAGGTTTTATTTTACAGCTATGTTATATCTATATGTTTTCTGCTTGGTTTAAGCATCAAAGCCCTATATGGTCAGAAGAAGGTAGTGCTGTTTATTATGCTTTAAGTTTTGATCAATATGCTACAAAATTCGGTCAATTTTTACTCAGCTTAAAACCTTTACTTCCCACAATAAATTTCGGTGCATTGTGGTTTGAGTGGTTAGGGGCTTTATTACTATTTATTCCTTGGAAGAATTACTTTTTTCGTGGTGTAGCCATAGTTGCTTTTATTTCTTTACATATTAGTTTTGGCTTGTCTTTTACTATTGGTATTTTTCCAGCTTTGTGTATTGCTGCATGGCTGGCTTTAGTACCTTCTAATGCATGGGATTGGCTAGGGAAAAAAACCTATAACAAAGAAAGAGTAGGATTAAAAATCAACTATGACCGAGATTGCGGTTTTTGTAAAAAAATAGTTCATTTCTTACGTACCTTTCTAATTTTACCTGGTACTCCTTTATTAGTAGCTCAAGAGAATCCTGATATTTACGCCGACATGGAAAAATATAACTCTTGGGTAGTAGAAGATTGGCAAGGAAAAAGATACTTTAAATGGCAAGGAATCATTTATGTTGTAAGTCTTTCTCCTATCCTGTGGTGGTTTGCCCCCATATTAAGGATAAAACCTTTAATGGCGATCGGTAATAAAATCTATGAAACTATTGCCAATAACCGCCGTTTAGCAGGAAAATTTACTGCACCTTTTAAATATACATTTTTGGAGGTAAAACCAGGATTAACTTTTAATTTAATTACCCTAGCTATTGTTGCTCTAGTAACTTTGTGGAATCTTACCAGCTTTGCTAACAGCTATATTTTTCACCAATCTCCTACTACTACCAGCCAAATTGTTAGAAGAGTCACTCATAGTAAAACAGCACAAAGGATTCGTTGGATAGGAGATTTAACTCGACTAGATCAATCTTGGAGTATTTTCGCCCCTAACCCTCCGAGAGATGATGGTTGGCACATCATTGTAGGAAATCTTAAAAATGGCAGTCAAGTCGACATATTAAGAGATACAAAAAATATTATAGCGTTTCTCGGACTCATGAGGTACAGTAGCAACAATGAGTAAACCAGTTCCGAATATTTTGTTGAGTGACCCTCAACATAGCATCGAAAATCCCATCAATTAAATCTTTATAGTT
>JAAUYH010009004.1_pt1 | contig 9996 bp, 8 predicted proteins | sample 7278061 | NCBI WGS metagenome assembly JAAUYH01 (sample SAMN14350203, study PRJNA611818) | marine sediment metagenome | isolation source: surface marine sediment (0.6m) | place: French Polynesia: Moorea | collected 2018-08 | reverse complement strand
GGGGTGCCGGGCGTATCCGACAACATCTGCGTACGCTCGATTGTTGGACGCTTTCTCGAGCACACGCGTCTGTTCTTCTTCGTCAACAACGGCGACTCGCGGCTGTACCTGTCGAGCGCCGACTGGATGGGGCGCAACTTCTTCAACCGTGTGGAAACCTGCTTCCCGGTGGAGGACCCGGCCATCATGGACCGGATCCTGCGTGAGTCCGGCTACTACCTTGCTGACAACTGTCAGGCCTGGGATCTGCAGGCTGACGGCTCGTACCTGCGCAGCCGGGCTCCCGGGCGCTGCCGCGAGAGCGCGCAGGAGCGCCTGCTCGGGGAGCTTGCCTCAGACTAGCGGCGTGCTGAAAAAGGCTGCTGGGGAGCCGTGACTCAGGTTGTAAGCCTGAGCCTCAGGGGCACCACCTTCAGATAGTCGGCTTCCTGAGCCAGATCGAGCTTGGTGAGCGGGTGCTCGTCGAGCCAGTGATCGGGGAAGCGCAGCGCAAGCCCAGCCTGGTCGGCTTTGACCTCTATGTGTGGCAGGGGATTTGCGGTGCGGTTGCGGTGCAGCAGCACGGCAATCCGCAGCAGGGCCGCAAGCCTCGTGATGCGCTCGTTGCCGCTGAGCTCGTCGATGGGGAACTTGCGTCGATGAGCGCGCACCAGCAGGGCCAGGTCGTGCTGATCGAGGCGCGAGAAGCCGGGCAGATCCATGTGCTGCAGCAGGTAACCGCCGTGCTTGTGGTACTGGCTGTGCGCGATGTCCATGCCGATCTCGTGCAGGTCAGCGGCCCAGCTCAACAGCGATTTGTCGTCGGGGGCTGTGAGGTCCCAGTCCATGGCGACCTGGGCCAGCAGGCTGATGGCCGACTCGCGCACGCGCCGACCGTGGGACTGGTCGATGTGGTAACGCGCTGCCAGGTCGGCGACGCTGGCCTCGCGAACGTCCCGATGGTGCACGCGCCCGATGAGATCGTAGAGCAGACCCTCGCGCAGCGCGCCGCCGCTGGCCTGCAGGCGGTCCACGCCCAGTGACTCGATGACGCCACGCAGCACCGCCAGGCCGCCGGGGATAATGGGCGCTCGCTCGCTTGGCAGGCCCGGCAGGGACAGGGCGTCAACGTGCTTGGCCTCCACCATGAGCTTCTGCAGCTCGGCCAGACCGTCCGGCGTGATGCCGCCGGCGTCCGGCACGACCTGCGAGAGCATGTCGTCCAGGGCCAGAATCGTGCCGGAGGCGCCGATGGCGGTGTCCCAGCCCACATCCTGGTAGGCGGTCACCAGGGGCTCCATCTCCTGCCGGGCCAGGTCTACGGCCTTGCGGAAATTGGCTGCCTTGAGCTTGCCGTCGGGGAAACACATGCGCGTCATGCCGACACAGCCCATGTGCAGGCTCTCCATCAGCTCAGCCTGGAAGTGCCGGCCGAGGATGACCTCGGTGCTGCCTCCGCCGATGTCGATGACCAGCCGCCGCTCGAAGTTGTCCTCCAGCGCGTTGGACACCCCGAGGTAGATCAGTCGGGCCTCCTCGCGGCCGGAGATGATCTCCACCCTCACGCCGAGGATCTTCTCCGCCTCGGCGAGAAAAGCTTCCGCATTCCTGGCCCTGCGCAGCGTGTTGGTGCCGACAACGCGGATATCGCCCGGGAGCAGACCTTTCAGGCGCTGGCTGAAGCGCCGCAGGCAGTCGAGGGCGCGCTCGGCGACGTCGTCCTTCAGGTTGTTTTTCGCGTCCAGACCCTCGGCCAGGCGCACCATCTCCTTCATTCGGTCGATGACCTGAATGCGGCCGTTGCTGTCCTGAGCAACAATCAGATGAAAGCTGTTGGAGCCAAGATCCAGAGCCGCCAGCTGACGTTCGCGGTCCGCGGTGGGAAGGTTGCTAGATTCGGCCATGCCTGCCGGCGCAGTGAGACGTTCGCATTGCTAAAGCTCGCGCGGATACTGAACGTGTGCCGGTCATGACGCAATACGCGTTTGCCCGCCGCCGTAGATGGACGGCGGTAGCGGGCAGTCCAGGGCAGCGGCCACGCCCTGCAGAAGCGTGCCCTCGTTGGCGTTGACCACGCTGTCGGACAGCGCCGTTGCCGCGCAGGCTTTCAGGAGCCGGGGCTTGGCGAGCGGCTTCAGCCGGCGCAGCTCGCGGAGCGCGGCATTCAGGGCCTGGAAGTTCGGGTCGGCCTGCGCCTCGAAGCGCAGCGCCAAGCTCAGCACCTCGGCCCCGCTGGCAAAGGCGCGCGCTGCTGCCTCCGCATCATCGGGATGGCCGGCGCGCGCCAGGGCAGACAGCAGCGTTGCCGTCTCGGCGGCCACCGCGGCAACGCTGCGGTGCTTGATGCGGATGGGTCGCGGGCCCTCGAAATGCGGTCGCAGCTCCTTCAGCAGCAGCTGGTGCGTGACCCATTCCAGCAACGAGATCCGGCGATCCTGCTTGATCAGGGTGATGCAGTTGCCAACGAAGCGCCGGTACTGGGCGTCCGAGAGGGTCTTCAGCGCCGGCATGGACATCTCCAGCAGCACCAGCCGCTGCGGCGCCTTGAGCACAGCGACCTCGGGGGCCAGGCGCTCCGTGAGCTCCGCAATGCCGGCTTCCGCGCCGAGGGCAAGGTGCGACAACTGCTCCTGCCGCTCGGGTGCCTGCGAGTCGAGGAGGAGGGCGTAGACCAGCGCTCGGCTGCCGAAGGGGTCGTGGGCCGCGTCACGCAGCGAGTCTGCGGTCGACTCGATCAGCTCATGGGCGGCCGCCAGACCGGCGCTGGTGAGCGTGCCAACCTCTTCGACCACGGCTGCCGCGCGCTCCGCGGCGGCTTCCGGCGGCGCGCTCGCGGCCGGCGCTGCCCCAGCTGCGGCGAGGGCCGCGACGGCGGCGGTGCCGGGCACGCCGGGGGCAGCGTCCTCAGCCGCCGCCGCGCTGACCGGGGCCCCGACGCTGAGGTAACGCCCGTCCCAGCTCGGCTCGATGGCGCGGATCCGCTTCGGCAGGGGCGGGTGGGTTGCCATGATGCTGTTCATGAACAGGTGCTGCACCTGGCCAAAGAACATGTGGCTGGCCTCCGCCGCGGAGGCCCGCGTCATCTGCGAGCCGCTGTCGAGCCCGCCAATCTTCTTCAGCGCATCGGCGATGCCGTCGGGGTTGCGGGTGAACTGCACGGCGGCAGCGTCCGCCAGGTATTCACGCTGACGACTGACAGCGGCTTTGATCAGGTTGCCGAAGAAAGTGCCCGAGTAGCCGATGACCATCAGCCCGAGGCCCAGCGCTACCACCGGCGCGTTGCCGCTGCCGTTGCTGCGGCGCCGACCCGAGTAGCGGAAGCCGCGCAGGATCGTGTGGCCGATCATGCTCAGGAACACGATGCCGTGCAGGGCCGCCATGAGGCGCAGGTTGATGCGCGTGTCGCCGTTGATGATGTGGCTGAACTCGTGGGCGACGACGCCCTGCAGCTCGTCGCGCTTCAGGTGCTCGATGGTGCCCCGGTTGATGCCGATCACCGCGTCGTCGGCGGAAAGGCCGGCCGCGAAGGCGTTGATGCTCGGCTCCTCGATCACATACACGGGCGGAACCGGCAAGCCGGAGGCGATGGCCATCTCTTCGACCACGTTGAGGGTGCGCTTGCCGAGCGCGTCAGCCGTATCGCGGGTCAAGAGGCGCCCGCCGAGCATCTCGGCAATGGCGCGGCCGCCGCCGCGCAGCGCCAGATACTTGTAGAGGCTGGCGACGGAGATCATGCCGACCACCAGCACGCTGATCATGGCCCAGGTACCCGCCGGCATGGCCAGCAGCCGGTCCCAGAGCGTGCCGGGGCCGCCGTAGGCCATGGTGTTGGAGTAGTAGACGACGGCGCCTACCAGCAGGTTGGTGAGCACAATCAGGCTCACCACGGCGCCGGCGAACAGGGCCACGAGCTGCCAGGTCTTGCGCCGGGCGCTGTCCTGCGCTTCGAAGAAGTTCAAGAGCGAAAGCCCTCTTCAGGCAGCAAGAGAGGCGGTCAGAACGAGACCTGGGGCGCAGCCTGCATGGCAGCGCGGTCTTCGTACTCGAGCAGCTCGCCATCACCTGCGTGGCCGAAGGTGGGGGCGAACAGCACTGCCGGGAACGTCTGCTTGTAGGTGTTGTAGTCGGTGACCTGGTCGTTGTACGCCTGGCGGGCGAACGCCACGCGGTTCTCAGTGCTGGTGAGCTCCTCGCTGAGCTGCATCATGTTCTGATTGGCCTTGAGGTCCGGATAGGCCTCCATGACCACGTTCAGGCGCCCGAGGGCGCTGCCGAGGGCACCTTCTGCGCTGGCCAGCTGCTTGATGGCGTCAGCGTTGCCGGGATCCTGAGCAGCCGCCTGCAGGCCCGCCATGGCCTGATTTCGCGCCTGAATCACCGCCTCCAGAGTCTCACGCTCGTGCGCCATGTAGCCTTTGGCCGTCTCCACGAGGTTCGGGATGAGGTCGTAGCGGCGCTTGAGCTGCACCTCAATCTGGGAAAAGGCGTTTTTGAAGCGATTCTTGAGGGTGACCAGCCGGTTGAAGATCGCGACGATCCAGAACGCCACGGCGGCCAGCACGACCAGCACGATGATGGTTTCCATTTTCCTCTCCTGCCTGGGTCTCGATACGCCTCCCACCCTTTGGCGGGACCTGCGCATGCTGTGGATATGGGGCTATTTCCCTTAAAATCAATAGGTTACAGGATTCCTCCAGTTTCCTTCGTGTGGTCGTTCACGTTTGCTGATGCAGCAGACAAGGGCTAGCAGCTTGTCTGAAATGTGCTTTCCCGCACTTTCTCAGGGTCGCGAGCCCGGCGGCTACTCCGGCAGCCCCAAGACGCGCTTGGCGATGACGTTCAGCTGCACCTCGCTGGTGCCACCCTCGATGGAGTTGGCCTTCGAGCGCAGCCACTGTCGGGTGGTGGCCAGCTCGCGCTCGGCAAACGCATCACCCTCCCAGCCCAGGCTCTGCGTGCCCATGGCCTTGAGCAGGAGCTCGTATTTGCGCTTGTTCTGCTCGGTGCCGTAGTACTTGAAGATGCTGGCGAGGTTGCCGTCCGCTTTGCCCGCCCGGGCTTCCTCGCCGGCACGCTGCAGCGTGAGCTGAAATGCGCGGTCGTTGACCTGCTGTACCGTGATCTCGCCGCGCAGGGCGGGATCCGCGATCCGCTCGCTTACCGCGCCCGCATAGTCTTTGGCCACGTCCTGCAGACGTCGTCCCGAGCCGCCGAGGGCGGAGATGCCGCCTATTCCCGAGATCATCTGCCGCTCGTGCTGCAGCAGCCGCTTGGCAATGGTCCAGCCTTTGTTGAGCTCGCCCACCAGCTGGTCTTTGGGCACCTTGACGTCGTCGAAGAACGTCTGGCAGAACGGCGAAGAACCGCTGATCAGGCGTATCGGCGCGGTAGAGACGCCGAGGCTTTCCATGTCGAAGAGCAGAAAGCTGATGCCCTCGTGCTTGGGTGCGCTCGTGTCCGTGCGCACCAGGCAGAAGATCCAGTCCGCTTCATCAGCGTAGGAGGTCCAGATCTTCGAGCCGTTCACCAGGTAGTGGTCACCCTGATCCTCGGCCCGGGTCTGCAGCCCGGCCAGGTCCGAGCCGTAGCCGGGCTCCGAGTAGCCCTGGCACCAGCGTATCTCGCCGCGGACGATGGGCGGCAGGTACTTGAGCTTCTGCTCGTGGCTGGCGAACTCCAGCAGCGCCGGACCGAGCATCCAGATGCCGAAGCTCTGCAGGGCCGACCGGGCGTTGATGGCGCGCAGCTCCTCCTGGAGGATTTTGTCTTCCTCAGCACTCAAGCCGCCGCCGCCGTACTCTTTTGGCCAGGTCGGGCAGGTCCAGCCGCGCTCGGCCATGCGCTCGAGCCAGAGCTTCGAGTCCGGGTTGACGTAGGTCTGTCGGCGTCCGCCCCAGACGGTCTCCTCCTCCGGCGTTGGCGTGCGCATGGAGGCGGGGCAGTTGTCGGCCAGCCAGCTTCTGACTTCCTCGCGGAAGCGGCTCAGGTCGGTCACTTCTTTGTTCCTTCAGGATCTGCGAATGCACGGATTCTAGACCAATCGCCGTTCGTGCCGACAGGGAAGGAGGGCCCTCGCCGGACGCGCCGTTTGCCGCCGCCGTCGGGCCGCCGGTATAGTCGGACGCCTTGTGGGTTCTGGAAGGGGACATGGGCGAAGTTGATCCGGCGCTGTTCCGCCGCACCTTGGGGCAGTTCTGCAGCGGCGTGGTCATCGCCACCGGCGTTCTGGACGGCCGACCGGCGGGGTTTGCAGCGCAATCGTTCTCTTCTTTGTCCCTGGATCCGCCGCTGGTGGCCTTGTTTCCGGGTCGGCAGAGCTCCAGCTGGCCGAAGCTTCGTGACTCCGGGAGCTTCTGCATCAACATTCTGAGCGCCGCGCAGCAATCCCTGTGCGAGCTCTTTGCGCAATCGGGTGCGGACAAGTTTGCCGACCTCGACTGGCGCCCGGGGCCCACTGGCTCGCCGATCCTGCCCGGCGTGCTGGCCTACATCGACTGCACGCTGGAGGCTGAGCATGATGGCGGCGATCACACCATCGCCGTGGGCCGCGTCCGGGAGCTGGCCATCGAAACTGCGGAAGGTGGGCCGCTGCTGTTCTTTCGCGGCGCCTACGGCTCTTTTGCCGCTGCGCCGCCCTGAGTATTTCGAGACGACGGGGGAGCACACATGAACTTGAAGACCAGAGTCTGCGAGATACTCGAGATCGAGCACCCCATCGTGCTGGCGGGCATGGGTGGTGCCAGCGGTCCCGAGCTCGCTGCGGCGGTGTCCAACGCCGGCGGCCTCGGCGTGCTCGGCGCGGCCGGCTGCGGTCCCAAGCTGCTGCGCGAGTGGATCAGCCGCACCCGGGAGCTCACGGACAAACCTTTTGGTGTCGACACGCTGCTGCCGGCGTCCGTGCGTCGCGCCAACTACGACGAGATGGAAGGCCCGACGCCGGCTGAGCAGCTGCCGGAGATGCAGGCTTTTGCCGCTGAGTTCATGGAGCGGGAGGGTCTGGAGCCGGTGGCAGCAGGATCAGGGCCGCAGCGGGACCGGGATGAGCCTGCGGTCTTCACGAAAGAGTTTTTTGACGCCCAGATGGACGTCGTGATCGAGGAGCGCGTGCCCGTTTACGCCTCGGGCCTCGGCAATCCGGGACCGTGGATGGAGCGCCTGCGGGCCAACGGTACCAGGGTCATGGCCGTAGTCGGCGCTGTCCGCCATGCCATCCAGGTGAAAAGCTCGGGCCTCGACATCATCGTCGCTCAGGGCCACGACGGTGGCGGCCACAACTCGCCCATCGGCACCGTGGCGCTCATCCCGCAGGTGGTGGACGCCGTCGGCGATACGCCCGTGCTCGGCGCCGGCGGAATCACCGACGGTCGCGGCGTTGCTGCCGCCTTCATGCTCGGTGCTGAGGGTGTCTGGGTCGGCTCCGCTTTTCTGGCTTCTGAGGAGGCCAACATCTTCGACTTTCAGAAGCAGGCCATCGTCGACGCCACCGAGGAGGGCACGTCGGTGTCGCGCTCCGTCACCGGCAAGCCGGCGCGCATCATTCGCAGCAAGTGGACCGACTATTGGGTGCGGGAAGACCGGCAGCCGCTGCCCATGCCTTTTCAGGGGGTCGTGTCGGGGCCGGTCATGGCGGCCGCCAACCGCGATCATCGGGGTGACATCAATCCGGGATTTGCCGGTCAGGGCATCGGCATGATCAAGGCCGTGCGGCCGGCCCGGGAGATCTTCAACGAGCTGGTCTACGGGGCTGAGCAGGCGCTGAAGCGCTCGTCCAACCTGTTGGCCTGAGACAGGCGGCTGTTCAGGACAGGCCGGCCACGGGCAGCGCGGCGCCGTGGATCGGATCCGCGTCGCTCGAGGCCAGAAAGCTCACCACCCGCGCCATGGCGGCGGGCGTCACCCAGCTCGCATAGTCGGCATCGGGCATGTCCGCGCGGTTGCGCGGCGTGTCGATGATGCTCGGCAACACGCAGTTGACGTTGATGGATTGCTCTTTGAGCTCTTCCGCCATGGTCTCCGTGAGCCGGATCACCACGCTCTTCGAGGCAGCGTAAGCGCCCATGAGGCCCACCCCCTTCTGCCCCGGACCGGCACCGACGTTGATGATCTTGCCATGGCCGCGACTGGCTGCGCGGCCGAGCATGTGCGGCACGGCGGCGCGGGCCATGTTGAGCACCGACTCCGCGTTGAGGCCCATGAGAAAGCGCCAGGTCTCGTCCGTGGTCTCGTGCACCGACTCGCCCATGGCAAAGCCGCCGGCAATGTTCGCGAGCACGTCGACGGCGCCGAGGGCGTCGCTGATGGCGGCAACGGCTCTTAGGCAGTCGCTCCCGTCCGTGAGGTTGCAGACGTCGGCGTAGTGCGCGTTGTCGATGGCCAAGACGTCCAGCTGGGCGACCGTTGCCCCCAGCTCGGCGAAGCGCTCGACCACAGCCGTACCCAGGGCGCCGGCGGCGCCGGTGACGATGGCAACTCGACCCTCCATGCCGGCACCCATCAGGCGCTGCCCAGGCCGAAGCGGTCCGCGAGGGCTTCGAGCGCTTCGAAGTGCAGGTCGCCGAACTGGCCGTTCGGATTCACCGGCTGGACGCAGACGTGTGTGGCCCCGGCGTCGAAGTGCTCCTGGATACGTCCGGCTATCGCCTCGATGCTGCCCCAGGCGAAGGTTGCGTCGATAAACTTGTCAGAGCCGCCGTTCTCGAAGTCGCTCTCCTCGAGCCCCATGCGCAGCCAGTTGTTGCGGTAGTTCGGCAGGCCCGCGTAGATCTGCGCCACGGGCCGGGCCAGCTCGCGGGCGCGGGCCGCGTCTTCCGCGAGGATCACCTTCTGCTCGACGCAGAGCAGAGGGCCGTCACCGAGGATCTCTTTGGCAAAAGCCGTGTGCTCGGGGGAGGTGAAGTATGGATGGGCGCCCGCACATTTGTCGCGGGCCAGCTCCAGCATCTTCGGACCGAGGGCGGCGATGACGGTCTGCGGCTCCTCAGCCGGGGCTGCACCGCTGTAGGGTGCGCTGCCCATGCCTTCTAAGTATTTGCGCATAGTGGCGACGGGCGGGCCGTATTCGAGGCCGCGCACGCCTTCCACCAGCGGCCGGTGCGAGACGCCGAGGCCAAGGAGAAAACGCCCGCCGGACTGCTCCGCTAAGGTCTTCTGGGCGGCCAGGCTCACGCCGGGCTCGCGGTGATAGATGTTGGCGATGCCGGTGGCGACGTTCAGGCGCGTGGTGTTGGCCAGAAGCCAGCCGGCGTGCACCAGGGGATGGCGGCCGACGGTTTCCGGTATCCACAGCGTGCCGTAGCCAAGGGCCTCGATGCGCTGAGCGGCCTCGGCGGCCGCCGGCGCCGGCAAGCCGTCGAGAAAGTACCAGACGCCCAGTCTGCCAGTATCCATTGCTGTCTCCCCCTGATCGCTGTTGTGATTAGGCGCGCTTGCTCAGCGGCCCTGGAAGTTGCCGGGCCGCCGCTCTGCCACCGCGCGTATGCCTTCCTCGGCGTCCGCCGTCGCCCGCAGCCACTGCTGCTCTTTGAGCTCGTGCTCCGTGGCAGCGACGACCTCCTCGGCGAGGCCCTGGCGCAGCGTTGCGCGCACGGACGCCACGGCCAGCGGCGCGTTCTCGGCAATCTCGGCAGCCAGCTCACGTGCCGTCTCTCGGACCTTGTCTAAGTCCGTAAGCACGTCGATGAGGCCGAGGCGCGCTGCCTCCTCGCCACCGACGCGCCGCCCCGTGAGCAGCATCAGCGCCGCTGCCTGCTGCCCGACCAGCTTCGGCAGGGTGACCGAGATGCCAAACCCCTGGTGGATGCCGAGCTTGGTGAAGTTGGCTGCAAAGCGCGACTCGCGGCAGCCGACGCGGAAGTCGGGCACCAGCGCCAGGCCGAGACCGCCGCCGATGGCGGCGCCGTGAATGGCGCCGACGATGGGCGTCTTGTTGGCAAACAGCCGCGCCGCCTCCCGATAGAGCTTGCCGGTGGTGTTCTTGAAGCCTTCCTCGGTAAAATCCCTGCTTCCGGAATTGTCGTC
>JAAUYH010253826.1_pt1 | contig 9999 bp, 7 predicted proteins | sample 7278061 | NCBI WGS metagenome assembly JAAUYH01 (sample SAMN14350203, study PRJNA611818) | marine sediment metagenome | isolation source: surface marine sediment (0.6m) | place: French Polynesia: Moorea | collected 2018-08 | reverse complement strand
TCGCTGTACGTCGCCAACAAGGCGGTCACGCCCGACGGTCGGCGCGAGCTCTCGGCCGTGGGCGGCATGGCGGGCCTCATCCCGGCGAACAATGATGATTTCGCACCGCTCATAGAGACCATCGTCGCAGCCTTTGCCAACGACCCAGAGGGCCGGGCCGACTTTATGGCAGGGGGGCGCCGATGACCGAAGTAAAAGCGGCGATGGACGCAGAAGTGGCGACCGAAGCCAAGCCGACGACCGCGGCGATAGAGACGCGGGATGCGTCTGATATACCCCTCATACGGGCTCGCGATGTGCGCAAAGTCTATCCCAACGGCTATCGCGCCTTGGCCGGCGTGGATCTCGATGTGGCCGCGGGCGAATTCTGCGTCTGCATCGGCCTGTCGGGGGCTGGGAAATCGACGCTGATTCGCTGTCTCAATCGCCTGATTGAGCCCACATCGGGGCAGATTTGGCTCGCCGGCCGCGAAGTCACCGCCATGAAGGGCCGCGAGCTCAGGCGGGCGCGCAGCCACATGGCCATGGTGTTTCAGCACTTCAATTTGATTCCGCGCGCATCGGTGATGACCAATGTGCTGTCGGGGGCCCTATACCGCTACAGCAGCATGCGGGCAATCGCGGGCCTATGGCGGGCCAGCGATCGCGACGAGGCCATGGCCCACCTCAACATGGTCGGCATGGCGGCGTTGGCCGGGCGGCGGGTGGATGCGCTCTCCGGCGGCCAGCGGCAGCGTGTGGCCATTGCGCGGGCGCTCATGCAATCTCCCCAATTACTTTTGGCCGACGAGCCAGTCGCATCGCTGGATCCCGTGACCTCGCGCGCGGTTATGGATTATTTGCAAACCCTGCAGCGCGAGCGCGGCATCGCCGTCATCGCCAACTTGCACACCCTGCCGCTGGTGCGCGCGTACGCCACCCAGGTGGTCGCCCTGCGTGCCGGAGAAGTGATCTATCGCGGCCCTCCGAGCGATATCGGCGATGACCTGGTGGCCGAGATTTATCGCGACCGCCAAGAGAAAAATGGGAGCGAGCGCCCATGAGCGCGCTTGGGATATCGGCGCGCTGGCGCGAGGTACGGGCACACTGGGGCGCCACCGTGATCGACAGCGTGCTGGTCATGTACGTGATGTGGGCGTGGTCGTTTTTGTCGGCCGAGTGGCGCGGAGCGCCGCCGACCCTCACGGAAGGACCCTGGCTCTTGGCCACGGCGCCGCTGTGGGCCGCGCTGTGGCAGGCCCTCATGCCGAGCTGGGGCCAACGCTATACCGGCTTGCGCATCGATAGCGCCCCCGACGAAGCCGCCACCAACGTAAGCAAGCGGGCACGAGATCGACGGGCACAGCTGGCCCTGGTCACTGCCCTTGAATGGGCTTCGATGATATTGCCGGCGATGTTGTGGCCGGGCACGGGCCTTGCGATATCGCTACTGATGGCGGCGGCCTTTGTCCTATCGTCCCTGGCCCACAGTGGCGGACAGTCGCCGGCCGCCCGCCTCACCCGCATCCACACCAGCGCGGAGCCGGCCGCTGGCGAAGATATCGCATCGGGGCCGACCTGGGGCGGCTGGCGGCGGCGCATCGATCTGCTCCTGGGCATTTGGCTGCTGTCGGTCACGGGCACCATCGGCATGATCGTCACCGAATTCGACTTGGCGGCGATTTTTTCCGGAGCCGGCCGCACCAGCGCGCTCTGGGCCCAACTCTTTGCCCCGGACTGGACCATTGCCGACCGCGTGATCACGCGCATGGTCGAAACCGTCTTTTTGGCCCTCATGGCCTCGGCACTGGCGCTGCCGCTCGCCGGCCTGCTCGGCTTTTTGGGCGCCCACAACCTCATGGGTCATAACACGCTGGGCCAGCTCGTCTACTACGTGAGTCGGGCGCTCATGAACATCGTCCGCTCCATCGAACCCCTGGTGTGGGCCATCATGTTCGTTCTATGGGTGGGCGTGGGCCCGTTTGCGGGCATGTTGGCGCTGCTGGTCCACTCGGCCGCCGCCCTGGGCAAGCTCTACAGTGAAGCCGTCGAGTCCATCGATATCGGCCCAATCGAGGCCATTCGCGCCACCGGCGCCAGCGCCCTGCAGGTGTTGCGCTTTGCCGTGGTGCCGCAAGTGGTGGCGCCGTTCTTATCCTTCACTGTGTACCGCTGGGACATCAACGTGCGCATGGCCACCATCTTGGGCTTGGTGGGCGGTGGCGGCATTGGCGACCTGCTCATCAATTATCAGCAATTGGGCGCATGGTCGAAAGTCGGCACCGTCATCGTGTGTATCACGGCGGTGGTGTGGGCCATGGATGTGTTGTCGAGCAAGGCCCGCGAACGGCTGTTATAAGGCGATGAGACGATGACGTCTGCGGTGACGCGGGCGATTACAGCGCGGCCTGAACCGCACTGAGGGCGGCTTCGTAATTTGGCTCTTCGCTGATCTCGGGCACATATTCACTGTAGGTGACGTTGCCGTCGCGACCGACGACAAAGACCGCCCGCGCCAGGAGCCCGGTCTCTTTGATCTTCACGCCAAAGCGCTCGCCAAAGTCGCGGTGCTTGTAGTCGCTGGCAGTGACGACACGGTCGATCCCGTGGGCGCCGCAAAAGCGCTTTTGCGCAAACGGCAAATCCATGCTGACCGTCAAAATCACCACTTCTTCCGACATGGTCGAAACCCGCTGATTGAACGTCCGCGTCTGCGTCGAGCAGGTCGGGGTGTCGAGGCTCGGCACCACGCTGAGGACCAAAATTTTGCCCCGATACGCATCGCCCGCGAGATCGGACATATCGTTGGCCGTCAGCACAAAGTCGGGCATGGCAGCGCCGACTTCAAGGGCCGGACCCATCAGGGTAACCGGATTGCCGCGCACGGTGGCCACGTCGCCGCGTTCCACGACCGCGGGTTCGCTGGGCATGGTCATACCGGGGTCGGCAACCTGAGATACGTTGGCCTGAGATCCGCCACAGGCAAAGAGAGTCAAACAGAGCAAAGAAGCCAGTTGTTTCATGATGTTCTCCAAATCATCCGACCCGCTACGAGTGATGTGGGCCGATTATGCGCTGCGTAGGTAGCAAACCGACGCCACCCAGGCAAGAGCTTGCGTAGGAGTACGGGGACGGAGTGAAGTTTTTCAGTTTGTCCTCTTCAGTTTGTCCTCAGAGGACCGGGTCAGCGTCAGGGCCGACCCAGTCCTCTGAGGACCGGGTCAGGTCCGGTCAGCGTCAGGGCTGACCCAGTCCTCTGAGGACTGGGTCAGAGCCAGTCTGGCCACGTCAAATGAGCGTCACTCACACAAGATAGTCCACATGGGTCCGATCCCGTCTGGCCATGCACTCTTGCGGTGTCCTCTGCGCTGTACGCGGCAGGAGATCAGGCCGGCACCGACGCGCCGGCAAAGCGGGCCACCTCGACATTGCCGCCACTCAAGATGACGCCGATGCGCAGGCCCCGGCCGTCGAGCTGGCCTTCCCGCCCCGGTTCCAAGAGCGCCGCCAGGGGCAGACACGCGGTCGGTTCGACAACCAGCTTCATTCGCTGCCATACCAAGTGCATCGTGCGGACGAGCGCGGCATCGGGCATGGTCATCATGCGGTCCACGTGGGCGCGGATGATGGCGAACGTGAGCGGACCCAGCGAGTTGGTGCGCGCGCCATCGGCAATGGTGTCTGGGACTTGGATCTTGACCAGCTCGCCCCGGCGAAATGACTGCAGGCCATCATCGCCGCGTTCCGGTTCCACGCCGACGACGCGGCACGCTGGCGAGAGGGCTCGAGCGCTCAAGGCGGTGCCCGATAGCAGGCCGCCGCCGCCGCACGGGGTCACAATGAGGTCCAGCTCGCCGACGTCGCGGAGCAGCTCCAGCGCGGCCGTGCCCTGGCCGGCGATGACGTGGGGATGGTTGAACGGGGGAATGATGGTGAGGCCGCGTTCTTGCGACAAACGCTCAGCCAGGGCCTCGCGGCTGTCTTCGCTGGGGTCGAATGCAATCACCTCGGCCCCATAGCCGCGGGTGGCCGCGAGTTTTACCGGCGGGGCATCCCGCGGCATGACAATGGTGGCCGGAATATCGAGAAGCTGGGCGGCCAGGGCCACTGCCTGGGCGTGGTTGCCCGAGGAAAACGTCAAAATCCCCCGGCGGCGATCGGCGGCATCCAGGCGCGAGAGCGCATTGTAGGCGCCGCGGAATTTGAAGGCCCCCACCCGCTGAAAGTTCTCGCACTTAAAAAACACCCTGCCACCGACGCGCTCGTCAATGGTGCGGCTGGTCATGACCGGGGTGCGATGGGCCACGCCGGACAGGCGCTCGGCCGCGTCGCCGATGTCGGCAAAGGTCACGGCCAGCTCGCTTGCGGGGGGATTGGATACCGGAGTCGACATATTGACAGTATCTTACACCGCAGCGCTCCGCGGTAGCGACTGAGACAATTGAGGTCTACACTACAATCATGCGACGCCCAGTACCAATCATAGGGGCGATGGGGGTTGGTGGTCGAGTACTAGCGCTCAGCCCTGTTTTGATCGCGTTCCTGCTGCTGGGGGCATGCAGCACACGGCATGTGCAATATCAATACAGCCCGCAGCATTTGCGCAGCGAAGCGGCCCGGCGCGTGCAGTCGCTGACGCCCAGTGAGGTCACGGTGCCCTACGAGGTCAATCAAGAGTTGGTCGACCGCGTGCGTGCATCCCTGCCAATCGCCTACAGTGGCGCCGAATACGTGCGCGCGCTGGCCCTTTCGCTCACCGATCCCGAGGGACTGGCCTTGGCCTATCACAGCGATCGCACCGAGAGTGCGGTGGACACCGTGGCCCTCGGCTATGGCAACTGTCTGTCACTGGCGTCGGTGCTGGTGGGGATCGCGCGCGCCATGGGCATGCGCGCCTACTACGTCGAGGCCAGTCGCGAGTACGACGACACCAGCGAGCGCGGTTCCATGACCGTACTCCGGCGGCATATTGCCGTTGAAATTGCGGTAGACGCCGGCAGCCTGTACGTCGACTTCAGCGGCCAGATGCCGCGCCGCGCCATTCTGCGCCGCATCGACGATCTCGAGGCCCTGGCCCACTTTTATAATAATCGCGGTTACGAGCATTTATACTGGGCCAAGGAGCAAGGCACAGAAGTCTCGTGGCAGGAGATGCAGCGCCATTTTGATATCGCCACCCGCATTCATCCGAGTTTGGTGCAGGCTTGGAGCAATCTGGGCGTGGCCTACACCCATCTAGGCGATATTCCGGCCGCGGTTCGCGTCTATCGCACAGCCTTGGTCTTGGAGCCGAACTTTGCCGCAGCACGGCGGAATTTGGCCAATTTACACGCTTCCTGTGTGCGCATCCGGCGCGCGAGGGCCGTGCGCGGGGCTGCACCAGCGGCAGAGGCTTGCGCATCCCTGCGGCCCGATGCGGTCCCGTAAGCGGCGTGCCCTGCGATTACCCGGCGGAATTACCTGGCGGGGACGAACAGGGCGGCATCGGCACCGACGTTGCCGAAGGTGGCGGTGCCGTCGTTGGAGATTTCGACAAAACCGCGGGCACCGGCGGGAAAGGCGTACACGCCCAGCGATAGGAATTCGCCGTGGCTGCCGGTGGTGCAATTCTGATCGACCAAGACCGTGGTGAAGCCGTCCGAATGAGCGATGGTATGGGGCACCTCTTGCTCGCGGGGGCTAAAGCAGGAGTTCCACACAAAGACCTCGTAATTGCCAGCCGAGGCCAGGGTGGGGGTGAAGCGGTAGCTCGCGGGATCCGTACCGCGGGCGAAGAGCGAGTTGAGACCGTGGTGCTCACTAGCGCTCACGGCTTCGCTCCACTGTCCGGTAAAGGAGGTCCCGGGCTCGTCGTTATCAATGACAACGACATCGTCACGGACAAAGCGCACGGCGTCCACCCCGATAAAGCTATCGGGGGCCAGACCGGCGTCAGAAATCTCGACGAAACCGTCTGTGCCCGCCGCAAAGGGAAAGACTCCGAGTGTAAGCCACTCGCCATGGCTGCCGGTGTTGCAGTCCTGATCCACTTCGACAGTGGCGCTGCCGCCGTCAAAGACGATGGTATGGGGGACATTGTTGGCGCGGGGAGAAAAGCAATTGTTCCACACCATAACCCGGTAGTCGCCGCTGCCAGTGAATTCGGGGGTAAAGCGGTAGCTGTCAAATCCGCCCCCGGTGGCGGCAAACAGACCGGTGCGGCCAAATTGCTCCGTGGCCTGGGACGCCTTGGCCCAATCGCCGGTCAAGGAGATCTCGGCGGGGATGTCCTGATGCTCGTCGTGATTGTCAATGACGATTTCCGGTTGCCCCGGCTCACCGCAGGAAGCATCGCCGCTCAGGGCGTAGGAAAACAAGTTGATCATCAGGAACGTGGGCCGATTGCTGCCGGTCCCCAAGGGGCCTTGATGGGCCGTGAATTCCTTGGTGAAGGTATCGAGGATGACCCGGCCGCCCTCGTGACAGTACTCGGCCATGATGGGCTGCTGGACGCCGCCGAAGTTGGCCGTGGCCAAGATGGTGGCGTCTTCGGGGAGGGTAATCCCGCTGGCGAGGTGACCGTGGGCCACCGAACAAGACGAGATCATATCGATATTGCTGTGATTGAGATCATCACCAGTGCCGGCGGTGCCGTCGGGGCCTTTGACGATGGGGTGATCATCGTCGGTGCCGAGGACGCCATCTGGGCCCAGGGCCCCGGCGGCCAATGTGGCGTTGGCACAATCGTCGGGAAAGACCGCGCTGGGGGTACCGATAGCGCCGGGAGCCCGGTAACCGCCGGAGCTGTCATTGTCGCCCATGCTGACGATGAGCGCGCCGCCTCGGGCCAAGAACGTCTCGAGATTGGCCTGTAGATTGGGGTTATTTTGTGCCGCTGTCGCCGAGCCGAGACCTTTGCCGTTGGAGGGGAACAGAACCACTGCGGTATCATCGGGGATCGAGCCCTGGGCACTCGCGATCGGATGGAGAAAATAGTCCTCGCCGAGAACTTTGCCAATATGGAGTAACGAGGCATTGTCGCGATTCTCGCCGAACCAGGGCACACTGTCCCGATACGAGCGGATCACGGGGTCGCCGGCTGCCAGGACTTGGAAGCCTTCGGCTGCCGCCGATTTGCTCGGCTCGGTCACGTACGCCGAAGCCTGGGCCACAGCGGGAATATCGGTCGTATCGCCGGCCTCGACCGCATATGCGGCCTGCGCGATATCCTTGTCGATACCGCGGAGTTCGCCGCTCTCTCCGCCTTGCATGCAGCCGCCGCTGATGAAGCTAGCGGCCAAAAACGATGTCATTGCCAGTTGTTTCATGGGTTCCCTACTCGATTGATTGCTATCCGTAGCGTTGTCTGGGTCAGGTCCATAAGAGACATATAGAAATATGTCGTGTGAGAAGACACACGAATCCCGTGCGACGCCCATGCGCCCCTACCGAGCTATTCTCGTTTGTCGGCTCAGCGAGCCCCGTGTGCTTCTATAAAGACCAGACGTCTGCCAAAGAGGAGTGCAGCGCTTTTTTTTGCACCAAATGAATTTTTTTTGCGCCGCCCCAGCGAAGGTTCGTTTGCCGCATCATGAAGTCGATACGCGGTGGCTAGTTGTTTACTTATGAGATGGATCCCCAGGGCTGGGTAAAATTCGGAGTAGCAGGGCTAGAACACCGATGCGTTGGTCCGCTGTGCGAATCGTCTCAGTGCTTCGGTGGCCAGGACCGAGTTGCCCTTGGGACCCAGTCTCGGGCTCCACGCGGCAATGGTAAATTGGCCTGGGCACACCGCCACAATGCCGCCGCCCACGCCGCTCTTGCCCGGTAGGCCGACGCGGAAGGCGAACTCGCCGGCCTCGTCATAGAATCCGCAGGTGAGCATCAGAGCATTGATGCGCCGCACCTGCATGACTGACAAAATGCGTCTGTCGTCCGCTAGGCAAATGCCGTGGTTGGCGAGAAAGCTGTAAGTCTGGGCGACCTCGCGACAGCTCATGGCAAGGGCGCATTCATGGACATAGAAATCCAATACGGTGTCCACATCATGATGAATATTGCCGAACGATTTCATGAAATGGGTGAGTGCCCGATTCCGTTCAGCGGTCGCCAACTCTGACATCGCGACCTGCGAGTTAAAATCAATGCCGCCGATACCGCCGAGCTTGCGCACGAACGCCAGCAGTTCGTCCTTGGGTTGGGCGAGGAGGTCGAGCAACACATCCGCGACCACCAAGGCGCCCGCGTTGATGAGCGGATTGCGCGGGATGCCGGCTTCGTGCTCAAGCTGGATCAGGGAGTTGAAGGGGTCGCCCGATGGCTCAACGCCCACTCGATTCCATACCTTATCAGCGTCGATACTGCAGGCGAGGGACAGCGTTAGCACCTTGGCCATACTCTGAATGGAAAATCGCCGATCGCAATCACCGGCGCCAAAGCTGCGGCCGTCCACGCAATGCAGCGCCAGACCGAATTGGTCGGGATTCACGTCCGCCAACTCTGGAATGTAGTCGGCCACGCGGCCGGACACCGGAAGGTGCGCCAATTCTGCGATGACTTCGTCGAGGATGGTTTGATAGTCCACGCCTTGGTTGTACGCCGATATCCTCGGGCGTTGGCAAGACAAATCACTCGAATTGGTGGTCGGTCGCAGGGGCGCTGATTTCGGATGACTCGGTATGCTGCGCGTGTTTACGGCTGCGCGGCGTCGGTGAGAACTTGTGCAAATTCCGCCAGGCTCGATACGCCACCGTGGCCGCCCACCATCAGCGTCGGCGTGAGGTTGTGGGCCGCCATGCCGCTGGCCAGGTCGACGATGTCTTGGACCACGGGAAACGATGGCACTCCTTGGTCGCGCAATTCCTGGGGAAAGGGAAAGTATAAGTCGCTGTTGAACAATATGCCCTGCTGGGGCAGGTAGATAATCACCATGTCATGGGCGTGTTCGCTGGCAATTTGATATATAGTCACGGGATTGCGCGCATCGTCCAGGGTGAGCGAGCCCGCCATGGGAACCAGCCGCATCTCCGCCAGGCTCGGATCGTCGGAAAGGCGATCGGGAAAGACACTGCAGGCGGCGGCAAAGACCTCCTCGCGATAAAAGGGCGCCGATACTTCCGCGGCGACAACGGTGGCCGATCCGGCGGCAAAATGGCGGATGCCAGCGGCGTGATCAAAGTGAAAATGGGTCGCGATCACGTGGCTGATGGGTTTGTGCGGAAATCGCTCTTTGGCCCATGCTTCGATGGCACGGGAGCGCTCGCGGGCCAGTGGGGCTTCGACGACAATCAGGCGATCGTGCTGCTCGATGACCATGCTGTTATGCGAGGCGGCGAGAAACCACACCCCCGGGGCCAGCTCGGTCTCTTGGATGTCGGTCTGCGGCAGGGCAAAGGGCACGCCCATGGCCGACGCCATATGGTGGAGCGTCATGCGCATTTGTCCCAGCTCTGCCAGGTCGGCGTCGGTGGGTCGGGTGGCCTCGGGCGGCAGGGCAAATCGCTCCTCGTCAATCACGGTATTGATGGCGATATCGCGGCGCGATTCTTCATACAGGGTGCCGCCGTGGCCCATAACCGTCAACGACGCGGGAAAGCGACGACGGCCGTCGATTTGGACCCAATCGCCATATACGATATCGAGGTCGGTGTCGCATAGAAGGGTGTCGTGAACCGTGATCTTCATCCGGCGCAATTGTTTGCGCTTGAGGTCGAAAAAGGCCGTGACCGTCTGGGTGCCCAGGTCGTGCAAGTCGATGATGAGGGTGCGGTAAGGAGCGCCGTCGATGACGCGCACGCCGCCGCGTCGCACCGCCAGCTCGCCGTCGGCAACCCGGCGAAAGAGTAGCTGGGGAATCGATAGCTGGAGAAAGAGTTTATGTGCGGCGACCTTGTTGGGTGGCATGTCGCCGGAGGGGAAGATGATGGGGCCCTCTTGGCCCGCCGTCCAGCCGGCATCGCCGTCGATGAGCTGGGTAAATTGCTGGGGCACGGCAAAGGGAAATGCTACTTGGCGGTCGTGGTCGACGCTGGCCGCCGGGTG
>JAAUYH010024667.1_pt1 | contig 10000 bp, 8 predicted proteins | sample 7278061 | NCBI WGS metagenome assembly JAAUYH01 (sample SAMN14350203, study PRJNA611818) | marine sediment metagenome | isolation source: surface marine sediment (0.6m) | place: French Polynesia: Moorea | collected 2018-08 | reverse complement strand
CGGAACCTCGGTCGCGGGCGGCTTCGCCAACGTGCCGGGCCTCTGGGGCGCGTCGCTGTTTCTGTTCCTGCTGGTCACGATGCTGAACACTTTCGGGGCCGGGGCGGGCATCAGGCTCGTTTTGACCGGCCTCATCATCATCGGCGTGATCGTGGCGGCCAGCGGCGGCAAGCGCCGAACCTAGGAGCGACGCATGGCACTTGTCGGAGATGCAATCGAGTATTTCGATCATCGGTTCCGCGCGATGACGGTTCCGATTGCGGATATTGAAGTGCTGTACGATGGCTGCCGCTGGGCAGAGGGTCCGGTCTGGTTCAACGATGGCGGCTATCTTGTCTGGTCCGACATTCCGAACAATCGGATGCTGCGCTGGACACCTGATCTGGGTGTCGGGGTTTTCCGCGCGGACGCGAATTTTTCCAACGGCAATACGCGCGACCGCGAGGGTCGTCTTGTGACCTGCGAACATGGTGGCCGCCGGGTGACGCGCACCGAACCCGACGGCACGATCACCGTGATCGCTGATGCGTTCGGCGGCAAGCGTCTCAACTCACCGAACGACGTGGTGGTCAAATCCGACGGCACGATCTGGTTCACCGATCCGACCTACGGGATCATGTCGGACTACGAGGGCCACAAGGGTGAGCAGGAGCAGGATGGCTGCTACGTCTTCTGCATTGACCCTGCCAGCGGTGAGATCCGCATTGTCGCGGAGGATTTCGTGAAGCCGAACGGCCTTGCCTTCTCGCCTGACGAGAGCCGCCTCTACATCGCCGACAGCGGCCTCTCCCACGATCCGAACGGACCGCACCATATCCGCGTTTTCGATGTATCTTCTGACAACCGTTTGTCGGGTGGCGAGGTCTTCGTCGAGATCTCGCCAGGCGTTCCCGATGGCTTCCGGTTCGATGAAGACGGAAATCTCTGGAGCTCCGCCCAGGACGGGGTGCGTGTCTTCGACAGCGAAGGACATCCGCTTGGCCACATCAGGTTCCCGAAGATGGTATCGAACCTCACGTTCGGCGGGCGCAAGCGAAATCGCCTCTTTGTGACGCAAACGGATTCGCTTTGCGCTATCTATGTTGGCGTAGGCGGTGCACAGCGTCCATAATCCGGCAAGCTCCAACCCGCAAAACCCTCGTCGCTATGCCGGAATTCCGCTGTCCGCAGTGCGCCTGAGGTCGTCATCTTCAATTCGCAAGGGAACTCAACGAGCGGCCAAGAATGACCTTGAACTACGTCTCACCCGCGGAGAAGTTCGAAGAGTGTGTTGCGGCGATCGGTTGAACCGGAACCGCAGAGCGGACGTTCATGTCGGTTCCGGCCATCGGCTGCTTCGAGCCCCAACTGACCAATACTGTGCTTTGCACCTATGGCGGCGAAACACGGAAAGCCGACATTGATTGCGATGCGGTCGACCCAAAGCCGCCATCCAAGTGTCGATGGCGTTGTTGCTGTGCGACCCGCCAAAGGAGACATACGCTGCGGTGGCAAAACTAGATGCGGGCAAATTCACGCAACGCTGCTCTTTGCCGATCAAGCAACGCGGTTTTCGCAAAGCGCATAGTGGCATTTGCGCCGATTTGTACCAACGGAGCGAAGGACGACACGTCGCTGTTACATCGGCAAACCAGCAGCGCTTAGGGCTCCCAGCCAACGCTCAAGATATCCAGGATTGTTGATCACTTCCTCAATGCTGTTTCCGTGTGCGCTGACCGAAAATCCTGGGTCCAGCTCAAGCAACCTTTCTCCGGCGAGTTCGGCCTCGTCGAACTTCTCTAGGCAAATGAGATTAACGATCAACGCCCGATAGTCCCAAGGACGAAAGTTCCGAACCTTCTTGATTGTTTGCACGCCCTCCATGCAACGACCGTCCGCCCAATATGCACGTGATAGGCTGTTGTAGTAGTACCCCGGCGCGATCGGGTTTATCTCGATTGCCCGTTCCAAAACGTCGATAGCCTCATCGACACGATCCAGGTAAAGCAATGGATCGGCTGCCACCGCCAGTGCTTCGCTGCTGCTTGGGTTCAGTTGAGCAGCGATTTGATAACGCAGAATTGCGTCTTCATTCTCTCCGGCGGCGTTGTGAAGATCACCCCTTGCGATATGGGCCTGATAGTAGGTCTCATCTAAAGCAATCGCTTTCTCGGCATAATCCACTCCTCGCTTCAAGAGATCGTCACGAGGAATATTGGGAAAGACCCACCTTTTACGCACGTCTGACCAGATGAGCGTCGCCATGCCAGCGTAGCCAAAGGGCGCATCCGGGTCAGCGTCAATTGACTTTTGATAAAGGTCTGCCGCCACGATCCGGGCGCCGGGCGTCGCCTCACCAAATGCTTTGTTGCCCTGAACATAGTAATGCAGTGCGCCGACTCTTCGCTCGCCGTAGGCGGGAGGCGGATTCCAGATCAGTTCATATCCCACCTGGGTCGCGATGCTGAGCACGATATTCGATTGAACTTCGAAAAGTTCGCCGATGTCCGCGTCATATTCACCCGCCCAAATGTGAGCCCCATCCGTCCCATCTATCATCTGCGCCGTTACCCGCAGTGTATTCCCGGACTTCTGCTGGCTTCCTTCAATGATGTATTCCACGTCCAATTCGGTCGCTATTTGCGTAACGTCCTTCGGTGTGTGTCTATAGCTGAAGCTGGAGTTGCGCGCGATCACCTGAAACTCGCGATAACGTGCGAATTCGGTGATCAAACCTTCCGAGATGGCATCGCTTAGCCAGTCGGTGTCGTCGCCAGTGCTGTAGTCGTCAAAGGCAAGTACGGCTATCCGCAATGGTGTATTTGACATGGGAGTGACCCGGATCATCCAAATTGAAACTGCGATCGTCGCTACAACGAGTAGCCCTACCGCAATCCTGATCGCCCGCGATTGCGCATCCGATCTCTTTTCGCCGACGGTTGGATTTAGGCTGTAGCCTTTGCCGATGTGAGTCTGAAGCAGGACCTGATTCCTGTCCCCTATCGCTTTGCGGATATCTGCGATGCATTGGGTCAGGCTCTCTTCCGTAACAGTGACATCCGGCCAGACGACGTCCATCAGGTGTGACTTACCAACAATGTCGCCCCGATGCTTCGCCAAGAGAACAAGCACTTCAGACGACTTGTTTCTAAGTTCAATGTGCTGACCCGCTTCATTACGCAAATCGCGGGTCTCAATATTGAAAACCAGGTTGCCAATGCGGATTTCATGCCGTTTTGACATGATTTCACCCCGATTTCAGGACGTCTCTAAGGTTCTGTGCCTCGATGCATCCACTCTAGCACACTTTGCGGTCAGATCGGACCCGCGCGCAGATGCGGCGTGCGTTCAGAAAATTCCAAGGGAGGAAAGAACCATGACGAGACTTTTGACAATCGGGCTTATCGCTGCAATGGCGACGCCTTCAATTGCCGAGGAGAAATCCGCCGCCGACGTGCGCGCTGAAGCGATGGACGCTTTTGGAGTGAAACTGCCGGAGATCGAGAATTATCCCGATAGCATGGTCAGCGGCGCGTGGGCCTGGATGAATGACGTCGAAGATGGCAACGGAGCCTTGGACGCTAAGACAGTGCAGTTGATCGGACTTGCCGTGGCCGCGCAAATCCCATGCCAGTACTGCACCCACTATCATCGGGCCGCAGCGCTCTCCTACGGCGCAACAGAGCAGGAAATTGCGGAAGCCGCCGCAATCGCTGGCTATGTTCGGAACTGGTCGACTGTCCTCTATGGAACGGGGGCCGACATCGACGAATACACGGCTATGGTGGACGGTCTTTTTGCAGGCCAGTGAAAGGCCGATATGTAAGCGTAAAACGATGTTCATGATGTCAATCTAACGCCACCGGGTCGCCCATGCGTGCGGCCCATGCCCGCCGTACACCTGGCGCCGGGATTGCTGTGATGCGGCCGCCCGCAAAAACGCCATTCATTCAATGTGCCGCGAACGTCCGCCTTCGCCCGTGGCATTGTTAATTGCCGACGCTAGACGTGCAAAGCGGGCCTAGGAGTTCACAGAACCAGCGGCAGCACAATCCGCGGAACGGACGCTTAGCCCGAGCGCAGCGAACGACTGGATTGAGCCAGAAGCGGAAGAGATCGTTCGGCGCTCTGCCGGAGACTTTAAGGCCGTACCATTTCTCTTCGGGCGCGCCGCCCTTCAACTCGCCTGCGGATATCAACTTACATGGTTCTTGGTCGAGATGAGGACGTGACGCCAGTATCAATAGCGTTCTTTGACGCCCATCCCGACGTTATCCTCAAGCAGGCCCTGGAACTTCTCCCACCGACGTTCTCACTGGGTGGGTACTTCCCGGTCACTTTCGACGCACTCCGCAAAGCGGTCGTGCTTTAAAAAATTGAGTGCTCTTGAAGATCGCGCTGTGTGCGTGAAGTCATCTTTGAATTGGATTTAGCATCGTGGATGACGAGATAGCACGATGCCAAACCAGCCATGGGCACGCAATATGCCCAAAGTCTAATCAATCGAAGCAGCTGAAAGGCCATCGGCTCTTTGGCTAGCTTGCAGACTTGATTGTTTCGAGTAATCCGTCAGAGCATGGTCACACACCTTACAGTAGTCGTGGTCGAAGAGGACCGGGATCGCGCCATCGCGATCGTTGATGCACTTAAGGAAAGTGCTGACTGCGACGTGTTCGTGATCGGGAATTCCAGCGGGTTGGCGCGCAAGATCGCAGCACATGCACCGGATATCGTGTTGATCGATGTCGACAATCCGACCCGTGACATGTTGGAGGAACTCACGCTTGCCTCCGGCCCGCTCGAACGCCCGGTTGCGATGTTCGTTTCCTCCGCTGCGGGCGACCTGGCGCAAGCCGCCGTTGAGGCAGGTGTTTCAGCCTACGTGGTCGACGGATTGTCACCTGCCCGGATCAAGCCCGTGATCGACACGGCCATCGCGCGCTTCCGCATGGTGCGTCAAATGCGGACGGAATTGGCGGAAACGCGTCGCGCGCTGGAAGAGCGCAAGGTCATCGACCGCGCCAAAGGGCTTCTGATGAAGGCGAAAGGGATTGATGAAGACGCGGCCTATGCCTTGCTGCGAAAGACCGCGATGGACCAGGGACGCCGGGTTGCCGACGTGGCCGAAGCCCTTGTGACGGCCACAGGTTTGCTGGGATGAGAACGGTCAGCGTCCCCTTCGCCTACATGCCGCTGGTCGATGCGGCACCCGTAATTATTGCGGAAGAAATGGGTTTCGCCGCCACGGAGGGGATTTCGCTTGATCTTATCCCGGCGCCGTCCTGGTCTTCGGTGCGCGACATGCTGGCTTTCGGGCGCGTGGATGCCGCGCATATGCTGGCGCCGGTGCCGGTGGCCATGGCAATGGGCCTGGGAGGTGTGACCACGCCGGTCTCCGCCGTGTCCGTCTTGTCGGTCAATGGCAATGTCCTTGGAGTGGGAAGAGAGCCTGAAACGCGCCTGCGCGCGATTGGTTTCGAGTTTGACTTCTCCGACCCGATTAAAGTCGCGGACGCGCTTGCATCGGTCAGCTCAGGCAAGGTGGTCTTCGGCGTTCCCTTCCCCTTTTCCATGCATGTCGAATTGCTGCGCTATTGGTGCGAGCGCACCGCGATTGGGGCCGATGGCTTTGAGATCCGTACGGTGCCGCCGCCGCTAATGGCGGATGCGCTTGCCGCTGGTGATGTCGACGCGTTCTGTGTCGGCGAACCGTGGGGTTCGGTCGCCGTGGATCAGGGGTCCGGGGCGTTGCTTCTGCCTGGCAATGCCATTTGGCAATTCGCTCCTGAAAAAGTCATGGCGGTGCGCAGCGATTGGGCAGAGACCGAGCCCGACTTGCTCGGCCGTCTCATGCGCGCGGTCTGGCAAGCAGGTCGGTGGCTGGCAAAACCGGAGAACCGTGGCACCGCAGGTGAGATATTGTCGCGGAAGGCTTTCCTTGATGTACCTGCGGAACTCATCGACCGAGCTTTGACCGGGCACCTGGCCGTATCCAGCCAAGGGGAAATACGGCAGGTCGAGAATTTCCTGTGCTTTCACAGTGGCGGTGCGTCTTTCCCATGGCGCAGTCAGGCGAAGTGGATCGCGAAGCGACTGACCCAGGCACATCTCCTCGGCGATGGCATATCTCTCGACGCCGCCGCACAGGTCTTTCGCTCGGATCTCTACCGCGCACATCTTCAGGGCACGGCTGCGGCTCTGCCGGGTGCTTCGGAAAAACTGGAGGGTGCGATTCGCCACCCGACCGCCGTTGCATCGACGAAAGGCGGGCTCAGTCTTTTGCCCGATGCGTTTTTTGACGGCGCGATTTTTGACCCATCTGCAATGGCGTGATCAAAAAACAGGCGTTCTGACGCTGCATCGCAGCATACAATGGAATGCGCCGCCAAATATCTGCTGAAACGCTTGTGCCAGCGCTGACTGCAACGCAGTGTCATCGACGAGAGCAAAGGCGCTCTCTCAATTCCTCCCAAGAGGGCGATCCGAGCAAAGCCGCTCGACCCCGCGACGCAATCAGGCGTTCGCGCGAGGTCTTGCGGCTTTTTTGTTTTTCGCGCTGCCCACTCCTCCCGGGCGGCAACATAAGGAAGATGATATGAAGAGACTCCTGACCGGCATCGCGTTCTCGGCCATTGCGGCCACGACCGCGTCCGCCGAGCTTCTCGATCTTGAAAAAGATGAACTCACCTTTGGGTTCATCAAACTAACCGACATGGCACCCCTCGCGGTGGCATACGAACAGGGATACTTCCTGGACGAAGGCCTTTTCGTGACATTGGAAGCCCAGGCGAACTGGAAAGTGTTGCTGGATGGCGTCATCGACGGCCAGCTCGACGGCGCGCATATGCTGGCCGGGCAGCCCTTGGCGGCAACCATCGGTTACGGCACGGAAGCCCATATTATCACACCGTTTTCCATGGACCTGAACGGCAACGGCATCACCGTGTCGAACGAGGTCTGGGAAAAGATGCGCCCGCATATCCCGTCCATGGATGACGGCCGCCCACAGCATCCGATCAGCGCGGCGGCCCTGAAGCCGGTGGTTGAAGAATTCGCGGCTGAAGGCAAGCCGTTCAACATGGGCATGGTCTTCCCGGTCTCGACCCACAACTACGAGCTGCGCTACTGGCTCGCCGCTGGTGGTCTGGAACCTGGCTACTACTCGCCCGAGAACGTGACCGGCCAGATCGGCGCTGACGTCTTCTTGTCGGTGACGCCGCCGCCGCAGATGCCGGCCACGCTCGAAGCCGGCACGATCTATGGCTACTGCGTGGGTGAACCCTGGAACCAGCAGGCCGTTTTCAAGGGTATCGGCGTGCCGGTCATCACCGACTATCAGCTTTGGAAGAACAACCCTGAGAAGGTCTTCGGGATCACCGCTGAATTCGCCGAGCAGTACCCGAACACGACGCTCGCCATCACCAAGGCGCTGATTCGTGCAGCCATCTGGCTGGACGAGAACGACAACGCCAACCGACCGGAAGCCGTCGAAATCCTCAGCCGTCCCGAATATGTGGGCGCGGATTACGAGGTGATCGCCAACTCCATGACCGGCACATTCGAGTTCGAGAAGGGCGACAAGCGCGAGATCCCGGACTTCAACGTGTTCTTCCGCTACAACGCGACCTATCCGTTCTATTCCGACGCAATCTGGTACCTGACGCAGATGCGCCGCTGGGGTCAGATCGCGGAAGCTAAGGACGACCAGTGGTATCATGACGTCGCCAAGAAGGTGTATCGCCCGGACATCTACCTTGAGGCCGCCCGTCTCGTCGTCGACGAGGGCTATGCGGATGAAGCTGACTTCCCCTGGGAGAGCGATGGCTACAAGGCGGCAACTCCTGCCAAAGATATCATTGACGGTATTCCTTATGACGGTCGCGAGCCCAACGCTTATCTCGAAAGCCTGCCGATCGGCCTGAAGGGCCAGCAGATCGTCGTCGGCAACGAGGTTCAGGGCTAACGCCAAACCATCCGGGCGGCGCGTATCGTGCGGCGCGCCGCCACCTACTCCTGACAGTCATTCCACACAAGGACCGAGCAGACATGACCGCCGTCGATCCGAATTTCGCTGAAGATGCCGCGCGCGAAGCCCGCCGCGAAAAGCTTTTCACCCGCATCAACAAGGCCGACCGTTGGTTCCAGGTGCTGGGCCTCTCCTGGCTCACCCCGGTCCTGAAGGCTGCTGCTGGTGACAACCCGAAAGCGCAGATGTCGGAGATCTGGCGTCTCCTTGGCGTCCCGCTTTTGGCGATTGCAGGCTTTCTGATGCTCTGGGCGACCCTGGCGCCCACCGTGCAGACCTCGCTCGGTGCGATTCCGGGCCCTTCTCAAGTCTGGACCGAGGCCGTGAACCTGCACGAAGACGCCGTCGCCAAGGCGGAAAGCAGGGCGGAGTTTGAAGCCAAAGTTGCCCAGTTGAACGAACGCCGGATCGAACAGGGCAAAGAGCCCGTTGTCCGCGAGTATACTGGCGCACCAAGCTATTACAGTCAGATCTGGACCTCGATCAAAACCGTATTCTTCGGGTTCCTGATCGCCTCCGTCGTAGCCATCCCGCTCGGCATCATGGCGGGTCTCTCGCCTATCGCGAACGCCGCGCTGAACCCGATCATCCAGATTTTCAAGCCGGTCTCGCCGCTTGCGTGGCTCCCCATCGTCACCATGGTCGTCTCGGCGGTCTACGTCACCAATGACGGCATGTTCTCGAAATCCTTCCTGAACTCGGCCATCACCGTGACGCTTTGTTCACTCTGGCCGACGCTGATCAACACGGCGCTCGGCGTCAGCAGCATCGATAAGGACCTCGTGAACGTCTCGAAGGTTCTGAAGATGAACACGTGGACCAAGATCACCAAGCTGGTCCTGCCATCCGCGCTGCCGCTGATCTTTACCGGTTTGCGCCTGTCGCTGGGTGTCGGCTGGATGGTTCTTATCGCGGCCGAGATGCTGGCCCAGAACCCGGGCCTTGGCAAATTCGTCTGGGACGAATTCCAGAACGGCTCGTCGCAGTCGCTCGCCAAGATCATGGTGGCCGTGCTGACCATCGGCATCATCGGCTTCCTGCTGGACCGCCTCATGTACGCTATCCAGTCGCTCTTCACCTTCACCAACCATCGCTGAGGAACGCGAGATGGGCATTCTCAAACTCGACAACGTGTCCAAAAGCTACGGCGAAGGCGCGCAGCGGACGGATGTGCTGAAAAACATCTCGCTGGATGTCGAAGAGGGCGAGTTCCTCGTCCTCCTCGGCTTCTCCGGCACCGGCAAAACGACACTGATCAACCTGCTCGCGGGGCTCGATAAGCCCACGACCGGGACGGCCAGCTTCAAGGGTGCGCCGATCACCGGGCCGGGTCCCGAGCGCGGGGTGATCTTCCAGAGCTACTCGCTCATGCCGTGGCTGACCGTGAACGGCAATGTGCGGCTGGCGGTGGACTCGATCTTCCCCGGCATGCCTTCCACCGAGAAGGCGGCCAAGGTCGATCACTATGTGAACATGGTCGGCCTTTCCCACGCCACCACGCGGCGTCCGGCGGAGCTGTCCGGCGGCATGCGCCAGCGGGTAAACGTGGCGCGCGCGCTGTCCATGGACCCCGAGGTGCTGCTGCTGGATGAGCCGCTCTCGGCACTCGACGCACTGACGCGTGCCAATCTGGCAGATGAGATCGAGCACATCTGGGAAGCCGACAAGAAGACCTGCGTTCTCATTACAAACGATGTGGACGAGGCGATTGTGCTGGCCGACCGGATCATCGCGCTGAACCCGGACGGGACACTGGGCGAGGAGTTCAAGGTCTCTATCCCCCGCCCGCGCGACCGGACGGCGATGAACCATGACGAGACGTTCAAGAAGCTCCGCGCAGAAGTCACCAAGTACCTGATGGATGTGGGCATTGAGGCAAAGGTCGAGGGCTCTCGCCAATTGCCGGACGTCACGCCGATCCACGGAGTACCGACAGCTGTGGCCAAGGCGCAGGAAGGGTTGATCGACAACCGCTTTCTCGACTTCTCGCAGCTT
>JAAUYH010021283.1_pt1 | contig 10000 bp, 8 predicted proteins | sample 7278061 | NCBI WGS metagenome assembly JAAUYH01 (sample SAMN14350203, study PRJNA611818) | marine sediment metagenome | isolation source: surface marine sediment (0.6m) | place: French Polynesia: Moorea | collected 2018-08 | reverse complement strand
TGTGGAAGACCCTAGCACACTTGCAGCAATAGCTAGTAACGGGGAGTCTTCCGATTAAATCTTTGTGATCATTACTAAAAATAAAAAAATTTCTTTGAGCTGCAGCTTGTTACTAGCGCCCTTTCCATACAAGCGCAGCTGCTTCGTGTCTGCTTTTCTTCAACTCTTTCTAAATGAACGCTTCACTTTTCTAAATATTCAAGTTTTCAATTAATGGTGCAATAGAGGTTTGAATAGTATAGTTTGCCTGATGTTCAATTACTAAAGCAACGCATCATGGATAAATACCGAATATTTTGGGTACAGGTTGAAAGGACTGGAATTACAGAAAACAATGAAACCGAAGCAAACTCAAAAGCGTGGATAGCTGTATTGCCGCTATAGTTCTTCCGATGCATATAAGAACTCGCTATTTCTTCTGAAAAAGACCTTTACTGATGAATTCAAGTTTTGATGCCCTTGCTACAGGTGCGCTATGAAGCATAATTGTACGTCTACGGAATTGCATTTGCACTTCGACTAACGTTCAATATATGGATAACAGTAAAGGCTCTGTGATTATTGCCGAACATGTTCTCACATTTCTAGCCGATAAACTTCAATAATCTTCTCCATCATCGTAGTACTTTAAGATATGAGTACTTAAACTATTAAACAGCATGTTTGTGAAGAAAGAACCATGTTTACGGTTTCTGTATTAAAATACATAAAGCCCGAAAGTCAAAAGAGAGAAATTAGTGAAGTGACAGGAAGTTTTAACCTGGTCTACAGTCTGACAATAAAGTTCTGATAGAAGTTGAGTCTGAATTGGATCATATTTGCGTCTCACGTTAGCTAGAGAATACTTCACGGAATTTAAAGAACTAAACAAATTTAGAGTGGCATCGAAAGATATGTCAATGACTAATTCGATTTCGGGATACATTTTCGGCTTTAATCAATTTTTCATTCACTGGAACAAAAAGAATCTGGAATCCATAGTTAAAAATGATGCCGCAATAAACTTTCAATGTCCAGAGTGCGTACATAAAAATAATTAAAAATCATATAACAAATAAATTTATATAATGACGGGAACTTACCTCTCAGCCATCGCTCATCCCCGTTCGACTACACTTGTAAGAATAGCATTTTTGATGCCACTAACATCCATAGTTAAATAAATTTATAGTAGCTCGAGGTGAATATCTCAAAGTGAGGTTGCAGTACTGTACAGTGAACCTAATTAGTCGATTCCCAGTTTTTGAGAATTCGTAGTTTTAAATTAGGTTAGATGATTCCGGTTCCTTTCATAATTTCCGTACAACTCGATTAATGTTAAGCCGGCCGACGAAAAAATAGGGACACAACGTCTTCGTGATAAACGCTCTCGCTCCGTAGAGGAACCAGAACTTTGTCCAGATCTGCATGGACAAAGAACTGCCTCCAGCGCATGCCACCAGACGCTGAGTACGTTGAAAACCTTACAGCTTTGTTGGTTCCGGTCCCAGTTCACACGAGGATCGGCAAGCGCCTACAAGACTCTCGGGCAGATCGCAAGGTCCAGCCTAGTACCGACGTACGCCTAAGGACTCTACGTATTTACCACCTACAGTAATTAGCTGGAGCTATAGGTTATCACTTTTGGCCTATCACTATCAATTTTGATTGGGTTGCCTTTGTGGTCGCCGCTCGGCTGTTTTTAGTCTCGGACTGGGTAGTTTAGCCTCGATCACCAATCTGAACGCCTGTATGCTGTTTTAACCACCCACGATACTATCGAGGTCGAACACACCCATCACGAAAACAAATCCAGGTTTATTTCTCCATGCAGGACGCAGAGCAGTTTGTCTCCAAGCTGAGAGAAAGCACGAGGTAGGGCTCATGTTGGCACAATTAGTGACCAGTAAATCTGCAGCGGAGTGGATTTACACATATACATGTATATACATGCTAGATAGGTATGATAGAAACCTTGCGCTGGTAACAAATAAACGAGAATATCAGTTCTGGTGATGGAACAACCTTGCTGGCAGAACAAGCAACTTCTCTCTCACGCCTGAAAAAAGAAAGCTAATTCTTCCGAAAGATGGAACATTGGAGCGTTCAGAGTGTATGTACAACTGTAAGGGTACAGATGGTTCAGGTAAAAACGTGTAATGCCACAGAATTAGGACAAATCAAAGAAACTTAACTTTCAGGTGTATCTGTGGAAACCGGTCCGTTTCTATATCAAACAAGAAGATTGAGGAAAAGTAATTAATTGGAGAACAAAAAAAGATGCTAAATAAAAAATGAAAGGGAAAAGAAAACAATCAAAATAGTATGGCTTAGAAAAGGGGGAGAAGGAGGAAACAGTGTTTCAATTCCAGAGTCCAGCAGAATCATGATTTTTCTCAGCTGACTGAAAAGAAATTTCAGACTTGCCTCGAGTAGAGAGCATTTGTTAGTACCAAAAGACGAATGATCCTATCTTCTAGTGTACCCCTAAGAAAACGGCACAATGCACACATCAAGGTTTTGGAAGGATCACCATATTCCTGTTTCTGTTGAAGGAGACGTAAATGAATTCAGAGCGTTAATTCATTTGATGCCTGTTGAGTTCCGCCGTACTGATTTCCGTAGTCAACTTTCGAAAATGTCTACAAACTACACGTCACAATTTCGATTGGAGTCCGATTGATTTCTGATGAGTTATTTTCACGGTTCATGGAGTGTTGGCTTGGCTCATTCGGATTGTCTCAGCTAGCTGATTTGGACATTGAGCTAGCTATTTTTATGGAGTGTAACTTGTTCAGTCCATCGATCTCAATGAAAAAAGCAGTTGATTTTCCTCCGTCGTCGAAAACACGCGAGAATATTACATCAAGATCTACCACGCATGTCACAGAAGATCCCGAGAGGGTTTCTGAGCTTCCTTGTCGTTTAGTTTGAAACTGTATTCAGTGCCATAAACCGTGAATGCAGAGACGGTAGCGATTGAAATCTCCACGAAGTGAATTGTTGTGCTGTGGTTCCAGATTGGGGGTTTGCCAACTAAGTTTGGCCCTGCCTCTCACTGAGACGTCGCTCAACATACTTTTCGAGGCTCGCGTTTCAACTTTTCGTATATCCGAGATTAAATTTGTCTGCTAGCTCGCATGATACATGATCGGACATGAATTGATCAGCGCGATCAAAAATCATAGAGTCAAGGAGAACGAAAGAACAGTCTCTGTCAGTTCGATGTTCACTATTATTATTTTCATGCGGAACTTTATAGTTGTTAGTGCCGTTCTGTTTAATAATCTTTTCCATTACACGGAGTAGAAATTGGAGCACATCTTTGATTTCAGTCACACCCAGGTTTTTCTATGATTGTGATACAACCTCCTACAATTTTTCTATCCATCCTCTCTCACTCTGTTGAAGAAACAAAATCGAGTTAAAAACGAATTAGAGCACATTTAGGTCGAGAAACTAAGAGTCTAACGATGAGAATGGAAAACTTCTACTTAATTATCTCTGACGACAATCAACATGGGGCGGACCTTGTAGCGTACGCTTGGTTATCGCCTACGCTTTGTTGTCGCGTGCATTCGAATGTCGTCTGCGCTTTGTATTGAAGTTTTCAATGTCGAGTAGGCTCGACTGTCGCCTACGCTTTATATTAAAGTTTCCAATGTTTATGCATTCTATGTCTCTGTCACGCAATTATCGTAGCGTGTTTGTTTCATTTCCTGTTATTTCGTTAATAGTGGGTCGTAAGCTCTCTACAGCTGTGCTGTGTTCGGCACATAGTCTAAATGTAGCAAAGATAGATCCTACTCCTTTCCCATAGGTGCACTTTAAGGGTAGCTAGAACGTCTTATCCACAGTGCATCCATTACAGGTGTAATGTTCTATGCTCAATAAATATCTTGCAACCCCTATCGGGAGAGTTATCTGTTTTTACTCCAACCAAGTGCTTGTTTCAATCAAGAAGTAGTTCTCTACCTTCTCAGCTACCCGGTTTGGGTGGACTCTTCGGAGTGCCCTCACAGGCGGATCTGATGCCTCACCTTGGTAACGCTAGTGAGCCATTCCCGTACTTCGAGTTCCGCTCAATCACGACGGAGCCCACCTTGTTCGGACGTACGTGATAGAATTGTTGTGTTTCGTTCGAGCGGTGCGTCTCACTCGACCCGCGTTTGGGTCACTACTCGACGACCACTTGCAGTTCGTACGATATTATCATATTTTTATTCCCCTGAGTCACTCAGATTGCCATAACGCGGAAGAGGGCATTCCTCATGGATATAAATAGGACTACTTTTATGTCCTCGCTATTGTTTTAGGGTAGTTCGAATGAGATCATTTTGAAATATTTTTTCGATAAACAGTAGCATTGAGCGAAACAAGCTTCGTTTCAATTGCTCCTGCCCGACGATTTTTTGGCAATCGTCTTGCAGAGCGGTGTTGAACAGAAATCCAAATTCTGATCTTACCATCGAAGAGTGATTGGGAGCATTGATTATACTGAGGAGAGCAATTGTACCCAAAAAACAACCTTTGGCACGAGTCTTACACTTCTACCAGGTCTGACTCGTTGATTATCTTTTCATAGAGTAGCAAATTGATTGAACCTCTCTTTTTTGCAACAAAAACGAATTTACATTGATTTAAATGCGATCATGTATGCCCTGAAATGGAAAAGTACAAATACTGCGAAAAAACTTAAACAGACCAAAGCTCAGTCCGTTTCGGTTTCAAAAGAAAGTTTTGATTCTACCCAATCGGGCGCTTGAGACAACTGTAGTCGCTTTACAATACCCTATAAAGTGCTGTTCAGAATACCAAGTAATAAAACCGTATATCTAAATGTGCCTCTTTTCCAGTAAGGCATCACACCTATTGCAGATAAATATTTTTCATTCGAGATCGGTTTTCGGCGAAAATTTTGGTAATTTTTTCTTTCACGCTGTCGAAAAAGCTTTCATGCTGTCTGCGGGCTTTGGCAGATCTCGAATGCACACAACTGTCTTTCTATTGAACTTGAATTTGCGAGCAACTTCAGCAATCGCACTTTGCCTTATCGTTATTTCAAACGTATTTTCCCGCAAGAAAACTAGACTGCGAGTCTTTCATCCTAGTACCGATTTGGTCTGACTTTCACTTCTGACATAAGGGCACGCAGAGGTATCAAGAGGCCTCAAAATGTGTGGCGGAAGAAGCAGTGCTCTTCTCACTCCCGATTAAATAATTTATCCGTTCTTCTTAGGCGAATGGCTTGGAGAAAGTAATATTGCATCTGAAAGTTGAAAGCAACTAGTTAGAGATACAGAACTATGACTCGCTTGAACCTGAAATTCTTACGCTGAATCTAGAGTGAGCTCGTTATTTGAAATGTCACGAATACTTCCGGATGAAGTTTTGGTCATCTAAAATCTAGAAATTGTGATTCAGCGCTATGTTCGGCACCGAAAACATTAGACAAAACAACCAAAAATAATCATGCTATCTTGTCGCGGTCATGAAGATTTGGAGTGAACCAGAGTATGGGGAAGCTATCGAGCCATATTCGCTCCAAATTTATTTCCATCTTCTTCTCTCTGCTAAACAGTCAATTGAAGACATGTTTACGCTGAGATACTACTGGCCGTGCTACTTTGTCCTCATTCTATTTTTAGCGCTGGTGCGAAAGTGCTTGGGCGCTTTTGTTTTCGATAAAAAAGAAAGTAAGTATAGGTCTGCCCGAGCATGCCGGCCCACATGCGCTTTTAACATATCTTCCCAAATTCTTTTGAAGATAATTCTCAACAAGTCATAATAAGGTCTCACTCTTCCGCAATGATGTGCATTATTTTGCATTACAACAATAGTAAAGTATCGAGGCATTCAGAGTCACTTTAAACTCAATTTGTACATTGGCAAATTAATTAAAAGTATGCAATTGAATAAGTAAGCTAAACGGACTTCAAGATCTCATAATCGGAATTGACCATCTTTATTTTTGAATCATATCTTACAACCTCTCTGTGCATTTCCACCGCCAGGTTCTTTTCACTAAAGTCTCTGTATCCATTTGCTCGATCGACACAGGTCTCTTTTTCAGATCAGCAGACGTCAAAAATGATCTAAATACGTTTACGGACGACTGAATCATGTTGAAGTCCAAGCACATAGCAATATGAATGCTTGGAGATTTACTTGATAGTCGCCAAGTTAAGATCAGCACTTTGTACTCCCTTAATATTTTCATATCTTTGTGCTCGCTCAGTCGGTAGTCCGATTTCAGTGGCGTAAAGGGCAGATTTAGCATGGAATGTTGCATAGACTTTTATAGTGTGCCCACGCTTCACCTGTCGTACTTGTGATCTTAGCCTGAAATCTCCTCATTTCGGAAAAACGATATATTTAATTAACATTAGACGTTGGTGTAACAAGCCAATGGCTTCTGATCGAGTTGTTCTCTGCCAAGATATTGAACCAATATTAACCACTTCCGTCAAGCTATCATGGCTGTGATGGACTTCGAATCATAAAGTTCATGTATAAACGTGAATTACATGACATGGGCTCATGGTTACTGAGATACCGTTTTGCCATAGTTCTTTTTCGACACTGAAGAACAAGTTCTAGGAAACTGAGCCGTTCGTTATGATTGATTCTAGTCTATAATTTCAATGGATTAGAGTACCCTGTGGCACTTTTATGTATCAACAAATGTGCTACTCTTAGTAATCGGTTGAATTTCTGTCTAAAACTCAGTAAAGATAACCAGCCTTAGAATACAGTAACGTCTTGTGTCACAAGCTACTATCGCTCGACGATCTGAAACTACTGGAGGTTTTATCAAGCTCGTGAATTTATTTATTGTCGCGTTTTTCAACATTTTTACTCGCACATACTACATAATTACCTCGGAAATTCTTTTGTATTCCAGGATCTACCTCCAAATAGTTGAATAGTTCATTTCTTTGCATCTTTTTCATCAAATACTGATTGATATCTTGATCTCAAAAGGCATTCTTATCATGAAGAGACCAATCCTGAATGATCCATCGATCAATCAAATTTTACAGCAAAAACTATTAGAATACTACTGAGTACCACAATGAAAAATTTGCACTAATTTGATCCTTCAGTGTACCTTAATTCTACTTTACATTGATTTCAAAAAAAGGTTGTAGGCTACTTTCCATAGTCATTTCTAAAGAAGTATTCTAGAAGCAAATTGAAAACATGCTCTGTTTGTTGTCGTTATTGTTCAAATATATATATCTGTTGACGTAGAACTAATCATTTCCAAAGATTTTTCCTCTGCATGGATTCTTCTTGAGGCATTTGAACTATGTCGTTATCTTATTCTATGCGAAAATATAAGTTGAAAACAGCCGTCATCAGTTACGTTTTATATGCTCGTTTCTTTCTGAATAATGTGATACACGCAAAGCGACGATTGTTCACTACTTTGTTGAACTAAGAAGCAAAGAATCAACATATACACAGGTTGTTGCTACAAAACTACGAAAAAAAGATCGTAACTCGACGAATCATGACGTTCGTCATATCGAATTCCGGAATCACATAGAACAACAAGTCAATTTTGAGGTCAGAAAGTTTGAAATTTGACTCGTGCGGGCTTTGTAGATATGATAAATTCGTGAACTTCACTGATTTCTGCCTGATTCTGAATGTATAAGCACATTGCAAGGAAGCGGAAGGCAACTAATCTAATTGTTCAACTTCTTCCATGTGCAACAGATGCATCATCAACTTTTCCACGCAAAAGGTTTAGCTGATAATAGAAATTCAAATAATACAGTCAAAGAAACAAAAATCTCTTGTTCATTTAGAACATTGTTACATCTGATACAAGACATTCGATGAACAAATTCAACCTCATGAACTAAAATAGTAATAGATAGAATGCGACTGGAATGCATGTTCATGAAATAATCTATAGATCATTCGAGCCATAAAAATAAATCAGAAATAAGTAAAATTCAAGAATTTCCTCATAAACCCAAAAGCAATCATTTAGTAGTTCTGAAACTTGCTGCCAAAAGCTGGACATGTTATCCATTATTGCGTTTGAATTTCGTATGAAAAACAATATGGTTCGTAGAGTTATGATCTCATACTTTTAGTACTTCTTCGTAATATCCCGTATTTATCACAGGTAAGCTGAAAATCATTAAAGTATGTGTTTTCCATTTTTCTGATTCATCGCAAGATGAAGGTAAAAAAATAAAAACATTAGTTTCAGTAGGTTTTTTTGCCATTCCTAACATATGAATTCACTTGCATTACAATAGCAACTTTCAAAACTTCGTCAAACGTAGATTCTATAGGTTCTGTAGCAATTTCACGACCATTGACTGTTTTATTTAGCCGGAATCAGCCAGCGACACATCGAAAATATGGAAATTTGTAGGCGTTGAATGTCAAGACCATAATCATAGTTCTCAGCAAAATGATTTCTACGTAGAAACTCGTTAATCTATTGCAGTATTGAAGGCTCAGTCTGACCTAATTTTCAAAATTACCAATAATCTCATAATGTTCTATAACGATTTAAGTTGCATTTGATTGGGGTAAAATTATTTTTCTGCGGGTGTGAATCGAGCAAATATGAAGAAAAGTTTTAGCTATAATTCCTTGAAAATTAAAGCTATTCGGCACTTAAAACGAAATGCTTTGCACTGCTATAAAGAAATGTTCTCGGAAAATATATTACGCCAATTATAAAATCAGTATTTCATCGGGCTGAATATGGGTAATAGAGGAAGCGATTTTTACATCGTGCTCGTTATTCTTACTGAAGCAATTGGCTCTTTCGTTTCTATTTTGATTTACGTAACGTTCATTTGCTGTAGTTCCAAGTTTTTTGCATGCCTACCCTGTTAGCATTCAAGAATAACGATTTTTGCGAGCAGTACTAATTTCACTAAAAATATCTGCGGTCACATAAGATTTAAATTTCTGAGTAATTTTCAAAACTGTCTGGTCCATCGCTCATTTACTGCATTCACTTCTCCTAAACCCCAAGACTATAGGCTTCAGATCTGGGAAATATCTTCGAACCGTCATTCTGAACAGCTTAATTTATTCTGAGTGGTAGTTACGACAAGCAGTAGATGACACGTTGATCGAAGAATATCGTTACAAGACATGCCTTTCATGGCGGAATTCTCTTCTTTGCATAAAATGTATTTGCTTCTTCATTATAATCGGCTGTATATAGCTTCCTGAATTAAAGGTCGCATAATGAGTTTGGCCTTCCCTCAGTACTGGTTCCATTGTAGACACTTCAGTTATAATCTTTTGATCAACTGGCTGTATAGATCAATATGAAACATTCCTATCTATCCATAGTTAATTAACATAGTAGCACCTACAATCATTTCGCAATGTTCGATTTCTCTATCCTAAGCCCTGAATTAAAAATTGACCAAAACTGAAATTAGTACATGGAAGTCAATATGATCAAGTCAACTGTATAATGCTGTCATATATTGCTCTTCTAAAAATTATTATAATTTTACTCGAAAGGCAGACCGAATCTATACTTGATTGCATCATTGCGTTTTCATCACGTACAAAGTAGAAAAAAATACAGAAAATATACTCGACGGCCCATATGACTAAAATCCTCGTAGGAAAGAGCGAATCCAAACAAATTCATTTTTTATTTCAGAGAAGATGGCGATTATTTCTAAAATATTGTAACTTACCTGAGCGAACATCTTTTTCCAACTTTCCTTCGGTTTCATTAAGAAAAGCTATTAACTCGATCGGTTCTGATCGAATCGGTTGTGATTGGGCACTAAAAGCAAAACTATTACATTCTACTTCACTAGATGGCAAAAGAAGCTGTATATAGGTTCAAGTTGGGGATAAGAATTTTACTTCGATGCTGTGCAACATAAAATATTATTTGTTTCATGTTCGCTCATCCTTCGAGTGCCATAGTAGACTATCTCACCAAATTCTAATACGTTTTTACCTTTGACGCATACAACTTGCATCGATTTGGGAATACTGCCGCTTTTAAGCA
>JAAUYH010196542.1_pt1 | contig 10004 bp, 9 predicted proteins | sample 7278061 | NCBI WGS metagenome assembly JAAUYH01 (sample SAMN14350203, study PRJNA611818) | marine sediment metagenome | isolation source: surface marine sediment (0.6m) | place: French Polynesia: Moorea | collected 2018-08 | reverse complement strand
GGTGCTGCAAAGCCTCAGCGACCTCGTCGGCAGGGAGACACCCCCGCCCCCCAAACCCAGCCCCAAACCCGCGGCCGAAAAACCCGCCACCGCCCCTCCCCCTGCGCCGATGCCCGCGGAACCGTCAGGTTCGGGACACAGCCAGTTGCCGCTGGTCATTTCGCTGATCACGCTGGCGGTCGTCGTCGGCGCTGTTGGCTGGCTTTTCCTCGGGCGCGAAGCCGCCACGCCGGCCGCCCAGGAGCCACCGGCCGGGCAACTCGCTGAAAATACGGCGGATATTTCGGAAGATGCGGAAGAAGCGGATTCCAATCCACCCACAACTGCGGAGCCGCAGCCCGGACCGGCCAATAGCGGCGAATTCAACGAGACGGCGGTAATCGAGGATGAGGACGGCTGGACCAACTTCCGCGCCGGACCGTCGCGCTCGTCGACGATATTGGGACGCATCGAAACCGGTGAGCTTTTCTACACCCACCGCCAACGGGGCAGTTGGTGGAAAATCCGCACCGATGATGGCGAGGTCGGCTATATGCATTATTCGCGTATCGCCCTGACCAGCACCCTCGCCCGGCAGCCGAAAGTCTACTTCCCCGATTCAGCTTCGCGGATCATTACCGCCGAGGAGATGAGCCGACTGACCAAGTCGGAACTGCGGCTGGCGCGCAACGAGATCTTCGCTCGCCGCGGACGGATTTTCGAAAGCCCGGACCTGCGGGAGCATTTCTCGCGCTTCGACTGGTACCAGCCGGTCAGTGCCGAGGTCGAAATCAATGATATCGAAAAGGCCAATGCAGAGGCCATGCAGGCGGCCGAACAGCAGCGTTAGCCGCTCAGATTGGCGCATTTGCCGCGGCGAACCGGTTTCCGAACATGCGTCCGTATTTTCCTTTGAATTCGACCGGTATCTGGTGTTTATGGCCACGCAAGGCACCATGGAGGCAAGCATGAAAGCGACGATCTGGCACAATCCGAAATGCGGGACATCCCGGAAAACCAAGGCAATATTAGAAGAAACGCCCGGAATCGAGCTCAATGTGGTCGAATATCTCAAGAATCCACCCGAACGTGCCAAGCTGGAACAGCTTTACCGCGATGCTGGCATCACACCCCGGCAGGGCCTAAGACTGCGCGGTTCGCCCGCAGAGGAATTGGGGCTGACAGATGAGAGCGCGACGGCGGACCAGATCCTCGACGCCATGGCCCGGGAACCGATCCTGATCGAAAGGCCCCTGGTCGAAACCGAAAAGGGCGTCCGGCTGTGCCGGCCCCAGGACATTGTCCGCGAAATCATCTGACGACCAGTTCCGCCGGGCAAGACGGAAACAGGATTGCCGGTTGAGATTATGGCCGTAGTGGCAGTTTACAGCATGAAGGGCGGAGTCGGGAAAAGTTCGACAGCCGTCAACCTTGCCTGGAACAGTGCCGCGGGCAGCTCACGGCGCACATTGATCTGGGACCTTGATCCGCAGAGCGCGGCCTCGTTCATCCTCGGCGGCGAAAAGGTGAAGAAGGACCGTGCCCGGGCGATGATAGCCGGCGACATCAAGCCGGAAAAGCTGATCAAGAAAACGGAGGTCGAAAATCTCGACCTGCTCGCCGCCGACGTATCCTTGCGCGGCCTTGACCGGCTGTTCTTCCAGATCGGCAAGAAACGCCACCTGGGCAAGATACTGAAACAGCTGCTCAAGCAATATGACCGTATCATCCTTGATTGCCCGCCCGGCCTGAGCGAGACCAGCGAACAGATCCTGCGCAATGCCCAGCTGGTGATCGTACCGGTCATCCCCTCCCCGCTCTCCGAGAAGGCGCTGAAAGACGTGCAGATGTTCCTCGACTCCACCGGGCGCAAGCACGCCCCGCTGCTTCCGGTCTACACCATGGTCGACCGGCGGCGGACGATCCACAAGCAGACGCTGGCACGCAATCCGAAATGGCCCGTCATCCCGATGGCCAGCGCGGTCGAACGGATGACCAAGCTCAAGAAGCCGATCGGCGCTTTCGCACCGGCTAGCCCCGCGGCGCGGGCCTATCGCAAGATCTGGCGGGGAATTGAAAAGAAGCTGGCGCGCAAGAAGGCCTGACGGTCCGTCGATCAGGCAATCTTCTTTTCATATTGCGCGGTGTTCGCATCGAATGTGCTGAACAATTCCAAGGCATCGCTCGCCTGCATCGGACGGCCGAAATAATAGCCCTGGATCTTCCGGCAACCGAGCTTCTGGATCATCTTCACTTCTTCCTCGGTCTCGGCGCCTTCCGCCGTGGTAGACATGCCAAGGCTGTCAGCCATGGCAACGACGGCGCGGATGATCGCCAGGCTTTCGGGCGCCTTCTTCGCCGCACCCTGCACGAAGCTGCGATCGACCTTGATCGTCGTGAAGCGGGTCTTGCGGAGATATCCGAGCGAAGAATAGCCGGTGCCGAAATCGTCAAGCGAGAGGTTGATGCCAAGACCGATGATCTGGTCGAGCACTTCCGTGGCACCCGTGCCCTCGCGCACGAAAATGCTCTCGGTCACTTCGATCTCGAGCCGATGTGCAGGCAAGTGGCTTTCCTGCAGCGCAGAGACGACCATTTCGAGGAAATTGGGATCCATCAGCTGGTCGGCGGATACGTTGACGGCGACCTTGACGGTTGAAGGCCAGTTCATCGCTTCCTTGCATGCCGTGCGCATGACCCATTCGCCGATCGGAATGATCAACCGCGCATCTTCGGCCAGCGGCACGAATTTTGCCGGGGAAACCACGCCAAATTCGGGGTTGGTCCAGCGCAGCAGCGCCTCGAAGGCGACGACACCGCCTGAATCCGCGCTCACCACGGGCTGGTAGTTCAACGAGAATTCGTCATTTTCGAGCGCCTTGCGCAGCGCGATTTCCATGACCCGGCGTTCTTCGGCGTGGACATGCAATTTCGGTTCATACTGGTTATGCGCGCCGCCGCCCTGGTCCTTGGACCGATACAGCGCGAGGTCGGCGCTGCGCATCAGCATCTCGACCGTGCGGCCGTCGCGCGGACCGATGGCGGTGCCGACACTGGCCCCGATATAAAGTGTGTGCTGGTCAACCTCATAGGGCCGCGACAGCGTCTCGATGATCTTGGTTGCCAGCTCTTCCATATAGTGGCTGTCGCTCGCGTCCTTGATCACGATTGCAAATTCGTCGCCGCCCAGCCGGCCGCAAAGCTCGTTGTTCGACATGATCGAACGCAGACGTTCGGACACGCGCGCGAGCAGGCGGTCGCCAACCGGGTGGCCGAGTGTATCGTTGACGGCCTTGAACCGGTCGAGGTCGATCATCATGAAACCGCAGCGGCCATTCCACTTGTCGGCTTCGCCCATCGCCTTGCCGAGAGCCTCGGTCAGCTGCAGTCGGTTGGGCAATCCGGTGAGCGTGTCGAAGCGGGCCATGCGGGAAATCTTGTCGGCCGATTCCCGTTGTTCCGTGACATCCGATCCGACGCCGCGGAAGCCGTGGAAAACCCCGTCGTCGTCAAGCTTGGGCGAAGCGGAAAGTTCCCACCAGCGCGATTCACCGTTGATTTCCACGGGCACCAGCATGTTGCTGAAGCTTTCGCGCCGCTTCAGTTTTTCCGCCACTTCGTGCAGGGCCGGGGCAAATTTGCCGGTCTCCCAGGATTGGCCGGCAACCAGTTGCAGGAACGGACGGCCTTCAATTTCTTCGGCGGTCTTGCCAACGGCATGGGCAAAGCGGGGCGAGACATGCGAGATGCGCCGCGAGGTATCCGTCTGCCAGAGCCAGTCGGCACCGGTATCCTCGAACTCCTTGAGCAGCAGGCTGACGACCTCGTTCTTCTCGTGCAGGCTGGCTTCCGCCACCTTCCGGTCGATAAACGAGCGGCCCGACATCAGGCAGGCCGATATCAGCAGAACGCCAACGGCGGCCGAAGCGGTCGCCAGCTCTACGCTGCCGATATGATACCAACCGAATACCGTCGCCAGGGTGATCGGCACGATGTACAAGATGCTGCTCAGGGGGATCGAGGAAAAGAGCATCGCCGATCCGACCATCAGGCAGACCAGCAGCGCCCATAGCGGGATCATCGTCGCCGGACTGCTGCTGAAGGTGAACAGCAAGAACGCGACCGCCCACATGGATCCGCCAGCGAAGGAACCGAAATGCGCGAGCCCGATCTGCCGTCGCGACATCGTCTTGCGCTGCAAGGCCAGCTCGCGCCTGAATACGAGGTGGGTGTAAATGTAGAGACCGGTCAGGGCAGCGAGCCATGCCGACATCAGGATGAGGCTTACATTGCCCGATCCCATCTGGAAGGTGAGCAGGCCGCAAACCACGGCGGACACGATTTTCAGCAGCGCATGGGCCTGGACGCCCTCGAACTGGAGCGCACGGATACGGCCCCAGTCGACGCCACCGCGATCGCTGAGACCCAACAATACCGCAAGCGGGATTTCCCGCGGTAATCCTGACTGGCCGACTTTCTTTTCCACGCGAAGTCAGTAGCCGGAAAACCTTAGCGAAAAGTAAGTTTTGCCTTATATTTTTTTGCTGATTGCGGTTACCCGAAATTAACCATGTCAGGCGGCGATGGCGTAAGGCTGGATATCCCCGGAAAGGTAGAGATTGCGTGCCTTCGCCCGGCTCAGCTTGCCGGAACTGGTGCGTGGCAGCGTGCGCGGCGGGACCAGTTCGATGACACAGTTCATGCCGGTGATCGCCCGGACCTTTTCGCGAATCTCCTCGCGCAGGCGGAAACGCTCCTTGTCATCCGAAGTGCGGCACTGGACCAGCACCGCGGGCGTTTCCTCGCCGCCGGGCGTGGTGATCGCGAAAGCGGCGATGTCGCCAGCCTTGAAGCCGGGCAATTGTTCGACCGCCCATTCGATGTCCTGCGGCCAATGGTTCTTGCCATTGATGATGATCATGTCCTTGGCCCGGCCAACGATGAACAGGTAATCGTTCGACAGATAACCCATATCGCCGGTATCGAGCCAGCCATCGACCATGCACGCGTCGGTTGCTTCCTGGTCGCGATAATAGCAGTCCATGACTGCCGGGCTCTTCATCCACACCTTGCCGATTGATTTTTCCGGCTGGACATTGCCATCTTCGCTGCGGATCTCGATCTGCGTGTCACGCACGGCCTTGCCGCAGTTGACGATCGCGCGATAGCGTTTGGGACGGCTTCCGTCCTCCTGCTTTTCCCCGGAAAGCTCTGTTTCTTCGACCAGTTCCACCTGCATGCCTTCGCCAACCGGCATCAGGGTGACCGCCAGCGTCGCCTCGGCGAGTCCATAGCTGGGCAGGAAAGCCTTCGCATCAAAACCGGCGGGCGCAAAAGCATCGGTAAAGCGCTGCATCACGTCGGGACGAATCATGTCGGCGCCATTGCCGGCAAGCCGCCACCGGGACAGGTCAAAGCGGTCCTTGACGTTGGTCTGGCTGCCGATGCGGCGGGCGCATATTTCATAGCCGAATGTCGGCGAGAAGCTGCAGGACGTGCCTTTGTTGCGCGTGATCAGGTCCAGCCAGGAAAGCGGACGGCGCGCAAAGTCGGCGGTCTTGAGGTAATCGGTCGAAACCTGGTTCGCAACCATTGAGAGGAAACAGCCGACCAGACCCATATCGTGATAAAATGGCAACCAGGAGATGCAGCGGTCGTCGCCACTGATCAGCATGCCATGGGCATGCGAACCGAGATTGTGCAGCAGGGCCTCGTGCGAAACGGCCACGCCATGCGGGAACCGGGTCGATCCGCTGGAATATTGCAGATAGGCGATGTCACTGCTTCGGGCTTCCGGGAGAGTGCAGTCCGGCGCTTCGCGCTCGGCAAAGGCATCCCAGCCGGACACCGGGATGTTGCGGGAATCGCCGGCTGCTCCGGCCATCTCTGCGATCTCGTCGGGAAACAGCAGGATCGAGGGATCGCAGCTGTCGAGCTGCACGCCAATCTGGTCGATATAGCTTTCCTTGCCGCCGAAGGAGGTCGGTAGCGGCAGCGGAACCGGCAGTGCGCCGGCATAGACGGCGCCAAAAAAGAGCGCGCAAAAACGAGGTTCCGTATCGGCAATCAGCGCAACACGATCGCCCGGCTTAACACCAAAGGCGATCAGGCGCCGAGCCGCCATCAACGCATCTTCGCGCAGTTCACGGAACGGATAAACGCGCACCAGCGTGGCGCGCGCATCGTGGAAATTGAACCCCTTCTTGCCCTCGGCAGCATAGTCGAGTGCCTCGCCCAAGGTCGCGAAATCGGAATAACGCTTCGGGTGGTTGTCAGTGGTGGGCGTGGGAATCAGTTCGGTCATTGTGCATCCATTTCCTAAAGGTCCAGCCTTCGTGAATATCCGTCCAACAAGATAATCCCGCCCAAGCCCCTGAAATGTGGACCTGATCGGAATTGGTTGCTGATGAAACGGACCCTCCTTGATCGTCTCTATCGTTTAAAATTCGACCCGACTGTGGCACAAAAAGGGCAAACGAGCTTTTTCCGGGGCAAATTGTTGAAAAAAGGCGATAAAAGGTTAGATGGCAGCGGTTTGCATGACCTCGCACTGCATTATGTCGGCCGCTATGCCACCACGCGGCACAAGCTGGCCGCCTATCTCCATCGCAAGGTCCGGGAGCGCGGCTGGAAATCTGGCGACCCTCCCGGCGTTGACGAAATCGTCTCCCGCTTCGCGGAACTCGGCTATGTCGACGATGCCCAGTTCGCCAGGAACCGCGCTCGCGCGCTGGTCAGGCGAGGCTATGGCAGCCGGAGGGTCGAGCAGGCGCTTTACCAGGCGGGCATTGCCGAAGATGATCGCGGCGATGCGCTCGAACTCAGCCAGGAAAACCGGTGGGAAGCGGCACACCGATTTGCAGAGAAGCGGTCCATAGGCCCCTATGCACGGGCGGCAATCGACCCGGCGAGGCGGCAAAAGCAATTGCAGGCCTTTCTTCGTGCCGGGCACGATATCGACATCGCCCGCAAGTTTGTCTTTGCCGAACCGGGCACACAGATCGAACCGGATTGACTCTCCCGACAACTTCAAAACGCAGCCGGAATCGCCAGCCTCCAATAATTATGATATAAACAAAACGCCGAGTCGCAAGCGTTAGGCTTCTGATTTGACGAGTTTTTCTGGAGGAGCGTCGTGGCGAGTATATATGCGGATAACTCGCGAACCCAGGCCGAGATCGAGCCGGAAAGCGATGACGAAGAATCTGCAGCGGACCAGGCCGTGTTTTGCACGCGCGGTTACGTAAAGTGGTTTGACAGCCATCGGGGGTTCGGGTTTGTCGTTCCCGAAGATCCGCCACATGCCAACGGACATGACACGCAGACGCACGATATCCTCGTGCATTGGTCTCTGCTTGAACCGCTGGGACGCCGCGACATTCCCGAACGCGCCATTGTCACCTGCGAATATGTCGAGGCTCCGCGCGGCCTGCAGGCGACGAAGATCATCGAACTGGACCTTTCGCAATGCGAGGAACCAAGGACCCATTCGCGCGGCAACGGCAATGGCAAGGCCCTGCACCTTCTCGAGGATGCATCCGCTTTCCAGGAAAGCGAGGTGAAATGGTTCAACCGCGCAAAGGGATACGGCTTCCTGGTCAATGCTGACCTGTCTGGTGATATCTTCATCCACATGGAAACGCTGCGCGACGCCGGCATTGCCGAGATTGTCCCTGGCCAGCACCTGATGGCCAAGATCAAGGAAAGCGAGCGCGGCCATATGGCGGTACAGGTCTGCCTGACGCCGCAAGACGCCGACTAGGACCATCAAGACATGACCCGTCCCGTATGCGCGGTAGCCCTTCCGCTATTGCTTTTTTCGATGGCCGGTCTCGGCGGTTGCTATGCGCAAAACAGTGAGCCCGCGCCTTCCAGCGCCGCAGCGGAAAATGACCGCTCGGAGGCGGGCCTGCGTCTTGTGCCCCTTATGATACGGTCGGGAAACAACACGCACCTGTTCACCGTGGAAGTGGCGGAAACAGCTGAACAACAGGGACGCGGCCTGATGTTCCGGACCGAGCTGGGGCCCGATCGCGGCATGATCTTTCCGTTCCCCAATGATCGCATCGCCAGCTTCTGGATGAAGAATACGGTCATCCCGCTCGATATCATCTTTGTTCGGCGCGACGGCACGATCGAGTCCATCGCCGCCAATACCGTGCCATATTCGCGGGAGTCGGTGGTATCGGGCGAACCGGTGGCAACTGTCCTCGAAATCGCCGGTGGCCGGGCAGCGGAACTGGAGATCAAGCCCGGCGATACCGTGTCCTGGCCGGAATGACCATTTGACGGTGGCCCGGACCGGGAAACACCGCATTTTTTCATTGCGGTGCGCAGCCAAGCGAGGCTAAGCGGACGGCATGGGAATTCTGGCAAAACTGTTCACCTGGTGGGATGGCGCCACGATCGGCACCGCGCTCCACAACATGCGCAATGGCAAGCTTGTGGGCGAGGATGTGTTCGGCAACAAATATTATGAATCCAAGAAGGCGGCAAAGGCCATCGGTCCGGCGCAAAGAAAACGCTGGGTGATTTATGACGGCGCCAATGACGCCAGCCGGGTTCCACCGGAATGGCATGGCTGGTTGCACTACAGCTATGACGAGGCGCCGGACAGCCATTTGCCGCAGCCACGGATCTGGGAGAAGGAACCGACTGGCAACCTCACCGGCACCGACCGCGCCTACCGGCCTGCTGGCGCGCTGGAATCTGGCGGCACCCGCGCCCCGGCAACTGGCGATTATGAACCCTGGAGCCCGGCCGAAGCGGACTGACGATGCCAGGCAAGTCCTCCCTCATCCCGGTCACTGCAGCGTTGCTCGCATTGTCCGGCTGCGGCCTGTTCGGCGATGACGTTGACGAGAAGGCCACCGGCCAGGCAGCGGAAAAAGCCGAGGTTGCCGCGACCAACGAGGAGCTTGTTGCTCCTGTGACAGAGCAGATCGGTACGCCCATGGCCGAACGCGTGGCGACGCTCGGCTTTCTAAACAAACGCAACGGTTTGACGCGTGACCTTGAATTGCGGCCAGGCCAGGCGATACGCATCGGCCGCGCACAGGTCCGGCTGCGCGCATGCGAACGAACCGCGCCCTGGGAACTGACTCCGGAACAGGGGGCCTTTGTCCAGTTGCTAGTCAACGAGCGGCCGCCCAACCGTTCGGGGCCGGACGAATGGCGGACCGTCTTTTCCGGATGGCTGTTCCGGGAATCGCCCTCGCTGAACGTCGTCGAGCATCCGATCTATGATGTCTGGGTCAAGAGCTGCGCGATGAGTTTCCCCGGCGAAGCGGCACCGCCCGAGGATTCGACCAACCCGACAGCACCGCGCGCCGCCTCTTCCGGTCCGCCAAGCAGTGCGTCGAGTGCCTCGAACGAGGGCACGTCGGCCGCAGATGCACCGGCTGCTGCTCCGGCTGCACCGACGCCGGCACCGGCTCCTCCGGTAGCGCCGCCGCTGGCCGAACCCGAGGCACCTGAATCGGAACCGGAAGACCTCATTGGCGACCTGATCGCCCGCAGCACCGAAGAATAATCGTAGATCGCCCGCCGCAGCTGGGCGAGATAGTCTTCCTGGCTGATTTCAATCGCCCCGAGCGATGCCAGGTGATCGGTCATGAACTGGCAATCGAGCACCGAGAAGCCGCCAACGCGCAGCCGCGCCACCAGCCAGGCAAGGGCGACTTTCGACGCATCGCGTTGACGCGAGAACATGCTCTCGCCGCAAAAGGCGCCGCCGAGCGCAATGCCGTAAAGACCGCCGGCCAATTCTTCCCGGCCACCCTTGCCCACAGTCCAGCACTCGACGCTATGGGCATAGCCGAGTTCATGCAGCTCATTGAAAGCCTGCTCGATTTCCTCGTTGATCCACGTCTCACGCCGGTCGGGGGCGACCTCGGCGCACTTGCGGACAACCTCGGCGAAAGCACGGTCGCGGGTTACCCTGAACCGGTCGGAGCGGATGACCTTGCGCAAGGATTTCGACATCCGGAAGCCGTCGAGCGGGATCACTGCCCGCGTTTTCGGTT
>JAAUYH010100936.1_pt1 | contig 10004 bp, 5 predicted proteins | sample 7278061 | NCBI WGS metagenome assembly JAAUYH01 (sample SAMN14350203, study PRJNA611818) | marine sediment metagenome | isolation source: surface marine sediment (0.6m) | place: French Polynesia: Moorea | collected 2018-08 | reverse complement strand
AATGCTCAGTGGACATCTTTCCGCTGCTGATGATATTGTGATGAATGCGATATCGTGGATATCAGCTGGGCGTGTGCCTACTATGTATCCACTCCTCGAATTTCTAATAATCTAAACTGCTGGTAAACGATCGGTGCCCGTGCATATGACCCCCCTGAAAACAAGGAGTAGTCCTTTTCATAATCCGCTTTATGCCTCGAAAGCAGGCGCGAAATTTCATTCATTTCGTACCCGAAAACCTGAACAATACATGAAACAGACAAATTCCTAGCTAATGGAAAAGGGCATATTGGCGTGTCACTGTAATACTTTTAAACTACTCCACAGTCTCAATGCCAGCTAACTATACAGAAAAAAACATTGTTCTGAGAACCTGCTCGTATTTACTCTAAAATATGTCTATGATTTTTAGTTCTAGATCTGTTACGAATAGGGAGGTAATGTAAAGCCTTCGAGGAGTTAGATAAATGAAACTGCTGGGATCAGAAACTGGCCTTCGAGATAGTAACGGTCCTTGGCGTGCGAATTCTCCTACATTTATGGCAGTTGACTCGAACATGCTGGATTCTGTTCTTCATCGACAACGCGATTTTTCGGTGTCCATTACTAATTATTAGATCGAAATAACGACGTAAATTACACTGGAAATAGAATCAGTAAAAGATTCCCATGGAATAATTATCAGGAGACCGAAATCAACCCATATCATCGACCGAATTGGTCCTTGCTGATCAACGTTGTTCTACATCCTGGAAGTCGGATACTTGCTTCAGACATAAGAGAAAAGAATAGTTCTGTGGAATGTAGAATATAGTTTCGATGGGCCTCAAAATGGGGATTAAACTGAGGTATCCAATCTTTCAACGAGACTACAAATTAGAATAAATTTTTAGCTTATGAACTATCTAATTTGTTTTGCTCCAACTAAAATAAAAATCAGCCTCTAATTTTTATAAATGGCGGAGAAAGAGATTCCTTGCGTCCAGAATACAAAATACATGCAAGAAGAACGCTTGTAGGCAGTGCGAAAGAACAAACATCTCACACTATATTCGACATCGGAAACATTACCTTAACTTATGTGGTGTGCGCATGATTTAAGAAGAACTGAATCTACTATTCGAATGAAACAATACGGCAGCAAGCTTTTTTTATACAATTGACTTCCTCTAGATCACGCATGCACAGGCAATCTAAACATAGTATCAAGGTGAAGCAGCAGGGTTTTCTCCCTATTTGTTCAGATAACGAATAAATTTCACTATGGTGTCGAATAATGTTCGAGAAGACAGCTTGCGTCGACTTATACAGAAATGCGTATGGTCTTGTGTAGATAAAAGCAGGTTTGATTTTCACTAGGTCCTGGTCTAGGCACATAGAATAGGTTGTGACGAAAATCATATGGAAAATCTTCTTCGTTTTATTATTCATCATCCTAAGCTTATGCAATTTACTGGCTCCACATGACCACAGCCGTGCACGCCTTCAATCGAATTTCATCGAAAATGGCCAAACCAAATATGTGAATCTAAATACTGGATTTAAAACCCGAACTCATTTATTTGTCCACTGCTTGTCGATATTTCTTGAAATATATCCCATTTGAACCACTAATAACAATTTATTGACTGAAAGAAATCTGATTTCACGAGAATTCATCCATTAATATATTGTATTTGAAGCTATGATCCTATCTGACCAACCAAATTTGTTTCAATAATACTTTCAGTCTCTTCAGTGATTATTCGAGTACAAATAACATGTTTTCTTACACAACATGCAAGAAATGACCTAGAATATCAGCTGCCTATTGGAGATTAGAATTCAGCTGTCATGATCAGAGTGTGCTTCGTTTCGACCGCATCTCAATTTTCACTATTTCACGGCGTAACATTACCATAAGCCAAATTATTTGACGTGTCGCAAAAATATGCTTGAAGTAATAGAATATTTCAGAAGCATAAAAATATCTGGACGATGCTCAATTAATTTCTAAGTAGATTATCGGAAGTACATACATGACTCCTACACGCCACGTCACCCCAATTTTCTACAGAATCAAAAGTTTTGAAAGAACTACGTGTCAAAGTCCTACCAGTAACTTACATTATAGAATAATTCAGAAGAATAAGTACGATTTTGACGTATTACGACGAGATTGAAAGTTAATATTTTATAGAATTAGGTATTGGAACGGAAGCAGCAGAACTTATTATCTTCATGTGCACAGTGCAGATCTGAGTGCTGAAACTGGTTGGATTGTGCCCTATCCTGATCCGTTGAAGGAAAAAGTGTATTTCTAACTTCGTGGCATACATTATAAGCATTAAACTAGTCTATGCAAGCTATCTAGTAATCAGAAAAGTTGGAAAGGTAGATAAATCAAAAATAACTTATAAGCACAACGCAATGATACGCTATTTTTCACATCTTGCCCATTTAGTTTTTGATCTATTTAAACAAGCTTCTCTTTTATTGTAATCTATTTCTGTGTTCATCTACCAAAATCATTCAGGAATACTTGAAACCCCGAAATTGTTTTCAGGAGCCCTCGTTTTTCGGAAACGAGCAAAACGTCAAGTTTTACTTTTTTTCACAATTTAATGCATTGTCACGTCTTTACTGTTAAGACCACGTGTGATAAGTAGTCAAGGCCTAACAACGCACTATTTTCGCTATGTCTTTCATTTATTTACTGAAATGCATGTACCACATATACATACAATGATAATAATCTTCTTCGTATACGCATGATTGATACTTGTACGATCACAGCAGCCTCATATTAATTTTATCTTCATCCGCAGTATCGTTTTATGCCGCTTCTATGCCAAAAATCCGTTATTATACCATGATCCTACTTTAGTTCCACTTTCAGATCAGTTTCTCCTTCCCTATCTTATTGATCTAGTCTATATAAACCTACCCTGATACTGACTTCTCGGTCATCGATATGCTAATCTAACCGCATTACTATGATTTGCATTTCATCATGACTTACGCTAACATCTTTGCATGTATGTTTGTAAAATCAAAGCTCTTTCAATAAATCAGCTATCGTATTTGAAGTCTAGGAATATTGTACATCGGGTCTCGAAACTTAGATTAGATATTCAACCAGTTTACAATTAGTTAGGTGGAGCTTCACGGCTATGATATTGACAAGTACGAATGAAAGTTTTTAGATTTGTTTGCGGGATCAGCTTCGAAAAAAAAGAAAGATAAAAGTAGCCTTAATATTGAATGCAAGACTCATCATTTTCGAGTACGGCTATGCAAAACGATTCACTACAGTTCGGAGTGCAATTTGAGACTCAATCATTACGGAAGAGCTATCAGTTACTAATTCTGAGAAGCATTAAGTGCACCTGACCGAAGATTTCTTTAACCAGCCGGTTCATAGAGACTAATTTTAGGTTGATGAAACTTTGCACGTGTCTTCCATCAGACATTTTGAGCATCGGTTGACGATTTCCAGTAGTAGTGTTACTGTGCTAGCTCATCCAGACTTTCAGAGGAGCAGCTTGTGCCGTCTTTAAAGTGTCAGTAACACATGGTTACAATATATACCATGAAACCCAGTAGAACATGCAATAAAACACAAACAAGAAGAAACCGTTCTAAGAAATGAGTCATAACGCGTGTAAACCACTACCAACCCTTGGCAAACCACTCCCTCGTACCTATCAGTAATTTTCTGTAATAAAGCGCCAGAGCAGAAAAGCGTTAGTTAACTAGAATATCAGTTTTTCTCTAAAGGCCTGAGTACTCGACGTTTACCTGACCAATCGAGATTGTAGAGCTTTGAGCATTGTAACAGATGAGCGATCTATAGTAGAAGTCATAAAGTCTCTAAAATTGTTGTGTCTCCCTCGGCGATAGGAACCATCGACACAACGCAGTAACACAACGAACTGAGAAAAGGGCAACTACGTGTAGTGTTTTCGATGCGCTCCATAAGGTTTAGGTTATGGAACAGCTGTTATAGTCGTTGCTCTCGTGCACGGCGATGTAGCGTGTTACCGAGCTTCACTTAAGTCTGAGGAACATCAGGATCAATAGGATCGCCAGTTGATACGATTGCTGGTCTTAATCCTAACCAAGCGGATGAGTGTGACTAGCGAGGAACCGGATGACGAGCTACAATGCATATAATATACTCACAATGTCACGAGTAAATCAGCACAACAGTTCTGAACAACTCAGAGTCGTTGACTTGGGAGAAGTAAGTATTTTACAGCATTTGAGGAACGAAAATTCGATTGTTTTATTCAAGGCCGATTGCGAACTTTGTACAATAATGGATTTCTGTGGTAATAGAAGAAATTTTAAAATGGACCCGAAATCGATCGCATAATCGGTCAAATATTGGTACAATCGGTCTAGGGCCGTTGACAGAAATAGATTTTTAATCTCAGATAGGAACTAGGCATACACATGCCGTATGCACTCAAAGAAATGAAACGAAGGAGGTGAGGCCAGGGTTATCGTACAGCTACGTTTTTGAGATATAATAGTAGTTGAAAACCAAGTTAAGTCGATTACGCGAGATGTGCTAGTTTGAAGGCAATTGATTGTTTACAATTACTCCAAGATTTCTAAATAGTCTAATGTGATAATTAACCTGGTAGTGACATGAAATACTGTAGGCTTAAAATTCCACCTAAAACGATTTTAAGAGACATTCCTACTTTCCGTTTCAAGCTTATGCTCTCTAAAATTTATTTCCGACTCAAGCAGATAATTTATGTAACAGTAAATTTGGAAACATAAGTGCATAACTTTTATTTGAATTGAAGTTTATGGGAATATGCAGCGTTCGGATTACTATTCAGAAATAGATTCTTTGGTCGAACATAGTGAAGCAGAACTTAGCCTTTCCTGCTATTGTTTCAATGATAACAGCGACTGCTTCATTATTTTACCTCACTGGAATCTTCTAATTTTCTTTTTCTTTCCTGAATACCATCATTCTACTAGCCAAAAAATTAGGATTGTTGGTAATCAGAGATTCAAATAACTTATAGGAAAAAGAATTACAGAAACAATATTGAAAGTTGTTTGTCTCAGTCACTGGCGTGTGATAAATATCCTCAGATGATATGATTGCATTGTTTCGTTGAATAAGAATATATTGTCGAGATATGATGGCGTATACATCTTTAGCTGCACAATATAGTCCCAGCTCCTAAGGTAAGCTTGGCATACATTATGCATCAAGTTTAGTTATGACTACATTGCTCATATATGAAATAGCCACCGGCATTGCATCATCCAATATCACTTGCTGCTCCACAATAAAATAGGGGTGGGATTGAATAGATTTTGTTACTATACTAAAATCTACAAATTGGAACCCAATTTTCTTTACTCTCCTACTATCAGTTATATTGAGAAGCAACGAATAAAACTTATTATTTTGAAGTATCTATTCGAAATGGTCAGGAAAAATGACCATCTTGAGTCAGGATAAGATTATCCGAGTTTCCGTCTTCCCGAAGATTATCTAAATTTCTAAACCTCAATTTGGATAGATAATCTACTGTACTTCCTTTTTCTCAGAAAATAAGATTTTGTATCTTCATATCCTATATATCCTAGATTTAGATGTAGTTTTCCACACAACTGGTATGGCCGTAGAAAAGATTTCTGAGCTTAGAGCCACGCCCTCATCAATTTCACTATAGTTGATTCATTTAAGCTTCATCATGTTGCCTGTAAACACCATCTTTACCGTGAACGAAACTGATTTACTAGTCATTGCTTACAGAAAGGGTAGGCGCCAGTCTTATTGATGTAGCTAAAAATAGAAGTAAATGAGTCTTTGCAACTCAAAGAGACATGATGTTGTCTTGTGATATTGCCAATACTCTAGCAAAACCATGACTCCGAATCAGTATTTCGGCCGTAAGTATATTAAATATTTAGTAGATGGCAGCACTCTAAACTGACCAAACCAAACCATATATATATATATATATATATATATATTTACTTGCTTATTCCAAGAAGTGAATGCGTTGTGCAGGCTTTTCCTGGAGCATGTCTAAAGGCCTTTTCACACTGCGAAATCACAGTACTATCACTACTGAATGCTGCACCACAGCCAATTTAATATGGCAGTAGGTCATTACAGCGACGGGGACCTGAGCAATCGGGGAAGGGACGGTGAAATTGCGAACTCTTATTCTTGGGTTGTACCCGTTCACAGCAACTCACACCCTGATATTTGTTACTGGCGTTTGGAAAACCCACAATTTAAGGAAGCATTGTGTCGGTAGTACTGTACTCACAGTTTCTAACGACATGAAATACCAGTTCTTCATACACAAATTTTTACACAGTGTGGATCTTGTGATACCTTGTGATGATCAACACAGGTTTTCTAGTATTTCCCATACATGCAGTGGCTTTAGTGCACCATCGGTCCTAATCCGTATACAGTTGTGATTTCAAGGAGTGAAAAGAATGTTTTGATTTTGAAGTGTGGTAGTTTTTGATAGTTACATTGGGAAGCACCTTGCATTAAATTGTCGAACAGGGACAAACCACGGAGTTCCTAGGAACGCCTTTGCTGTTGATGCAAAACAGATGGATTCTAAGGATATACTTTGGAAAAGATTACTGCTGAAAAGACTTTTAGAAGTACTGTATACCACCTGAGTACAACTCTTTTCAGCTTTTGGAATATGAAATGATAGACTTCAGGAGCCTTCTTATCCATTGTTTGATAACGAATATCGTTTTTGCAATAGTGATCTGACCATGAGGTTTCAGTACAGCATACCAACAATCGTTTGCATCCCACTTACTAAGAAGCACATAAATATTTTCTCTGCGCAACATTGCTGACGCTACCAAGAATGTTCGCTGCTTCATGCAATAACGTTGCAGATGTTCGTTGGCGAGCGGGAATTGGCAAGTAATCCTCATTTCTGTGGCGGCGACCCCACAGCTGAGTCGTGAAGGTGTCGAAAACGATCAAGATCAGATTGATGAAAACAGCACGGTAGTGCGCTGTTGGAAAGATCCCATGTCAACGAATCAGCACACAGAAATTACATCGAAAACGGCGATATTGTGCTGTGCTTGCCAATTAGTATTGATGCGCTGCCAAATCACAGCGTTAGTTGGTGTACTGTACGACTCAAGCCCTTGATTTACACATTTCATCAATGATCTGCATTGCTTACCGTACATTCATGATTTATAAACCCGCCGACAATTTGGTTTTGCCTCATCCTCACCCAACATGAAGTTCTTCGTACTGATCTGCGCCTTTCTCGCTATCGCTGCCGCCTCGCCGATACACACTCCGCCGAGTTGGCGCAGTACGTCGTACTGCTTCAAGTTCTGGTGCCCATTCCCGAAGAAGCTCGTGGACTGTCAATGTGTGCACCCGAAGCCGCTTCCCATGCCGTTGCCGGGGCCCACCCCAGAACCTCTCGTTCCCGTGGTGAAGTCGACTCCTGAGCCCGAACCGGAGGTGGACTGCTCACCATGCCGATTGATTGGTGGAGACGGAATTGCTGGCGGCCCGCAGTGCGGCTGCTGCCTGTCCCCAGGGAGCTTTGGCTGTCCAGGCAGCGGCCCTGGTAGTGTTCCTGAAGTTACTCCTTCGCCGTGTTCAGGATTCGGTTGTGGCTACGGCAAGAAACCGGGAAATTGGTGATGTTGCGAAAGGATTGGAGTGTAGCGACAGTATCTTTAGACTCCTAATTCTAGCTACTCGGTAGTCAGAGCCTAGTAAAATCGTACAGACTCCACAGCACTTTCGGATTTGGATTGTTACCGCGGCATTGCTCGATTTAGAATATGATGTTTCACCAAGGAAATTTTCATTCTTCAACTGCGTCGTGAACATCTGACTATATCCATAGAGACGTGTCCTATTAGGCATTTTGGGCAGTACCACCGCATCACCCCGAACGGATTACAAATATATTGCAACGATATTTATCTTTCCGGTACTATAATGTAGTGCGCTAGGAATAACTCATTCCTCTAGAACTTTGTCACAGAATCATCCTCGGAAAAATTCAGACGCCTATGGGCGAAACAAGAACACATAATTACTCCTGGTCTACGCAAGAGGATTAATTTGAATTATTTAAAATACAAGCAGGAATATAAAATTTCTGGAACCGGTCGGGTTTCACAGTACCCACATTCTTACTCATTGCGTTCAGTTTCGGACTACAGTAATTGAATTTGTGCCTGATCGTACATGCTAAACAACAATGATGATGTAGGAGTAGCTTCTACGACTCCACTGATACTAGAGACTCTACGACAAGTTTCCAGATTTAAAGTTAGAAACCTTTTTTGGCTGAAATTAAAGATTTATTCATTGAATATCTTAAAGTATACATGATTAAATAGCTGCCCACACGTTTTAGCGAACAGTGATTAATTCCAACTCGGGTGCTTCTATGAAGCAATGTCAATCTTTGTAAGTACTATTAATGGTTCCTGATTTCCGCGCAGCACTGTAGCCAGAGGTCGAATAAGTCAAGTGCAAGAACATTGAATATGAAGTCAAGTTCAGTCTTTTAATAGTAGAAAACTTTAAATTAAATAGGCAAGAGCAACCAGTAGTAGATAAAGCTTGTTTAGAATTTCTCATATGTTCGAAGCATGAATCAGCTACTTAGCCGGGTGTATCTGAAGCGCACCTCCCCTCAACAGTTGAAACTTGAAGAAACAGCCGATAGAAAGGGTCACTTTGCTACTCACGCTAAAATGCGCGATGTTTGCTAATCCGCTGTATTCCTCGCCTAGGTTCCAATCTGTCTAATGTTTTTTGCGATCTAGAAAATCACTAAGATTATAAGTCCATCAATACTTCCAGTATAGAAATTCCATTATACCGAAGACTCCTCCCATCGATTGGTTGTACAATCAAGCGATAGTATTTTGGAGTGCGTCCCGTACGTTCGAATGCCGAAGCTCAATAAATATAAATTTAATCTCTTCTAAAAACAGACAATCAATAGTAAGCAACGTCAAAATCAATTGTAGATTTTGCCGTCTAGAGTACCAAAATTTTTTATTTTTCGGTCTGATCATTTCCGGGTAACTTTTACACGTGATTCAACTGGTTGGCTAGCAGCCTAAACTGGACGAAATGATGGGGAATGTTACGGTGCGGGTTCTGATGGATTTTTCGTTGTCTGTCTTTCATCGATAGCGAAGCAAACGTGTATAAGGTACGGCCCGCCGAACTGAAGGACAGGACCGCGGCATAGATTTTCAGGGCTTCCATGCACAGCGCTCAGAGTAGATGTTTTTAGATTGAATGATCCTGAGCTATTAGAACAATACGTAATGTATATACATAACGTTCATATATACTTACAGCTAGAATGGCTAAGATGAAATCCGCTGATGTAAACTTTGCTTCTGCTGAATATCAAGCTGTTACTTAAATTTCTTTAAGAGCGATGAAATCATTTACATATTTTATTGAACGCTAGTCGAAACATTATTCACGTAACTGAAGCTCGGAATTAGGAAAATTGATACAGAAATATAACGAGTGACGAAGAAATGGAAACAAAGATTTTATTCTACCAACGTACTCAGATTGATTTATGCATATTGTGCTTGGTATTCTGGATCAAAGAAAGTATTCAGCGAATAATTGTACAAGACATCCGAAAAAACGACAAAGTGGATGGTGCGGTATATTTCTGGGCAGCGACACGTCACATACGGTGTCATTTAAATTAAATTGGCTGCTCAAAAGGAACCCAATAATTTTCCTGCCTACTTTTGTGATTCTGTTTCTGTTAGAATTATAATTTGATGAAATTTAGTTTTCTGGCGGCAACAGAATATTTACCCTATTGAAGATTGACTTTGAATGATTGAAGAGAGTAATACGTGCAGTGCGACTCTTATTCTCGACTGCGAACGCATTATGAGCAACTCAGAGTGACTAAAATCTAAAGAGAAGGTGTACGGTATGTACTTCAGACATGCGGGTCTGAAGTCATCTATTT
>JAAUYH010057538.1_pt1 | contig 10006 bp, 8 predicted proteins | sample 7278061 | NCBI WGS metagenome assembly JAAUYH01 (sample SAMN14350203, study PRJNA611818) | marine sediment metagenome | isolation source: surface marine sediment (0.6m) | place: French Polynesia: Moorea | collected 2018-08 | reverse complement strand
TTCTTAGACTTAATTTTTTCAAGAAAATTTCAAGAAGAACCCTGTTAAGAAACTTATTGCGGACGGATTATTGTCCAATTGCCACCCCAAATAATCTAGAACAGGAAATTTCCTCAATGAACTTAGTTTAGACGTTACCAACCAATGGACTGACGATGAACCGCCAAGATGAAACCCAAGCGAACCATAAACTTGGGCGCAATAATTAAATTCTTGTCAGCGGATTTTAGTTAGAGATGCTTGAATTTAAAGATTAAGGCGTTCGCAAACGCCTGATTAATCTCGAGAAACAAAATTAGATACTCATCAAGAGAGGAACCCTTCAAGAGAAAAAAAATTGCCAAACAAAAAGTGACGACTTTGCATCTTTCATTTCTAACAAATTGACAGATGCCTGATGCGAAGAACTTAAAGCGGGAAATTTCCTCCCCTAGGAGCCATTTTGGCTTAGTTATGCACCGCTGCGCCAAAATCTGACGGATTCTGTGCAGCCCTGATCTGAGCTGTGAGTTCTGATAAGGCCCTTGAATATTGCGGATCTTCTAGAGTGCCAATCTTTTCTCGGTTTTCAGAGAGGACTTCCCGATCTTGTTCGGAAAGTTCAACCATAATATCCGGTACAATGCCCAGCTTATTTATATCGCGCCCACTGGGGGTAAGGTATTTCGCCACTGTGATCGCAATTCCTGACCCATCCGGTAAGCTTCGAACAGATTGAACCAGCCCTTTGCCAAAAGTTTGGGTGCCGACTAAAACAGCTCGTTCATTATCTTGCAGGGCTCCAGAGAGAATTTCACTGGCGCTAGCTGAACCGCCATCCACCAGGACAACTAAGGGGAGATCTGTCAACGCCCGATTATTGGCGGCTTCTTCATCCACGATTCCTTTACGATCAACTGTGGAAACGATATTGCCATCTTCTAGCCACATTCGCGCAATATCAATGCTGGAATAAAGTAAACCGCCAGGATTAGAACGCAAATCCAGAATGTAGCCGATAACATCTTGCTTTTCTAAATCCTGAATGGCGTCTCTCATTTCAGACGCTGCGTTAGCGCTGAACTGGGTCAACCGGATGTAGCCGATTCCCCCCTCATCACCAGACTGATAGGTATAGCGCACGGGATGGATCTCAATGCGAGCGCGCTCAATCACAAAGTCAATCAGCTGATCATCTCGACGTATAGTCAGCGTTACACTCGAGCCCACAGGCCCTCGGATTCGAGTGACTGCAGCATTCAAATCCATGCCTTCAGTGCTTTCCTCATCAATGGCGACAATCACATCCCTGGCCCGAACGCCGACGTCAAAGGCCGGTGTATCCTCAATAGGAGCAACCACCAAAATATCGTTCGTTTCCTCATCTTGGGAAATCTGAATACCTACCCCAGTCAATTCCCCAGAGGTATCAATTTGCATATTGCGAAACTCTTGAGGATCCATGAAGCGGGTGTAGGGATCCTCAAGTTGCTCTAGCATCTCGCGAATGGCGTCGTAGGCTTCCTCACGATTGCCATAGGAGCGATCAAGGTAGCTCATTCGAACTGCCGCCCAATCAACCTGGTTGAAGGTGGCGTCAACATAATGACGGTCAATCAGTTGCCAAACTTCATCCACCAATTCCTTTGGACTTTCCCTGAAAAAAGCCTGTCCTTGGGAGAGATGGATGCCTGCGCCTGTGACCGTTACAGCCGCTACTGCGACAGCGGTCGCGCCAAGTACAAGTCCGCGCTTCGTGATTGCCATATGAAGATTTTCTTTGAGGGAGGTATGCTCAATCTAACACACCCTTTACTAGGTAGAGAGGGCGTAATCCGGACAACTTCCTACACCACTATTGAGAAAAAGCACCCCTCGATTACTAGAAGAAGGGGGCTTCATCTTTAAGCATCTTAGCGATTAAGTTCATTTTTGAGGTGTAATCAGAACAATTTCTACACCCTTATAAAGAGAAAGGAACTTTTCATTAAGCAACCAAGAGGAAGCAGAGTCAACTTCTGAATTCGACCTTTAAAGATACTAGCCAATTTAGAAGAGGATATGAATCGCCATTTACACCCAAATCTACGGATCGACCCAACGACCATCTGATTTGATCAGATTAATTAATTCCTCAACCCCTTGTTCTTCAGGAACTTTTTTGATTTCATCTCGACCTCGATAGAGGGAAATGTAGCCGGGTTGTTTGCCCACGTATCCATAGTCGGCGTCCGCCATTTCACCTGGGCCATTGACAATACAGCCCATAACAGCAATGTCTAGGCCTGTCAGATGTTTGGTGGCTTCTCGAACATTGTGAAGAACATCCTCTAGGTTGAACAAGGTGCGACCACAGGAAGGACAGGCCACATATTCCACCATGGTTTTTCTGAGGCCCAATGCTTGGAGAATGCTGTAACAGACTGGAATTTCTTTCTCTGGGGCTTCTGTTAAGGAAACTCGGATGGTGTCGCCGATGCCTTCGGCCAATAGCGTGCCAATCCCAGCGGTGGATTTAATCCGTCCATATTCGCCATCGCCCGCTTCAGTAACGCCGAGATGCAACGGGTAATCCATATTAAGCTCAGCCATGCGCTGCGCCATTAGGCGATAGGCCGTCAACATGACTGGAACCCGAGAGGCTTTGAGGGAAATGACTAAATTTCGGAAATCTAACGATTCGCAAATGCGGATAAACTCTAGGGCGGATTCCACCATCCCCTCAGGCGTATCCCCGTAAGTAAATAGCATTCGCTCGGCTAAGGAGCCATGGTTGACTCCAATCCGCATTGCTTTGCCTTGATCCCTCAGAGAGATCACCAATGGCTCCAAAGTCTCTCGGATTTTCTCGCCGATTTCGTCAAATTCAACCTGGCTGTATTCCGATCGCCCCGTCTTTGGTTTTTCAAACACGTACAGCCCCGGATTAATTCTGACCTTATCAACGTGCTTGGCCACTTCTAGGGCAATCTTCATGCCGTTATGATGCACATCCGCCACCAGGGGAACCGATTGATAAGTCGCAGCCAATTTATGCTTGATTTCCGCTAGCGCCTTGGCGTGGGCCATACTGGGGACAGTTACGCGAACGATTTCACAGCCAATCTCATGAAGTCGACGAATGGCGGCGACGGAACCGTCAACATCCAGGGTATCTTCATTGATCATGGATTGAACCACCACTGGAAAACCACCGCCAATGGTGACATCTCCAACCTTCACGGGGCGAGTTTTACGGCGATGAATGGCGGTGTCAAGGGCGGCAGTGCTGGGCTGAGAAACAGAAGCAACGGGATTTGGCAAGGTCTGCATAACGCGGTTAATCGATAAATTCTGTAGCAGGAATGCTTGATTTGCGACTTCATCTCTCAGATTGCCATAGAATTTGCCTGTTTAGGTGTTTGGAGCCAAACAAGGCGAGAACTGTTTGGCGCTCCAAGTGAATTGCATGGCTCAGTATTAGGCGGAGAAGCCAAATAATTTAGCTTAATAGCGAAGTTGCAATGCACAGCGCCATAAGGATTGCTGCTCTAAAAGGGGCTTGCAGTTCAAACAGTTCACTAGCTCAGTTTTGCCGTGCATTCTAGAATCAAGCGTTGATTAATCAGAGCGTGGGGTTGGATTTCTAGCGACTTGCGAAAGGACTGAATGGCCGCCGTATAGTTGCCTAAAGCCGCGTGACACAGCCCTAGGCCATGAAGGGCCCCAAAATGGTAAGGGGTTAAATCAAGGGCTTTTTGGCAATCGGAAACCGCCTGCCAATAGTTTCCTTGGGTATAGTGAAGAACCGCTCGACGATTCCAAGCTTCGGTAAAATCTGGTTGGTGTTGGGTGATTTCTGTGAGTAATTCTTCTGCTTGTTGAACGTTTCCAGCCTGGAGGAGCGTCTGACTCTGCATTAATAATTGCGCTCCATATACGCCCTTTTGCTGGAACCAAATGCGCCAGAGTTCCTCTGTGGCCTGATCTCGAATCGTTTCATCCGAGCTTCTGAGACTCTGTAACAGGCGCTCGATTGAGGCTTTTTCCATACTTTATGAAATTTTGGCTGGATTGTTAGGTTACCTTTTCCAGGTTTGACTAGATGGTACAGCGATCCCCTGAAAGGGGAAAGCGTCCTTTGGCGAAAACTTAGTCAGGAAGCAGACCCATTACTCTACCGAACGTCTACCCTTTAACTCCTGCATCTATTTCGCCGCCGGACTTTCTCGGCCTAATGCACCCACCAGCGCTGCGGATCAATCTCCAGTCCGGTTAACTGCTAATTCTTTTTCTGGGGACTTAGCAAACTCTTCCATAATTTTTCGGAACTGGTCTCCCCCAATTGTTTCCTGCTCCAATAAAACATCAACAATTTTATCCATCAAAGGACGATTTTCCTGGAGAAGTCGTCGAGCTTTCTCATGGCATTGAAACGCGATCGCTCTCACTTGAGCATCGATCTTAGAGGCCAAATCGTCGGAGTATTCAGAACGGGGGATGAAATCACGCCCCAGGAAAACCTCATTATTGGGAATTTCCAAAGCAAATTGCCCCAAAGAAGACATACCATAACGGGTAACCATTTTGCGGGCTAGATCAGTAACCGCCTTAATATCGCTGCTGGCGCCCACGGTAACTTCATCAACCCCAAAAACGATATCTTCAGCGGCTCGACCCCCTAGAGCATGGGTTATCTGATCGAGTAATTCAGCAAAAGTATCCAGCTTGAAGTCAACATTTTCCTCTTTGGGGATGTAGCTGGCGAAGCCTCCAACACCGCCAGAACGAGGAATAATGGTGACCTTATCCAACGGATCGGAATGATCTAGGAGGCTGGCGGTTAAGGCGTGGCCCACTTCATGATAAGCCACCAATCGTTTCTTCTTACTGTCCAAAAGGGGCGTGAGGGTTAACCCAATCGTCAGTCGATCGATGGCGTCGTTAACCTCCAACATGGTGATGGCTTCCTTGCGCCGACGGGCTGTCAGAATCGCTGCTTCATTGAGTAGATTCGCCAGTTCAGCTCCAGAGAATCCAGGCGTACGGCGAGCAACCGCATCTAAAGAAACTTCAGGGGCGATTTTTTTGTCCCGCGCATGCACCTCCAAAATGCCTAGGCGTCCTTTGTAGGTAGGTAAATCAACAATCACCTGCCGATCAAAACGTCCCGGTCGCAACAGAGCTGCATCCAGTACATCTGGGCGATTGGTGGCGGCGATGATGATAATGCCGCTATTGCCCTCAAACCCATCCATTTCAGTTAGCAGTTGGTTTAGGGTCTGCTCCCGTTCATCGTTGCCGCCGCCAATCCCTGTTCCCCGCTGACGACCCACTGCGTCAATTTCGTCAATGAAAACAATGCATGGGGCATTATCTTTGGCTTTTTTGAAGAGATCCCTAACCCGGGAAGCGCCAACGCCCACAAACATTTCTACAAATTCAGAGCCGGAAATGCTGAAAAAAGGAGCCCCCGCTTCCCCCGCGATCGCTTTGGCCAATAACGTCTTACCCGTGCCAGGAGGTCCGATTAGGAGCACCCCTTTGGGAATCTTGGCCCCAATCGCCGTAAATTTCTCCGGTTTTTTCAGGAAGGAGACGACTTCTTGGAGTTCTTCTTTCGCTTCATCGATGCCGGCTACATCATCGAACATGACCCCAGTTTTGGCCTCCATCTGGAATCGGGCTCTGGATCGCCCAAAGTTCATTGCATTGCCAGAGGCATTAACGGAGCGACGTAGGAGTAACAGCAATCCCACAATCAAAACTAACGCAAACAATAAATTGGGCAACACCCAGGCAAGGGCGCTGCCGCCTGCAGCATCTTTGACATCAAAATCGACGTTATGCTCCTGCAGATGTTGGAGCAATTCGCCGTTGCGATCGCCCGCAAACAAAACGACCTGACGAGGCTCATCCTTCTCAGACTGTCCCTCTAATTTGACTTTAGCCAGTCGTCTTAACGGATAAATATCGACCTCTCTAACCTGTCCCTGTTCGATCTGTTCAATAAGTTCGCCGTAGGAAAGGTCTTTATCATCTGATTGGGCCAGGGCTGCAGGTAAAGGGGTTAAGCTCTGCAAGAGTAGCCAACCTGCCGTTAAAAGGCCAGTTGTCGCTGTCCCAAAGGTGGAGGTGTGTTCCTTGTGGATCTGCTTGCGAGTACGCTTCATCATGGCAGAGGGAATTCGCTTCAAGTGTCCAATGACTAGTCTAGCGTCCAAGTCAAAATCTGTACTGATACCTCTTACAGGGTAATGCGCATTCAGTCTGAGGTTTGGGTAAAGGGGGAAATCGTCATGGGCGCCGCCTGGACCAATCGACAATCACTCTATTCATTGCTTGGCGGAAGTCTGACGCGAACTCCAAATTCAGGTAGAGAACCGCAAGCATATGCTAAAATCAAACTCATAACGAGTTCACTTTACTTCATTTTCAAAATTTCCCTCTTTAGCTTTGTTTGAATTTCAAATGGATTTCATGTGTTCTGGTTGGATTCGTTCGTACACCAAGTATCGGAAGTGAATGATCATGGTCAAGATTGTTGGAATAGGCGGTAGTTTACGAGAGAATTCCTCCAGTCGCCATGCCCTAGCACTCGCTGCGCAAAAAGTCGAGGCGCTTGGGGCGGAGGTCAAGATTCTTGATCTACGCAAACTGGAGCTGCCCTTTTGTAACGGATCAAACGAGTACCCTAACTATCCGGATGTTGAGTATCTTCGCAGAACGGTGATGAGGGCGGATGGCATGATTCTGGCGACTCCGGAATATCACGGCGGCGTCAGCGGAGTGCTAAAGAACGCTTTGGATTTAATGAGTTTTGACCAGCTCTCAAATAAGGTGACGGGATTGATTAGCGTTTTGGGCGGGCAGTCCAATAGCAATGCTCTCAACGATTTGCGGCTGATTACGCGCTGGGTTCACGCCTGGGCGATTCCAGAACAAATTGCTATTGGCCAAGCTTGGAAAGCCTTTGATTCAGAGGGTGCGCTGATCGATCAAAAGTTGGCTGAGCGTTTCGATAAATTCGCTGAAAGTTTAGTGGAGAATACCCGGCGTTTGACCCAGGCAGTCTAATTTATTTCGCCTTCCCTAAGGCGAGTACAGCATTCTGACCGCCAAAGCCAAAGCTAAAACATAGGGCTGACTCACCCTGCCAAGCTTGGGCTGTTTTGACAAAGTTCAAGTCAAAGGCAGGTGCGCCGAGCCCTACGCAGGGAGGAAGAACCTGATGCTTCAATGCCAAGAGGCAAAAAACAGCGCCAATCGCCCCTGACGCGCCTAAGGTATGGCCCGTCGCCCCTTTGGTCGAACTAACGGGGATGGGGGTAGGAAATAATTGCTGAATCAATTGCGCTTCATTCAGATCATTTAAGACCGTACTCGTACCATGGGCATGGATAAAATCTACGGCGTCTGGACAAAGCCCACTGCGTTCTAGACATTGTCGGATGGCTGCGCCGCCGCTCTGTCGCGTTGGATCAGGCGCGCTAACGTGATATCCATCTGCAGTTAGGCCGAACCCTAAAATCCTTCCGTAGCTAGCCGCTGCACGTTGGGCTGCTAACTCGGCGGATTCCATCACCAGAACCGCTGCGCCTTCCCCTAGCGCAAGTCCCTCTCTGGAGAGATCGAAAGGATAACACCCGGTTCGGGCGAGAGCGCCCATCCTTTCAAATCCCGCTAGAGCTAGAGGGGTAATGGGCGCTTCTACAGCCCCTGCAAGCACCCGCTGACATTGGCCAGCCTGGATCAGTTGAGTCCCTTGGGCAATCGCCCATAAGCCGGTAGCGCAGGCCGCCATGGGCGCCAAAACATTACTCTGGGAACCAATCTGGCGAGCCGTTTGGATCGCCAGCATATGGGGCAATGTTTCCAACCAATCATTGGCAGGGAGCCGCCCTTTTTGATTAAGGGTTTGGGCTAAGGTTTCCCAAATGGCTTGATGGCCTCGGCTAGACCCTATAACGACGCCACAGTCCCTCAAAGGGTAAGACAAACCCGCATCTGACAACGCCTGCCGAACTGCTTGTCGGGTTAAATTTGACAAATGGATGGGGCGTTTACCCACCATCGCCAAAGGACAGGGGGGCAAGTCGAGAAAGGGCTGACGCAGGGCGATCGCTGACCGCCCTGTCAATAGTTGTGTCCAGTTGGCGTCTGCATCTGCTCCTAGAGCCGACACTAGACCCACACCCGTGATGACGATGTCCTGCAAGCTGCTATTCGGCGTTGTCCTCAGCGCCAGCAGAGCCAACCAGTTTCAAGTTGTCTAATCCGTCTACAACCGTGGCTAAGGTAATAACATCACCTTGCTGGATTTGGTCTACGACATCCATCCCTTCTTTCACGTATCCAAAGACAGCATAATTTCCATCCAGGAAGGGTAAATCTGCAAGGGTGATGTAAAACTGAGATGAAGCGGAGTCAGGGAACTGAGATCGAGCCATCGCCACAGCGCCTCGGGCGTGATTAAGCAGCGGCGGACCAGCCAATCTGGCCATTTCAAAGGTTTGGCTATAGAGGGGAGCGTCAGCGCCTTCCGGCTTTATTTCTAGTGGGATATACCGCTGTTCTCCAGTGTCAGGGTCAATAAAACCGCCAGTGCCTAAACGTTCAGAGGGAAAGTTAGGATCGCGCCCCTGAGGATCTCCGGCTTGGACCACAAAGGGTTGGGGCTCTCGAACGACTCGGTGAAAAACCAGCCCATTGTAAATATCTCGCTGGACCAAGTCGACGAAATTCCCAGCCGTTATCGGCGCATTGTCGCCATCAACCTGAATAATAACCGAGGAGCCATTAACAATCAGCTCAACGGTAGCCTCCCCTTCTAAACTCGGTAGATTAAAATCAGCGGTGTTGGTCTGCCCGAGAGCAACTGCAGAAGGTGAAGAAGTGGCGGTCTCCGATTGTGAAGAGTTGGAAGATGCTGAATCTGAAGCTGTGCAGCCGCTAAATGCTAGCGCGCCAATCATCAACGTCAAAAAAAACCATCGTTGGATAGTCAATCGCATTGTTCAAAGCCCCCATTCAAACAAAATGTCCCATTCTAATTTCGATAGGACAATTGGTTAAGCTTAGAGCCCTTCTAGGGGAACCTGCAAGAAACGTGCGAGCTCAGCCCCTTGATTTTCCAATTCGGCCAATGGCAAGGGCTGTCCGACTCGGGTCAGCGGGATTTCGCCCCGACCTTTAACTTTTAGATACAGAGTTCTTCGGGGATTAAACCCTTCTCTGATATCGACTCGGATTGACTGGATATCATCCAGATCACAGGTGATCTCAATCTGGCGATTTTTCCCAGGAAATCCTCGTCGTAAGATATTCACTTTGTCGGTTTTCTTATTGAATTCGTTGTATCCTCCCCCAATATCCCACAAAATAATCAGCCAAAGGTAAAGCGCCATCAGCAACCCGGCAGTCCCGTAAAATCCCATGACAATTCCCTGGGGAATAAATATCAGCTGGGTGGGATCGGCAAAAGGCAGTAAATTGACTTTCAAATAGCTGGAGACCCCGGAGAGTACGAAGCCGCTAGCGCCCAGCGAGATGACAATGGCCCACCAATAATTACTAACGCGGCGTGCGCCCAAAATCTCTCGCCGAAGAATAAGATCATCTGCAAATTGAGTAGAGGGAGTCATTAGGAAAACCGGAATGTACGCTTAGAGTTTACATGTCAGATTGTAAAATTTTGAATATCTCTCTATCATATTAGAAATCTTGAATCCTTCTTGGCAGTGCTCATCCGCTGCCCCACCTAGGTTAGGGGGACAACCTCGGAAAAGTTGCCATATGTTTTGTGACTTTTTCTTGCTTGGGGACTTTTCTGGTTTCCACTCCTAAACCTGTGACCCAGTTTCTCTTGAGTTTGTTGCAAGAGATTAGTATTCTCTGGGTAGCAAATCCATGACGATTTTTTAAATGAGGATTTGAAATGACCATAGCAATGGGGGGCGCGCCAGCCGAAAGAGGATGGTTTGACGTCCTCGACGACTGGCTTAAGCGCGACAGATTTGTGTTTGTGGGATGGTCTGGAATTCTTCTG
>JAAUYH010239701.1_pt1 | contig 10008 bp, 11 predicted proteins | sample 7278061 | NCBI WGS metagenome assembly JAAUYH01 (sample SAMN14350203, study PRJNA611818) | marine sediment metagenome | isolation source: surface marine sediment (0.6m) | place: French Polynesia: Moorea | collected 2018-08 | reverse complement strand
CGTTCCAGTAAGTGTCGGGTTTCTGGGGTAATTTCACGGGTCAGAGGCATAGTGGGCAACAGTAGATACAGAAGTCCCTATAGGATCTCTCATTTTCCGCCCAAAATACTGTAAATATTTTTGCATACCTACTTATATAGATGACCGGTAGATGGTTGGACTGGCGAATTTCGATATTGAGCTGAGCATCTGGATCGGATACATAATCGCGGCTGATCCGTTGCAAAGTGGTTTGAATCCATTGGCGACGTTCTGATAGAGCAGGTTGATAGCCAGCGATTTGAAACAGACGCGTACCATTCAAACGAATCCATTCCCTTTCCAATTGGGGGGTTGCCTGGAAAAGATCCAAAACCCCCGAAAATTGACTAGGAAGGAAGGGCTGGGAGGGTGCTGGGGAAGCGGGAGCTGATTCATTTAGCGTTGGCGACGAATTAAGACCAGTTGGGGATTGGGCGGCGCCGACAGCGGAAAGGATCAGTAGACTGGGAATCAACACGCCTAGAAGCAGCCTGGTGAGCCGTCCTGCAAGTTTGTAAGGAGCTAGGTTCAGATTGCGGAAAGGTTGCAGATAATCGAGCTTATGCTTAAACATCAGTGTTCTTGGGAGTTAAACAATAGCATTGTTAAGAGATAGCAGGAGTGCGGCATATCAAATCTTGAAGTAAGCGTAACAAGACTCATTTACTTTAAGGTTAAATCTGTGAGTTTACATTACGAAATCATCCGTCGGTTCAATCGGATGAGAGCGTACAAGCCCCCAGTAACAGATCCGTTTTGTAGGCAGATGCTGTTAACTTTTCTCATGCCACAGCTTTCACATCTATCGATTGCTGTGACAACTTTCTCAACAGACATCATCCGAACGGATGATATAGAGACAACTGAATCTATCCGTTCGGATGATGTGCAACACGAATACTGTGTTGTGTTATGACATCAGTGGACCAAGCTCGAAACCCTGCCCGACAAAAAGATTCCCCGCTCACAAATTTCGGTCAGTCAATGGGCCTTGGGAAACGCGCCTGTGGCAATAAATTGCCATCTTAGAGGTAACTGAACATTTGAGGTAAGCCACTGGTTTGACCAGTGCGACTTGAAAAGCTTTGAGCGTTCCGATAGTAAAGTTCCTCCTACGGTTACACAACCGTGACTAACCATAGGAGAAAGAAAAATGTCGAATATGTATCAAAGCCTTTCACATTCTAAGTGGAACTGCAAATATCACATCGTATTTGTGCCGAAATATCGCAAGAAGGTAATCTTCGGGGAAATTCGCAAGTTCTTAGGACCGATTTTCCATGAATTGGCTCGGCAGAAGGAGTGTCGAATAGTAGAGGGGCATCTCATGCGGGATCATGTCCATATGTGTATCGAGATACCGCCAAAACACGCTGTGTCGTCAGTGATTGGGTTTATCAAGGGAAAGAGTGCTCTTGAGATTGCTCGAAAGTTTGCGGGGAAAAAACGCAATTTCAATGGAGAGAATTTCTGGGCTAGAGGATATGCAGTTTCGACGGTGGGATTTGAGGAGGAAGCTATCCGGCGTTATATTCGGGAACAGGAGGGGAATGACCAAAGTGGTCGGTTCTAAACCGAGAGAATTACGCTAGGACGTCCGCCCTTGGGGCGGCCCCATTCATCAAGCCACCCGCTTTGCGGGTGGTGTCTGACTGAGAAAAACGCTAATGTTATCCTTCCTACCCATACCTTCAGATGAAGCGAAAAATTATCGAGTTTTTGGAGCATTGGCCAAAATGGACGCTGCTTGGCTTGAGTATCGGCATGGGGCTACTAATTGGGGCGATTGATTTTTTAGTTCGACTGGATATCGCCTTCTCAATTTTTTATCTGGCTCCCGTTGCGATCGCCGCCTGGTTCATCGGCGGCAGAATGGGCATGATGATGTCGCTTTTCTGTACATGGGCCTGGTTGCAGGCCGATATCGCCGCTAAAGACTATGTCGCGCCCCTATTGCCCTACTGGAATGCCATAGTTCGATTGATTTTTTTTGCAATCGTGACTTATCTGCTGACTGCGTTGCGAGAGGCGTATCAGCGAGAACAGCAGTTGGCCCGATTGGATAGTCTGACTGGCATCAGTAATCGACGATTTTTCCTCGAACTACTCCAGGTGGAATTAGACCGAGCTCGTCGCTATCAGTATCCGCTGACGCTGGCCTATCTAGATTTAGACGACTTCAAAGCCGTGAATGATCAACTAGGTCATAATGCGGGCGATCGGCTGCTGCAGAGCGTGGCTCAGATCTTAACGCTGTCAGTGCGATCCCATGATGTAGCGGCTCGCTTAGGGGGAGATGAGTTCGCAATTTTGCTGCCTCAAACCAATGACAATCAGGCTAGAAAGGCGCTGACCCGCACTTATCATCAACTACAAACCCTCAACCAGTCCGATCCGTATCCAGTGGGATTTAGCATTGGCGCCATCACCTTTACAACCTTGCCGACTTCCACTGATGAGTTGATCGCCCAAGCCGATCAGCTCATGTACGCCATCAAGCGCAGTGGCAAGAATCGCCTAGTGTGCGAGCAATCTATCAAATATGTCGAAAAAAGGAAAGTCCAATGCCAACAGTCAATGACGTAAAGGAAACGTGTTCTTTCATGCAAAGTAGATGAAATAGAGCAAGTCGAGGACTTGACAAGGGTCGCCAGTTTGACCGGAAAATTTGGTTCAGTGTTTTCAGCACTATTCCACTAGCACTCACGCCCCCTTGATTAGGAGCTGATTGATATCGCTTCAGAAATGCTGAATCGTTCAATTTCTTTCCCTATAAGGCTTGAAGTTTCATGAGTACTGGAACTTCAGTTTTGGAGTTGCGTCTTAGTTTACAGATTGCCAGTGATGTTCTGCTCCCCACTGTTGTCAGGAACGGGAATGTTGGGGTCTGCTCAAGATCGGTCCTGGGAAAGCCTTTTAACAGTTCCAATTTCTTTATTAGGTATAGTCATCCTCACGATAAACCAGACATCCACTTGGGGGATATGTGGTCTATTTCTTGAGAGCGCTAGTGAGAATATTTATGCTTCGAGAAAAATTAGAGAAAGTATTTGATGTAATCATTGAGATCGTATTTGGTTTTATCCTCATCTTTCTAGTTGTTGGAATTGCCATTGGAACCATTCAAATGTCCACTGGCATTTGGGAGCTACTAAGCTGGAGAGGCGTGGCTGGGAGCTATATCGATATAATTAGTGATGTTTTAACGCTCTACGTGCTAGTCGAATTATCTCGTTCTTTAGTTGAGTATTTCCAATATCAAAAGTTTCGACTGACGTTTATTGTTGACGCAGGCATCGTCTTTGTACTTCGTGAAATTCTGATTGGCTTGTTCAAGCAAGAATTACAACCGAATATGATTTACGCTCTATCGGTGCTTTTGTTAATTATGGGCTTAATCCGAATTGGCTCTGTACTGGTGTTTCAAATAGAGAAAAACCTAAGTAAGAAAATTCAGGATATGCAATGACACTGGCGTGGATATGTGCATCCAAACGCAAACTTTTAGCAAGACTTTCTTAAGAAGCTTGCATCCCGCCAAACTCAACCTGAACTTTTCGTCTCTGAATAACCTTCGCCAGGCGCACTTCATCACTAGCGGGGAACACCATGGATTCGAGTTCAGGGACTGAGTCGGCCACTGTATGATTTTGAGTCCTTAACATTTCCATCACATCGATATCGAAATTAAAATGGGCTGATGGGATACTTTTATTAATTCGCTCATTGACTACAGATTGCCAAGCAGGCTCATAGGGTAGCCAGGGATATTGTTGAGTATCGATAGACCCAGGCACTTTCTGGGGTTGATCAGCATATTCAATAACTTTTTGCTGATTATCAGCAGTAGTAGGGGATAAACTATCACTGCCAATAGCTTCAACCACAATCTTGGTAGCGCCTAAATCTCTCAGAAGATTGATGAGCGCTTGTTCTCGCTCTTCAGCCAACATGTAGAAGTAGTTAGTTACTGGGTAATAACAATCGCATTTCGTCTTTAACGGGTGTCGTCGATACATTCGTCCAGGGATGGGATGACCTGACGGAAACTGTATCTCAGTAGGCAGCGCAGCATGGTTAACCTTGTCCACCGATTGAGCATACCAAGAGCTTAGATCGAGTTGGGCTAGTTGCTGAAACAGCAGGCGTGCATCGTGGTTGCGATGGCGAATCAGATTATCTAAATTAGGATTTTGATATTGCTGGTGGAGTAGGGCATAGATTGCCCAAAACAAAGCCGTCGCTAGCGGGGGCAGTGAAAGCGCCGTTAGGGTTGGAAATGAGTCGATATTTGACTTAGCCATAAAAGCCATCGATTGCATGGCTTTCCTCAAGTCGATTTCTGCCCGCGAGATAGAAACATCAGTCTCACCTCTAAGCGCAATTTTCAGCGGCTTCAAGAAATCATCATCAGGCGACTGATGAGAATCTAAAACGTGTAACAAGGGACTGGGAAAAATTACAGGGGAGCTGGACTGCGCCTTAGAGTTTGATTGCCGCTTTAAAGGTCCAGACATAGACTTACCCAACTCATCCTATCTACTTTATATCATTCCTTATCAGATTATCTCTGACTTCTTTCCCTGTCAGACTTTCCCAGCTTGAATTACACATCCCTTGTTTTTCATCAACATCAATATTTATTTCTGCCTTAGGTTGCGCCTCCGACTCCGAATCTAGTCACGGAGAATCGAAATGACGCCAGGGTAATATCGGCTCATTCGGCAGCTCGGGGGTAAAAGCAACAATACTTTCTCTATCTGGTTTTGGCAAACAGACCAGCTCATCCGTTAGCTTATGGCTAATCTGCTCAGATCTTAGTCTGACGTGGATGATAATCATTATTAGTCTATCGGAAGTAATCTATTTATACCAAGTGACAAGATGCATCAGCATAATGGCCGCAATGCTCCATGTGGAGAAGGCGGCAAACTTCAGGGTTCGAGAGACATCGTTTAATCGCTGTCGGTTGAGATTATAAGTTTCCGCTAGATTTGCCAGCATCTGGAGCTGATAGTCTTGGGGGGATAAGGCCAGATAGACTTCTAATACTTTTCGATCTTCAAGGTTTGGGCTAACGGCGACCTGACGGGGTAAAAACGCCCGAACTAACAGGGTAAAACTCACTAAGAAGCCCAGAACTTCAGCCAGACTGAACCAGCCAGCATGGAGAAACAGTCGGGAGATAGTGAGGCTTGTCAGTAGAGCGCCGTTGGCGACAAAGAGAATATTGAGCTTTGTGGTCAGAATGTGACTTTGCTCTTGCTGTTCTTCCAGGACAAGATGTACATCCCTTGCCGCCAGATCGAGGGTTAAAGGGTCAGGCGCAACTTTACGTTGAACCTTATTGGCTTGAGCTTCCTTCAGTGAAGCAGGTACAGGCACAATCTCGCTTTTTGCTTCGATCTTCTCTAAAGTTGAAAGCGCCAAGGAGGTCTCAACTTGGTCGTTTATCTCTAATTTGTCTGAAAAGGTGTTGACAGCGGCATTCATTCTAGGTTCGGGCGTCAAATTAGGCGGTGGGGTTCAGGGTGCGATCGCGATATCTCCGGGCTTCAGTTCAGCTCGGCTAAGAGAAAATCAGACGGGCAAGGCCATCGAGCACACTCTGGCGTCACGTCTCGTTTCAAGAATTAAGATTAATCCTAATTCTTGTCCATCAAGAACAATGAACCTGAGGCGACAGCCACAAAATGCTCAGGGAACAATTCTCTGAACGATGACAGCCTACAAATCTTTGTTTATCCGAATTTCCAAAGGATTGCTCTAAGGGAGCAGACCTTTGGTTTCTTGCATCGGCTGGAACAAAAACTTGCCAATATTTAGTGTGAGGTACCCCTGGAAGCAAAATCAAAACTATGTTTCGCTATGACTCCAGTGATCTCTACCTCACGTCAGCCCACCCTCGACAGAAAACCCATCCGAGAGACTAATGCTCAATTCGCAATTCTATACATAGTATATCTTTATATATTCTCTGACTTTATATATCCTCTGACTTTGAAATAAAGCTTTAAGCCAGATTTTTAGATGCCTAATGTGTCCAAAGAGTTTGAACAAGCGAAAGATTCACATTAGATCGTGCTGCTATCAGCCCGTTTTCGATACTCGCCCGGAGTCATGGCAGTCCAACGGCGAAAGGCGCGATTAAAGGCGGTATTTTCAGAAAAGCCAAGCAAAAAGGCAATTTCACTAATTGTCAATGAGGTCTCTTTCAGATACTGACAAGCCAGTTTTCGCCGGATATCATCTAAAACCTGTTGAAAAGACCTACCAGCCTGCTGTAGTTTGCGTTGAAGGGTGCGAGGAGCATATCCCATCTGAGCTGCAATCTCATCAAGTTTTGGTTCCCGCCCTCGAAACTCTTTGGCCATAAGATGTTGCAATGTTGTTACAAAACTTTCGGACTGCGGCAGCTTAAGTAATAACGATTCTGCATAGCGATCCAGTAAACTACACAAACCCGAATCGGCGTTTAAGAGAGGCTGATTCAACCAATTGGCTTGAAAGACCAAGGTATTCATAGATTCATCAAACGCCAAGGGGGATTGAAAAATTCGATGGTAGGCAGAGAGATCGACTGGGGCCGATTGCTGCAACGTTACCCGCAACAACGGCCAATCACGACCTAAGCTGCGCTTAGCCCAAAGCATGATATTGGCTAGAGACCACCCTACACTGACTGCCGAGAGGGGCAGCGCCGCATTCACCACCTGGTAGGTTAGGGTGGCTATTCCCGCCTCTACCGTAAGGTCAAACACCATTCCCTCATTGAGTAAACGGCTATAACGCACCAGTCGATCTAGGGCGCTGCCAAGTGTAGGGCTATGGCTCATGGCATAGCCCGTGACGTTGAAAGTTTCCAACTGAGTTAACTCGGCTAGCTGTAAGCCGATACTAGGATTCTGGGTTCGACGAGCAATTTCCCGCCAAAGGGCGGCCAATTTGCTGTAGGGTAATCGCTCATCGGCATTAGCCACCATCGATCGGGATAGCCCAATAGCTGCCAGCAAGTCTGCTACAGGCAACTCCATCTGGTCGGCCGCCGCCACAATACCCTGAATAAGTTTAGTTGAGACAAAGTAGGCGTATTCCAACAACAGTATTCCACTTTGGAAACTATTGACATTTTAGGTCAATCTTTATGGCGGGTTAGGTCAATCTATTTCAGTGCGGCCACAGCTAAACTAAGGATTAGCTGTATCGGGAGCCCCCTTCATCAAACCTACAGTCACCTGCGATCCATCAGTTGCATCATCATCCTTCATTCTGTCACAGGAAAAACAATCCCAAATAACGTTCACAGATCTTGGGGATGTTACTGAGTTGGATAGCTTAATGCTAGCTCTTCACACATCTACACGGGAGAAATGCAATGATTAATACTGGCAATACTGTTTTTTATAATGGTTACAACTTGAAGGTTCACCCTGGCACTCGAAATCATAGAGGCTTTTTTGTTCGGAATACGACTTACAAATTGATCGAGATTGAGCAATCTGGTTGGGCTTTGATTTGTGAAGATAATGCTACTTGCCATTACGTCGATCCAGATTGCTTAATGGAAAAGAAGCGTCGCCAAAAGAGAAGCCTTATAGCTTGAGCAATCGGAATTTGGAGGAAATAATGCGGAGCGTGGGGTCTACCTTGACCCCACGACTATTTATTGCAGAAATCATGTTTTCGCTCATGCGGAAACCCTGTTCATTTTGGCTAGCCAAAATACTAAAAAATGGCTGGTTATTCACTGTCAGCTGTTTGAATACGGAGCAAACTCCTCACACACACACTACCCAAAAAAGTGGGCGGCTCCTAAATGCTTTTTCAAACCAAAATGATGAATAACCAGCTCAGGCTTCAGATTAGATCTTAAATATGGGGAAATTGTGAGGATTTCACCTTAAAATAGCCAGTTTTTGACCCCTCGCTCGGCGGCGGCGCAGCCATTTCCCCCCTTCGATCAGCAGGTAGATGGCCAGGGCGGCTGCAATAATCACAAACCAATCGGTTAAGACGATAGGGGCCGTCTTAAAGATGCGATTCATTGCTGGGGTGTAGGTAAACAACAGCTGGGCGACGGTCATAAGGCTAACGCCGAGCAGCAACCATCGATTGGAGAAGACGCCCAATTTGAACATGGTGTACCGCAGCGATCGACAGCTAAACAGCAAGACAATCTGTCCGAATACGATGGCGTTGACGGCTGAGGCTTGGGCGGACCAAACGGGAGCGGCGCTTTCAATGTCAATCAGCTCCCAGCGGTATACCGTAAAGGCGACAACACAGAGTAAAACACCCACCACTAAAATCCATTGAACTGAGGCCCGATTGAGTAAGGGTTGGCGGGGCGGACGGGGCGGACGCTGCATAACACCGGGTTCTTGCACTTCAAATGCCAGCATCGTCCCTAGAAGGACGGCGGCTATTGTGTTAATCCAGAGAATTTGTAGCGGGGTTACCGGCACCCCCAAACCGACAAATGCAGTCACAACAATAATCAGGCCCAAACTTGCATTGGTGGGCAATAGCCAGACAATGCTCTTGATGATGTTGTCGTAAATGCGACGTCCTTCCTCAACCGCAGCTTGAATGGTGGCGAAATTGTCATCTAGCAAAACCATATCAGCCGCTTCCTTAGCGACTTCTGTGCCAGTGGAGCCCATGGCGATGCCAATATCGGCCTGCCGCAGCGCGGGCGCATCGTTGACCCCATCGCCAGTCATGGCGACCACATGGCCACGGGCTTGCAGCGCTTTTACCAGACGCAGCTTTTGCTCTGGAGCGACTCTAGCAAACACTGAAATCCGATTGGCCACTTTAATCAGGTCTGTGTCGGATAGCGCTTCAATCTCTTGACCGCTAATCGCCAATAACTTTCTAGAGAGGAGTCCGCCGAGGCCGACTTGTCGCCCAATGGCCAATGCCGTGGCGACATGATCGCCTGTAATCATTTTGACCTGAATGCCTGCAGCCTGACAGGTCCGCACCGCTTCCACCGCTTCCCGACGAGGGGGATCGATCATCCCCTGCAACCCTAAGAAGGTAAGCCCTTCGGCGACATCCTCCGGAGTAACGCCTTGGCAATTAGGGGGTAGGTCCGCTCGGGCAAAGGCCAGCACCCGCAGGCCCTTGCCCGCCATCTCGTCGACACATCTTTGAATCAAGTCAGCATCCAGTGCGACACAGTCTCCAGTGGCTGAGAGGGCGCCGTTACACCGAGACAAAATACTTTCCACCGACCCCTTGAGATAGCCCCGACGAGCCTCTCCATCTGAGTGAAGCGTGGCCATAAATTGGTACTGGGATTCAAATGGGATGGCGTCGATGCGAGGCCAATTACGATCAAGGGTGTCCCTATCGAACCCTGATTTCTGAGCCGATACGATCAGGGCGGCTTCTGTGGGGTCGCCTTCGACCCGCCAACTCTCATCAATGGGAACCAAACGGGAATCATTGCAAAGCAGTCCAGCCCTGAGGCATTCGCTCAGTGCCTCATAAGTCTGGGGGTTAATTCTGGCTCCAGCTTGGCTGAAATCACCGATGGGGCCATATCCAACTCCTGAGACAGTATATCGTTCTCCCCCCGCCATCACTTCCTGAACGGTCATTTCGTTTTGGGTCAGCGTGCCGGTCTTATCCGAACAAATCACCGTTGTACTGCCCAATGTTTCAACAACGGGTAATTTACGAACGATGGCGTTGCGTTTCGCCATTCTAGAGACGCCAATAGCGAGGGTAATCGTGACCACTACTGGCAGACCCTCCGGCACTGCCCCCACCGCCAAAGCCACCACCCCCAAGAAGGCTTCTTCGAGGGAATAATCGTTTAGTAGTGCCGCCACCAGGGTTAGACCCGCAATCCCGAGGATAACCTTGGGGCACCTCGAAAAATTGAATTAGCCCGACCAGAGTGCAATCCTAAAGTGCAGGTGCTACCAAGTTGAAGCGAGATGACCGCATCAGGATTGCCAAACCTAGACCGACGAT
>JAAUYH010130201.1_pt1 | contig 10008 bp, 7 predicted proteins | sample 7278061 | NCBI WGS metagenome assembly JAAUYH01 (sample SAMN14350203, study PRJNA611818) | marine sediment metagenome | isolation source: surface marine sediment (0.6m) | place: French Polynesia: Moorea | collected 2018-08 | reverse complement strand
CTGGTGAGAGCGAATTAATATATGCTTTTCAACTTTTGGTGCTTCTGGATGTTGTACATCAAAGTTAATACTTCATTGAACGCGAGAGTATAGCATATAATCGGCCTGGTACACCATGAATCGAAATCACAATAAATGGCCTTTTACTCTAGTACTGTACCTTACATAATTTATAGAATAAGCTGGAGAACGTTGGGCCAATGCACACGTGGGTGTTACTTTCTGAATGAAATGAGGGTCACAATTACAGTACTGCTATATTGACTTCTGCCACGAACCTGCAACGGTATATCTACGACTAGAGTTTGTTATAAAAAATTGTTCAAGCAAAGTACTTAACTCAATCGTAAATTAGGTTTCTTAATGCTATCTCATCAATAAAGCTCTAGAAAAGCAGTTTGCAAACAATCATCTTGATGTACCACTTTAGCCAGTACCCCGCACTTCTATCATACCGATAGAAAATTATGATTATATCTATATCCCCTGTATTCCCTATCCCACATATCCGAACATAATGTAAGTGCGGAGTCCAAGCTAAGGTGGTACCATCAAGTTCCTAGACTACTTAGGCTGTTACATTTGCTTGCGTACCAGGGCGTTTTGGTCGATAAAGTTATGAGCTGTGATTTAAAAATGTAGTGTCATTGGAGAAAGTGGCCAAGATCTTGGATACAGTTTTTCAATTTTTAATCTTATTTTATTTCAAGCCGCTTTAATCCAATGTTGGAAAGCCTGAAGATTCCAGCCGGCGAACACTTTTCGAAAGAAATTTTGTTTTCTGTCTACTACACTAACCGAAGAGCAGTGCATTTCGGTTTTTTCTTTGACTTCGTACGGAAGTGTGGAATTTTTCATGCATTATCATATCTGAAGCTATAGGTTCTTGGAAGCTGTACTGCGCCTCCCATCACGGCATACCAACACTGCTTGGTCAAATTCGGAGTGCACAATTGATCAAAGCAGTATCTTGACATAGAAATCACCAATTCAGATTTGTGCTCTATTTTCCGGATTCTACACTTGGGTGCAATGCGCACAAGTACGAGTACACAGTGAACATAAATTGGAAGCTCTTGGTTTTATTTATCCTAAGCTTTTTCCGCCTTGGCATTGCTCGAGATACTCGCACTTTGTTCCCAGAAGTAGCAGACCTTCTGTCTCCTTCCTCCAAAACATATGGATGGATTCGGCTCTACTAGATTTCTTCTTCAATACTTCATGCAGGTTTGCACTGGCCAGATGAATCGTTTGCAGTCCCTTGTTTGCATGAACGCAGCCGTTCCTTTCGATAGCCAAGTGCCAGTGCGATAAATTCGGTAGATAGTGCCATCTCTTCACCGGAATAGTGGCGTGATCATCGTCTACACCATTGATCCTTGGTAACAGTATTTCCAGCAGTGTGCTGTCGCCTGGAAATGTGTCAACTTCATGTAGTCGACCTTTACTTCCCTAAAAACAATTGGTCGTAAGACGCATGCTCATTGCATTTCATCAATAAAGGACTATACTTCCGCCACTCTACAAGTGCAGTACATACACCAATCAACAATTGCTATACCCATTGGTTCTCCGTTCAGTGAAGTCAACTCACATGCATAACCATCAAACCATAACTTGTACAAATACGAGGTTACGGATGAGTTCAATTTGTGGTATGAAGCATGCAGTGGGCAATGAAATTTCGGTCGGATTAAGATAGAAGCGAAGTGCTACTGAAGTGTTTTCAAGCATAGAGTCGCTTTTACCATTAGCTACATGTAACACACTGTGAGCGATAAACTGGTAGTCTTCCAATAACTACCTACTTCAAGATGTGTCGTACTAGAAAGACACAGGTGAAAACTATGACCCTGCAGAAAACAATCAACATGCTTGTAACCCAATAAAAGAAAGAATGTCGTTAAGACGGAGAAGCAAAAAGTGTTTGATAGAAATTCTGAGAAGAACGTTGGTGCCGCGATATTGTATGGTACATTCCATCGAGGAATGTTCTTATTCGACAGAACGAGAACAGGCGCTAAGTCACGCTTCGCACAAAACAACTTGAATGCTTTCTTCATCGCTCGCAAACGCCATCAACACCACGCGCCAGCAGTCGACATGCTACACCGCAAAGATATCCATCAAATTAGAAGTTAAGAACGCGCATTTCGCCACGGTTTACTTGACGTTAAAGCCCTCCTTCCGCAAGCACAGTTTGTGCGCTTCTATAAACTTGACGCACGCTTCCTCGCCGTTCATCACCACGCACTCGTCGCGCACCTTCTTCGTTTCGGGGCACGCGCAACATATCTTCTTCGGCTTCTTCTCCGTCTTCGGCGGCGCCGCTTTCGCCGTCTTCATCTCCGGTACCATCGTCGTGGCGTTGGTAGGAAGGTGCTTGGATGTAGCTAAGTGGCGACGTCGATTTGCAGAGGATTGGGGTCCAAAATTGACAGGCGACACACACTGCGTTTTGGTTGGCCGCACGTTATTGGTCCTTTTTTTTGGACCACAACTCTGTAGCTGGACCGTCGTTCATGCCATGCAGCTGTGCCACCCATCACCGCATCACTTTAGTGATACACCGAAAGCGATGACAGTACGCACAACGGTTATGCTAACACCTGGTGGGTTCCGTCCTAGATAAAATCTATTCAGCTCGTGTCGTACGAACTGACTCTGAAATCATTTTCTTGAGAACTTCCTTTGTGATTGAGCTGAAAATTCAATACAACCTTGGGCACAGGTTGCTCGGAGGAGGTTCTGTTTTGCACGTGGTGACAGGATGACTGTCAGAAATTCTTTGGCGAAACGCGACCCATTCCATTCCTCTACTTGATTCTCAAATCCTGTTTCGACTTTCTGACTAACACTGACGGACAAACGGCAGAGAGAGAGAACCAACCAGCTTCTAAACAAACCTTTCCATGCACAACAGACGTTCAAGCGATTAAGACTAAGGGGGAGTGATTTTACAAGTGACGAAACAAAAAGGTAGGCGACAACGAAATCCGACAAAACGAATTCACGAGTCGAGTGGTTAAGAAGCGAGACCCCGGGCGATTCAGATGATTTTGCCAGTCCGTCGTTTCTCAATCGTGCGCAACAGGACGTCATCCACAAACTGCGAGATGAGGCCGGCGACGGTGAACACGCCCCCAATAATGGCGCACAGCTGCACGAGGAAGTGGAAGGGGTTCTTGGTCTCCTCGACGACGTTGACGCGGATGGGGGACATGTCGTAGAAGAGGAAGATGCCGGGGAGGCTGTTGCCGTCCTGGGGGAGCTTGCGGAAGTACTTGGTGACGGAGTACTGGTTGGTGTTGAGGACGCTGCCCCATGCGCGCTTGTAGGTGGTGGGGACGACCTTGACGAAGTACTCGTGCTGGCCCACGTCCTTCTGCTTGCCGCCGACCTCCTTCACGATGCCGTCCAGCGAGTTGGTCTGGCCGGGGAAGAAGTCGCCGAACGCCACCTTCTTGAAGCGGTGCGACAGGTTGATGTCGTGGTTGCGCATCGCCGACAGGTCGTGGATGGCCCGCCCCAGGAATGTGAAGCTGTGCCCCGGCGTGATGCGCAGCGTGCCCGCCACCTTCAGCACGTCGATCGTGCCGTGGATGTTGCAGCCGCGGTCCGGGTCGAACTCGCCTGGCGTCAGCGAGATACGGCCCTCGCGCACGCACTGCGGCACCTGCGCGGGCCGCAGCAACATCCAGCCGCGCTTCTCGTACGCGAGTTTCACCGAATCGCACGTGTTGCAGCACTGACCCGGCTCCGTCTCGGCACCCATGCAGGAGCCACATCCATTGGGGAACGGCGTCGGCGACGGCCCGTTGTGCGGCTGTATGCGGGTCTTCTCGCCGAGCGCGCGGCCGTTATGGTCGATGGGCGTCTTGAACACGTTGTGCGTGATCTCCAGTTGCGCGTTCCCGGACACGTCGGCGGCGTCCAGGCCCAGCACCTCGCAGTTGAGGTAGGGCAGGTCTACGTCGATGTGCACGCGCAGCGTGCCCACGTCGTCGTTGTCGACGGTCAGGTGCGTGGTGCGCGTGAGCGACAGGAACGACACCAGCTCCGAGATGAACAGCACCAGAATCACGAGGAACGACACCACCGAGATGACGCCCCCCGACGCGCTGCCCCGGCGCAGCTCATCGGGCACCGTGTTGCGCGCGAACGCATCAAACCCTCGCAGATGGCGACGAAGGTTGGTCATCGGCGTGGCGGGTGTGGGCGAGGCACGGGTCCGGGACGGGCGCGTAAGGCGGTGCTCGTCTGGGGCATGGCAACCAGCTGCGATGCGGAAAGGTGCCGTCTTGATTGATTTTTGGTGCGTCCCTAGATTTATCCGTTTTTTAGCTTTCGGTGGATCATGGGACTCGCCTACAGATTCTGCCCTTACGTGGTGTGATTCTACGCATTCCCAGTCGGTGACGTTGGCTAGAGAGAGTAAGCGAACCCTAACCAAGTAAACCACCCGATTAGAGTTGTTAGTGTCCCGCAATATCGAGAGAGAGGAAAAGAGATAGAGAAGGAATGTGTGTATAGCTGAGCAAGTCAGAAACAAGAAGGAAAGAGGGCAAACAAATTGCACCGATGCCAACAGTGTCGCTATAGCTTCCGACATCGTTAGTTCAGCTGATGGGAGATGCATGCACATAGACTTCAATCTTTATTGCAAAACTAATTTACGACAAGTAGAATTGGGAACAACTGCTGCCAAACAAGGGAAAGAGAAATCAGATTACTTCCAATCGAGTAAGCAACATTACTTAGACGAATGGCTTGCCATACGTATCGATCACCAGCATGACGAGCTTGAGCTTGCGGTTGTGCAAAAATATGCCATCGAGTTTCATGATCTCCACCGCGTCCCGTGGATATGCCAGGCCGTAGGAAACGTTACAGACATGGTCTGCCCTCCTTCTGATCTTTAGCCCTTGAATTGGGGCCATCTGCCGTAACAGCAGCTTCAACTCGTCCTCGGATACGGTCTCGTCCACGTTGTCGACGTATATCACTACCTTGTACTCATTGCCAATGTGTCGTGTGTTGTGGAATGTCATGAATCGGTCGTATTCGTCCCCATCTTGCGCGTTATAATTATTTCCACCGTCGTCTCTTGGCTCCGTTCTTCTCGGGAATGACATCGTGCTTTAGCGCTCCCTGTTTTGTTCAAATGAGGTTTGACGATATCTTAAAGGATTCAGGGGCGAGACATATCTTAAACGGTCGTTGGATCCATTTTGCCGGAAGCTGAAGGAAGGCCGACTAGTTTCTCGGACGTTCCGAATCACTGCCTTCAAGAAGCACCAAACGATTGACCTAGAGATTGCACCACTAAGAGTAATGGCATGTGTGACTTGACAATCTATCTCCACATATTTTATTCTAGTGAGCACTCATTCTGATTCCGATTCAGACTCGACCTCGTCCTCCACCAGATTTTCATATATAGGCTCAGATGGGAGGACCCACTTTCGTCTTCCGAAGGGCACCTCATCCATAGGCAGCATGACGTTGATATCCGGCCAGAACGTGCGCCAAAAGTCGCTGCTTGCATTCAGCGCTTGCACGCCCTTCTGCGTGTACTCCTTGCCCAGCATTGCCACCGCGGGAGGCAATGGCAGCGCATGTTTCCTCCACAGCAGTAATATCTTCTGCACCTTGCTCTTGATTTTCGCCGTGCCCTGCTTCGTCATCGGAACTCGGCCTATGCGAACGTAGTCCCTCACACGGTCGGTATCGCGACCAAAGATGAACAGTGCGTTCCGCAGACGTCGTTCCTCGTTTTCAGTCCAATACTTCTGCACCGTCGCGGGCAACACGTGCAACCCGCTCGTGTCCAGCTCGTACTCTTCCATCACCTTCTTGAACGCCTTCTGCCTGTCCCCGTCCATTTTTACGAACGTTTTCTCCAACTTAGCACCGAGGCCTGAAATTTTTGACTTGAACGCCTGTGCGTCTCGTCGCCATTCCGACAACTCCATGCAGGAGTGCTCGATGCCTCCAAGGATATTTTTTATCTCCTTGCTACTGACGTCGTCGAAATGTGCCTCCTCCAATACTCGATTCACCAACGAACGTTCGTGGAGCTTTGCTTCTTCACGATTGCACGAGCTCTTATGTTTTACGATTTGCCTGTTCTGTGTCTCGAAATAATCGACGTACGCAGCAGCAATTCGCAACGCCTGAGCATCAGCACGCAGACACTCGCGAATATCTTCTTCATCTGCCGCTTCTATGTTTCGTTCAATGCGCTCTGGGAAAACATCAAACTCACTCAACGTGCAGAACGGCTGCAATGAATGGTGCTTTTCGCGATTCTCAAATGTTTCTCGGGGCTCTGCCGCGCGACGTGCGTTAATCGCGTCTTCTGGTACGAGCCCGCTTATCGAGAGTGACCTCTTGTTCGGGTAGACTCGCTTCTTGCGCGTCACAGGCGGCTTGGTTGGTTTTCGTCCACTTCTTTTCCGTTTCGGCTCCTCTTCTAGTGCCACGATTTCCATCCCATCTTCCTCCTCATCTACGGAAGTTCCAGATTCGTAATCGGGGTCTGAATCCTCATCTTCTATTCGACGCCGTCCCATCACGAGTGACGCGCGCAGTCACAGTCACACCAAGGGATTTCGAATTATTTGCAATTCTATATGGACAAATGATCACGACTGTTTAAAGTTGAGAAAGCCGTCGAACAGTCTCGAGAGTACGAAAAGTGGAGAAGTATGACATTTGGAAAAACTACAGTGATGGCTTTATCGCCAGATTTTCAACTGCACTTGGACAACGATCTGCCGCAATAGTTAGAGGGCTAAATGATCCCAATGGAACCAAAGAACCGGAAGCACCGCATGCTTGCGAGTTTCTGATTCAGGGTTTACGGAGGAGTGAGGGGAATATGGGCTTTATGCTTGCTTACGTTACGTGCTTAGTTACAGGTATGTATGAAGTCCAAGTTCTTAGACCAGTCACATGCAGAAAAGGTTCTCTTAGAGATTTACGAAACATTTTGGTCATCAAAGGCTGCTTTTCATTCGATCTACCTCGTAAACGCCGCCGCATATTCAGAAATGGAGATAAATCTCGAACCATCGGCTGATGCTTAAAAGCCGACCCCCCGACACACAGACACATTCACACAGACACACACACACACACACACACACACGAACAACATGGTACGACGCTCTCTTCTGCGCCCTGGTCCTTCATGGGGTCAATTCAGGGGTAACTGGATACCAGCACGTCGTCGCTTACGCATGACGATCGAACATGGAACCTTGCCAAGTCTCAGTAATCGGGTGACGCTGGCTCCGGGCGGGGCGAGGGCGGGACTTGCCGCTGCCGTCGGGATGTTTTCAGCTATTTGGGGCGCTGTCACGTGGGTTGCTAGTCTAAAGCCTCCCGGCTACTATTAGATACTGTGATTTCGTGACGAATAAACGTTTTGTTCGGAGGATTGAAGATTTACGATAAGTGACACGACTACTACGTGAAACGAGTTCCACATCACCGGACCACCACATCGCGCTCGGGAATAGCTCGATGGAAGCCGGCAATCTAGAAAACTGCCGCAGAACTGCCCGCAGTACTCCCGGCTGCAGAATCCACCAAACGCGAAAGTTAGTACAAAAGAAAGGCCTCAGTGAGAAGAGGTACTTACCGCCACTTTCTCTACTTCTTCTTCGATACAGAATAACGAAGATGAAGAAGTTGAACGCCATGAATACATCCGATATGTCATCCTTTAACTTCCTCACGTCCCAGTCCAGTTTTAGTATCGTGCTCGTAATCGACATGTACCGAGTACCGTCCGCATCCATCGCCGCATCGTCTGTCGAGCTCACCGGCACTTCGTAAAAATCGCAATTCTGTCGTCCCTTATGTCGTGTCTGCATGCGCAATTTGCGCTTCACAGCACCATCATCGCCGTACTCATCTAAAATTAGCATCGTTCGAAATGCCTTCGGCTTGCGCGCCGCACACGCCATCTTATCGTCATGCACCAATTCCCACTTTCCCGACCCTGTATGATGCTTCAGCTCATACTCGACGTCTCCAATTGTCATCGTTCCCTTTTCTTTGAACCGGTCCAAACTGATAGCGCATAACTCTGACCCATCCGATTTCAACAGCTTGCTGTTGTACGTTATCGCCTTGTCTCGACGGCCCACGAACGTGTCGACTTCTTTTCCTTCCCAATACTCATCCTTGGCTTCGCGAACGACATCCATTTCGTTCTTCTTGGTGTTGTTCGCCTCAGTTCTGCAGATTGCTTGGTATGTATCGGACGTCCAGAAAACGTATACAAATGGGAATGCCATCCATTGGCTTCCTATTCGTTGAATTCGTTTCAAATTGCGTCACCTGTAAATTTCGCATTCCTTACTATTCCACGTGTCGCACAGTATTCTGAGGGATCTGTGGAGGTACAGTGCGTATTCTGAAAACTTACCAATAAAATATTCTTGTTCCTGTCGAGTTTTGCTGCTTTCCCATTTTGCGAAAGATAAAGTACCTTGTCGTTCTGAAGTCGGGTACTATTTATTAATTGGGAAAAGGTCATGCAATTCAGGCGGCGCAATCCAATTTCTGTTTGTAGGCCTATCGTGTTAAAGAGATAGGGATGTATAAATAACATTTGATATATATTTCAGGCGAAAACGGCAGCGAAAATAAATCCAGTAGTATTCGCAACAGGAAAATAAATTATTCCCGGTCAAAGTTTCAGAAAATAAATAAGTTACGTCGTGAGAGGTGTAGAGATAACACGTGGAGTGAATCCTTCAAGTACTTTGGGATACTTAGATTCTGAAAGACTTGTTTTTACATAAAACAGTCGTGCCCTAGTGATTAAAAATTGATTTCGATCGTAGGGTATGAGTTCCGTCTAGTTTAGAAGTAGATAATACGACATGATGTAGTTGGAAATCGCTCTGCTCGAGCGAAAATAAATAACGCGCTGAAGAATCGATGCAGAATGGATAATTTTTATCGAAAAGCCATAGAAGAAATGAACATGAAATGATTTGGATTATTTTAATTACGATATATTTTTAAAAGTCTGTAAAGAAACAGAATCCGCAATTTGAGATGGCTCACAAAATATAGATCTAAATCTGATTTTCTGCATAGTGTTGTTCCACACTAACTGAAACTGTGTTGCATCCAAAAGAAGATCGTGGAATTAATGTAGCTACACAGTATCGACTGATCTTCAATATCCTACTTTGCCGAAATCGAAAAAAATGGCTAATTTGCGTGTGAAAAATTAGCCAGTACCGTTTTAATATGTACTCCAACTTTTATTTTACCTATAGAAATAATTAATGTAGGAAACAGTAGAGGAATAGAGCGGCATATGAGGAATAGGGAATGAGAGAAAATAGAAATTCGAATCCAATAATTTTTTTTATCGATTTGATAGACAATGCGGGGTATATACAAAAGCGTGACCACCTAGACTTGATGAATTCAAGAAAACATTAGACAGACATTTCGTACTGTGTGCGAAAAGGTGCACTCTATCTGCATTTTAGGGTCCATTTTTAGTTGTATATTTTTGAACTTTCTTTCTTTCAAGATTAAATTTACCAAGTATTGCTCCGATGGTGAACTGGGATTGAAGAAGAGACAGTCCGTGATCGGTAAAATTAATATTTTACTGCATTTGGCCCATACTTGTACTCAACAGTCGTACTTTTCCACTACTCTAGCTAGGACAGACCGTATTCTAGATCTAAATCTCGGCTGCTATTATTGATTTTAGTGCACCTTTGGTTCGAATGCGTGATGTGACCTCGTCCAAATGCGACTATAGCAAGTTAGTTACTCTTTGTAACTTCATAACAATTTATTTTCTATTCAGGAATGTTCGATTCCTTTTCTATGGGCGAGAATTATAGGATCCGCAGGCGCAACAAATGGTTCACAGTCGGATGTTAAAACACGCCTAAATGTGGCTTGTTGTAATCTTGTCATATTGATACATAGATTAAACTACATTCTAGTCTACATTTCTAT
>JAAUYH010050005.1_pt1 | contig 10009 bp, 8 predicted proteins | sample 7278061 | NCBI WGS metagenome assembly JAAUYH01 (sample SAMN14350203, study PRJNA611818) | marine sediment metagenome | isolation source: surface marine sediment (0.6m) | place: French Polynesia: Moorea | collected 2018-08 | reverse complement strand
GGTGTGGTTTAAGTTCGCTTTCAAACCACAGGGAGTTCTGAAACTGTGGACGATTAAGTAATGAATGTCTCCATCATTAATAGCACAACAGTCGACACTTTGTTCTTGTAATTTTTTCATATCTTTCTTTCCACCCAGTTTTACAAGCGACTAATACAAATGTCCAGTAAACTTTATGAGTTCAGAAATCGAATCAAAAGATTCGGGAGCTTCTGGTGGTGGATCAGGAGATATTTATGGAGATAGCAGTGTAATTCGATTCATTACGATGTGGGATTTTATAGCCATAGTCATCGAATTTCAGTGTGTATGCTACTATTTATGCTCAAAAGAAAAAGATGGGGAAAATGAAAGAGAGGCTACTACAGAATCGGGAGGATATGCTGATGGCGTAACCGCGGAATACTCAGAAAAATTTGAGAGAAACTTTGGAGGTAGCGATGGTGGATGCGGGGACGGATGTGAATGATAAAATAAGCTAGCGCTTTTCTTTAGCAGGTACCTGTCAAATAGAAATGGACTTTTACTAATATTTTTATGTTCTACTAAGCACTCAATACTATAGCTTCCGTTCGCCTACGCTCTAGAAAAGTCGTTTTCAGTGCATGCAGGATAGAATCGAGAAGTCAAATTTGTTACAGTTGCCTTGAACATTCGTGACATGTTTGATTATGGCTGTTCCACGTGGAATTTCATTGCATTTACTAGTATCTCCAGTGTAAACTGAATCACGCAAAGTGGTAGAACTTCGTTTCGGGAAATTTTTCCTCGGCTTTATTTGCATGGAAAGACTAGTTCTACCAGTAAGGTCCCTCGCGGGTGTTTCAGATTAAGGAATGGGATCGATCGAATGTTACGTACAAATTAATTTATTTTGATCGGAACTGATGGCGTCAACTGATTAACTAACGATTAATGCATTTATATTCGATTATTTCTTCGAGGTTTCTGCTCGAAAATTCGGTCTGATTAATTATTACGCTAGCTATGCACTACTACGTTCTTGTTCAGATACCTGCGCAATTAAGATAAGGAAGAATAATCTGATTGATTGCAATGCTTCTGTACAATACGCCACGTACAGAAAGGAAGCCTATATTGGTGCCATGATCTTTCATTGCAAACTATTTCACCTTAGGGCTAGATCAGATTGCCTTAAAAGTCGAAGCACAATCACCGTCAGCTGATATTCGTTATTATATTGAAGTCCGGCGCATTCAGTCGACCATTCTGATAATTCGATTTCTCCATTTCTATGTTTCGGCTTCAATGCATGCTATTGCTACGGTACAAGTGATGAAGATATGAATTTGAAATGTAGCGAGTTCCTCGGTATTATTTAGTGGCACATTCTAGTGTTTGCCTTATTCTATAAATGTCGGGTAGTCTCCAATTTGGAAAACACGGAAGAATCAACACAGAACAGCATGTATGTGTAAGCTCATCTAAACTTGCCCCTGACGAATTAGCTATTCCTCTTATTGGAATACTCCAATGAGTAGGATACTAGTGCTAGAGTTAGCGCTTACCGTGAGGAAAGGGTACTCTGTGTTATAGCGCGTCTAATTTTGGGAATTGATCAGCTTCCGACAAAGGTATGAGGAACCGGGATGGAGCGTTGCTAGACATAACAGGTAATAAAAATACTATGTATCGAGAACTACAGCAACAGAAATATAGCTAAATTTTAAATCATTAATAAGCTGACAGACAACGCTTTCTGACAGTATGCGATTAATTTGGAGATACCCTCATTTACCCGATATTATCGACTCCTAGTTGGGCGGATCGAACATCTAAACTGGGCCTTCAATGCTTTGAAAACCGGATGGCCAAAAAATATGAAAAAATTGCGATTCTCACATGTTATGCGCAGTTGCGCTTCAGCAGAACATTTAATCGAATACCGCGATTATTCAAAACCCCTAATTCTAAATGAACTATTGGGAAAAGTTCTTCTCATTCCTTATATTTCTTTATGCTACGATTGCAAACGCAAGAACGAATAATTGTAAGATTTCATCTCAAAAATTGAACGGTAATTTATCTCTATAACCCAATCAGACAGTGAATTTGTTTTCCATGAAGCATAAATTGGCTACATTTATCGGGAATATACTACGTTTCCTAAATATACTGGTCCAGTGTTAGTCTTAGACTGAATAATTTATAACACGCTGCCTACAGAGTATACGTTTTCCTATCAATATCAATAGTTTCACTTCGTATTTTATGCTTCATGCTGCTATTATGTTTGATATGGTAGCTTATCAATGTAAATATGTGCACTGTTGTGAGATCAAACGAAGCCAGATGCATAAGAGAATCAACAGACAAAACATCCTTTCCAGCCTTCCTGTACTCTATGAATGTGCTTGTACAGCAAAATTTCAGTTAAAGTTGTGACGTTTCAGTAACTGAGACGATATTGCAGCCTCACACTACTGAAAACAAATTCACATGCGATCTCTATCTCGAAAACAGCAAGATGAAGGTGATCGGTGTCGATCCAATGTTCCGTGGAGTTCCGAATGATCATATCTCGAGAGTTGAAGAATCTCGCTTCACTATTAAAATCGGTACTGTTCCGTACGCCAAACCGGGGGCTGTGGAACTAAGCTATGCATTTCAGAATGGAATAAAGAATGTACCAGGTTACTTATCATGGTCAAATTCTAGAGGCAATAGCAGTGACCTGAGCTGGGCTTTTAAGGGGTTGAACCTAACAATCGAGGTGGTAAAAGTTCGTTTTCAAAGCTCTAGAAGTTCCACAATTGTTGATGATCCTAGAGTGAATTTCTCTGTCGTAAATAGTTTAACAATTGATTTTACGTCTACCAATATTTCCAGGTCGTTCTCTGTGTCGAGTCACATATGTGATACATACAATTGCCCTGACGCAGAGGACTGAAGAGGTTTTGAGGTCTAATCATACAGTGAATCAGGAGATTCTAGAATAGCTGGAATCCTCCAAGTCGTCATTTTTATGGGATTGATTCTGTTATTATCTTGTCGCTGCATCCATGCCTGTAGAACAGACACAACTTTGGGGCGGACAGGAGGAGGTGGGGGTGTAGGGGTAGGTGCAGGGTGGGGATGTACAGGAGAGGGAGGAGGTTTGGTAGCGGTGGCGGTAGAGGAGGAGGAGACGGTGGTGGCGGTGGTGGTGGACGTGTTGGTGGTGGATACTGAGACGGGGGTGATTCTTCAAGCGGGATGATGCTTCTGAGTAATGTGTACCAAATACAAAATTCAATATTTCAATCTCTGAGATGTGTTAAACAGGTATCCTAAAGTTCCATGCGATGCTGTTTGACTGTTCGGATCATTTTCGTCTTGCAGTAAAGCTAAGAATCATAAGACGAGGGTGAATATTGATCCTTTCGAATTTGATTTCTGAAGTCGGTTTTGGCTCCTTACACTCATTGAATATTGTTGAGTCGCACGAAAGTTCATTCGATAAATCATCTACTCATGTGTTTCCTGTATGAACAATATTTACGGTTCTGGACACCATAAAGGAAGCCTATGGTTTTGACTTGAGCCAATAAACGTTTTGGTTGATTAATCTTCAAAATTTTATTGGATGATACGCAACTCCCCAGGTTTCTTATATGGTGTCCAGAACTGTTAATACGTATACAGCCGAGGCATCTCTCGTTCATGATGATTCCATCATCCAACCAACATGATTGCGTTCATTGTCGCTACAGTACTTCACTAACCATCCATGTAGTTCAGTTAAGTTCTTTCGTGAATTTTTGATACTGCACCCTACGATCGAGTATTCGAAAACGAAATTCTTCTTTGGAGTACTGGCAATCACGGTTCCTATATTTTTCTTTGAATAACCCGGTGGAAAACTTGGAATTTCCAGGAATTCCGAGAGTTCGAAGCGATTGGTGGCAATTGTACTTGGAGTTTCCAGATGTTCGACGTTCCGTGCCACAGTACGGTGCATTTTGAGACCGCCCGGGAAAGCTCTGGAGAGTGGCTTGCAGAACACTGGCATAAGTGAATGATCTAAAAGTCACTTCGTTCAGGCCGTGGAGCGCTCAAATATGAGAGGGGCACTGATTCGTAGGCAGGCTGTAACTGTTTTATCTGTAATCGATCTTGAAGCAATAGTGCGACTAGTTACTGTTATAAGTCTACAAGATGTAGTACCTGAAAAGGTTCAGTAATATATATTTAGCGATACGAAATAACTGGACCGGTCCAGAATGAGCACTACATTCCCCAAGCGTGCTTCCATGTAGTTAGTACGCTCTACCCTTCGTGCACGAAGTTCATTACTACAGTATCGTCTCGATTTCATTTCATGGCTCGCTCTCCACGGAAACGAACGCCACAGCGATCATCTATTTCAACAGCTCATTACCGATGTGAAATGTGTGAATAGAAGACTAATACGTTTACTTCACAACGCACAAAATTTAAATAAATTCAAGCTAGTGTCCACCGACTAAACCTGCATCCGATTTTTTATGTTTGACATTTGACAAATGCTAAAACTTGTCTTCAAACTGAATTCGGGAACACTACGACGAAAGACATTTCAGTACATGAACTTCTCGCAGCTGTCTCGAAATTCTTAGTCTATATCTATTCGATTGTATGAACTGGTTGGTTATGTTCTATTTTCTCAAAGTATTTTATCGTGAACTACGATATTCGAGAAAACTAAAGATGAATGAATTAGGCAATAGCGCTCTCATTATACCCAAAAAATTTTATATTTTTAAATTTATGGTTCGTAGACAGATAAACTTTAGATGTCATGCCGAAAATAGGCTGCTTACAAATGCCGATAATCCAATCATAGTGCAATATGTCTTCTACAAGGTCAGTTATTCACAAAATTTTCCAGGGACCTGCAGAACTAGAATTGTGACTTTCATTTGCAATAACAGCGTTTTTTCCATTATGACATGCCTTTATTTTCGACTGGATATCTCATAATACTTACGAAATCTATGTTTTCCTAATGAAATTAACAGTTTTACCCGACATTTTCTGTTCCATGTGGCTACTAAGCTTAATATGGCTAATTACCTCGCAATTCATGAAAATTTCATAACCTGACTAATACAATTACGAGTACTGCCGCTTCTTCTTCCACTATTTAGGTAATTCAGATTAATAGACTCAGCTAGGAAATGGTACTGGATTCGATCAAGTGTTCGAAGCCAAAATTCTTCAGAGGGTACTGGAAACACAATTTCTCGCTTTTCTCGGCACATTCTGAAGCATAACCAGCAAATTGAATCTATTCCCAACAGTTTTAAGAGATAGAGGCTACCCATATTGAGCTCGTTGAATGTAGTAAATTCCGTCCTAGAAAGCTCAAAAGAAGTTAGTTGAACTTAACGCCGTAAAGAATGCTCTGGATTTCGGTACGTTAAGGCGGTGAAGAGCTTGTAGGCGTGCTCGACTACGATTCATATGCCAGCTGGAACGACCTCAAGCGTGGTCGATCTTGAAGCAGTTGCTGGTGATAGGACTATCAAAACAAGGACATGAAGTAGAACATGATGTACCAGCGAGAGAAAATCACGCTGGTAACTAGATGACAACCTTATCGCATTACAGGGAGGGTCAAGTTTGTGGAATGCTATGCGGGATGTAGTCTACCAGTCTGGATAGGATTTCAATCCACTTTTATCTCATGGTGGTCTTCGAGATTGCTCATCTATGGATACATTCTTTATACGTATGTCACAGGTTTTGCGTCCTATTACGTAAACCACTGAGACAATTCATTGCCACAGTCGTAGGTAAAAACGATGTTTTCTGTGGTTTCGAGTTCCAAAAAGTAGAGAACATTTGGACTGAATTTACCACTTCAAATATCATTTCTCATGCATATTTTAAATGTATGCTCTTCAGAATATTTCTATCTAAACATCGTCTTTCTCTATCTTTTTCAGTTCCTATTAATTTCAATTTTTCGCTTTTCTACAGAAAAAAATAGGTCATAATTGGTTTAAGAACCGACTCATTGTATGATTGAAGACCTAATTCGCATTCATTACAATCTACTCTATGGTTTTACAACAAGCACAATCCATCGTACATGATCTCTGAACTCAGTAAGCACGAATTATGAATCTTTTGGCCCGAATTAGTTTGAATCTGAATTTCACCTGATATTTATACATCGCACTTGTTTCCGAAATTCGATTATTGAAATTATGATTGCACGTCTAACGTGGCTACCGTGCTTTACCTCGATTCTTTTCAGTTTGAATCTTCTCACTACTGCAAGTTGAAACGAAGAAAAATGCATGCAACACACAACAGACAAAGGAGTCTCACCAAGCTTTGTATGCTTCATGAATGTAAATGTACAACAAAATTCAAGCAAGCCCTGTGATATTACCGTAACTGAGACACTGTTACTACCGCATACTACTGGAAAAAATTTCAGGTGAGACCTTTACCTCGAGCACAGCGCGATGAACGTTGTCAATGTAAACACCATAGTACGCGGGGTTAGAAATAACCACACTTCGAGAATGGAGGGATCTCGCTTCGTACTTGACATCGGGACAGTTCCTGACCTACGACCCGGATCTATCGAAATAGAATATTCAATTGAAAACGGAATACCAATCGTACCTGAATTCACATCGTGCTCGAAATTGAAAGCAAATACTAGCCTATTAGGTTGGGGATTCAAGGATTGGGACCATACAATAGATGTATTGAAAGTTCGTTTTAGAAGCGCAAGAACTTCGATATCTCTCCATGATCCAGTATCGAATTCTTCTATTGTAAATCCTACAACAATAGATACTACGTTTTACAATGTTTTTGGAACCTTCTCGGTATCTAGTTACATGAATGTTTCATACGATTGTCCAATACAGTTGATGTGCCCTGATAATAAATCAAATGAAGCAGAAATGGGGCATCCACGTGCTGAACTCGATTCTTCATTTTCTAAGGCTACGAAAGTGGCTATGATTGGTGCCTGTGTAGTTGGAGCTCTGTGGATATGCTCGTGCTGCTATTCCATCTTAACTGGCAAGCCATTTTCGGGATCAGTTTCGGCAGAAACTAGCATTACGGAATCTGGAGCAGATGACGGGGGAGATGGCGGCGTAGGAGATGGTGGTGGAGACGGTGGCGGAGGAGGTTGTGGAGGAGACGGTGGTGGCGGGTGCGGCGGCATCTGATTGCAAACAATTAAAGTAGTTTGAGCGAAATAAAAAACCAAGCTCACTGAAGTTTGTGTAAGGTTTGTCATCAATTCATTTCGTTCTCTCTCTATGAACTATTCGAAAAATGTCGTAAGCGATGAAGATATACGCCTAAAAATTGCATTCTGCTTCTTAAACAGCAATTTCTAAAGTTCACTCTTGCAGTCATCTATTTAAAAAATATCTGAACCAAACACTTTTTAACTGGACAGACCTTAATTGATACTACCTCCGTCCCATAAAGATTGACACATTCTCTAGAAATCGATTTCACAGCAATGCCTGCACGTTTCACCCTGTGGCAGTGAGCTCCATAGAATGAGAAAGATCTATCTTGACCACTTATGTTTCCTAGTACGTAGAATCTAGGCGCTAAATGTTATAATACGTTCGAGTATTCATTGTCGTCCATTCAATTTTTTGATGCGCACTCGCATTTTCCGGAATCAAGCATATTCTAGACTCTGTTTTCTGACAACGTCCTCACCAAAGTCTCGCTAAGACATGCGCAATGGTGAAACACATGCTTCGGATGTATTTCTTCGGAAATATAGTTAAAAGTTGAACTTGGCAGGTTACCTATTACACATGCGTCTTCGAAATTGTGATATCTAGACCGGTCGAGTCGACAGAATTCAAGGAAAGATGAGCAGATCGCTCGTGAGGACAGTACAAAGCTTGTCTATTGCGAAATGAAACTAACGGAGCAAGATCGACATTTTCGGAGAAGCATAGTATTAAATTCCATAAAAATTTGGCACGTATATTTGTGTGTCAATCCTTATAGGACATTCTTAAAAACAAATGTGTCACTCTTTCGGGACGGAGGTAATATTGTTTGTTTGAACTTTTATAATATCAGAATCCTGCGTGGTAACTCGTAGTGTGTATTTAACATTTACTCAATTGAATCGAATTTGCAATCCTTCAGTTTCATTTCTTCGGAATTTGGTTCTTTCAAAATAAAGTTGAGATTCGCTTTTGAAACTAGCCGATTTTTTCGTGGAAAGTAGTGCTATAATTCTTCTTTGCATGCGGTATAACGTTCTTGCTTGGTGGAATCAATAACTGCAGATATTGTTGACTGCTGTGAAATAGATGAAATTGAAAATAGATAACAATTGCACCGTTTTCATAACTCTATTCTTAAATGAAGAGATTCCTGTCAATTATAACTGTAAGAGGTTCAGTATTTATTCTGAAACAAATGTGATGCTCATTTTCGCAAAATTTTACGAAATCTTAAAATAGATTATTACTTCCTTCTGTTGCAGAATTCAATCAGTTCTTCTGGAAACTAACTAGAAAATACACATGTTGCTAACTCAATAACTACAGAATGTATGAATTGATTCAAAATTTTTCCACTTGAAAATTTAACTGAATACCCAAGACTTATAAGTGAATCCACGTATAATCGAATATTACTATATTCAGATATTCTTTTTTATTTCAAAAGTCTGGTCTTCGAATCAATGGAGCATGTTCCAGAACGCTTCAATAGCTTTCGAACATGAATTATAATTGATTGCAATGACTGTTTTCCGAAATTCATGCCCTCTAGTTTTTGATGATCTTTATCTGATATTTAGACCATTCAGAAATGCTAGGAAGAGTTAGGTATTTCCTTATTTTCCGAATTGAAATAGAACGAATAGAACTTCTGGAAAGAAAATTCTTTTTCTAGGTAGGGTTGCTGTTGTTCATGAGCTTGCTTTCAATCCATTTACTTTGTCTGCTAGAAACCAGAATATCTAACCAATTTAATTCGAATAAGGTATGGAAATAATGGTGCCTTCATCGCAAATAAGAATTCAGTCTAACTGAACTCTAACGAGCGAACATAATTCGAACTTTTGAAATCATTAAACATACAACCTTGTCTTTTTGACATTTAATCGCTCGATTAGAATGAGCGTCATCGAATTTTTTGCATATAATTATTCTAATAGCATTTTATTCAAAAGGGTCAATTGGTTTCAGTCCATGCTGTTTACTTAAATCATAGTAAACACGCCGTCAGTTTTCTATGAATATCTCTGACTATACACGATGTCTGAGTTGAACTAATCGACTGTCTATATTTTTAACTTCCGAAACTTCAGATCAATTTCTGACACCCCTTGCAGAGTGATAGCATTGTAGTAGGGAATGGCAATCGATGCAAATTTTCAAAATAACTAATCAATGGACGTTTTTTTGTTGAGAATAGTAAACAACACATTGATTAACGACTAAAACGTTCCTCAATCCATGAAAACACGACGGCGTCTCTATCTAAGGTGTCAATTTTCGCACGGTTCTTTAGACCAGCGCATCTCCTTTTCAGTTCGCTGAGCTGCCGTTCTTGTGGAATCGCAGAAGAAGGGACGGACATAAACAATCTTGCAAGACGAACTAGATGAGATAGAGAATTGGTTTCTTGACGTTCCAACCAGAATAGTCGGCATGGAAGTCAAAACTACGGGAGGTGACAATGGTTTTGTACTCCGAAAATTCTTTCTTAAGTAATGTGCGAACACATTCACGCTTCGTCAAGTTTCTAATCGCACATGCTGCGTGTCGTACAGCCCATGCTTCAACTTCTGATTTAGGTGTGGCCCTGTGAATGTCCTCATCGTGTACATCTCGTCCACTATTCGCATTTGTTGTTTCGGAACCGAAACGGTCTTCATAAATTCTATTCTGTTCGGTAACGATTGCTTTGTCACTGTAACCAAAACATTTGCACATTGCCTTCAAGAAATTTGGATTCAAACACGCTGCAATAGAAAACTCAGATGGTACAGTGTTCTGCAGACGGT
>JAAUYH010079056.1_pt1 | contig 10011 bp, 6 predicted proteins | sample 7278061 | NCBI WGS metagenome assembly JAAUYH01 (sample SAMN14350203, study PRJNA611818) | marine sediment metagenome | isolation source: surface marine sediment (0.6m) | place: French Polynesia: Moorea | collected 2018-08 | reverse complement strand
CTGGCAGAGCGCCTGCGGTCCTCCAGAAGAGTCGCCGAACCCTCTTCCAGGAGCCGCTTCTGGTCTGCTCAAAGGGTATTTAGGCAAAATTATTTTAACAGTGCATATTGTACTCGTAGATATTTTGCCTAGAATAATTTTGAAGAATTTTATAAAAAAATGCAAAAATCCGGAATATGTTCAGATGATTATATTGAAGATTTCCAATACTAAATTCAGGAAATGAATTTGTGGGAATCAAAGCAGTCTAAGGAAAAGGAAAAAGAGTGAAGAAAAAGGGAAAATAGCGGAAGGATCTTAAAAAAATTCCAACACTATCACTTCGATTTGAGCTTGCAACTTGTATTTTTGTCGGTATTTTCGCGGATGGATCAAATTTCTTCTTCAGCTATCTTTAGCTTTATGTCATACAAGAAAAATCAAATTCGCTGGAAATTTCGAAAACTTCTAACGCATTACAGGAGCTGATTTCTAAGAACATACAGAAAAAAGCTTTTGCTTTCAACCTAAAATTGAAATGGGATATTTCAAAAGCAGACTTAGGCACGACGACTCCAACTGATTTCCAACACCCGATCCCTAATTGCAGAGCTCAGCAACGTGTAATCCTGCTCATAGTTAGCTCTCGATCGATGAGACGGCATGAAGAGTGCACTTTTCGCCTACAGATGGTACGATCTAATCTTAAATCCGTCTGCACAGCTGACCAAATGAGAGATACACGCTCTGATATTCGGCATCCATGCTTTGTTATTTCAATGCTTTGATTTCTAGGTCGTACTACATGTTCGGTACGGATTGCTCTGATAACAATAGAGACTGCATGGCGTGAAGACCAAGCGCGTGTGACTCCGAAATCAATCTCTTTCTGGTTTGTAGAAATTTGCCATCCACCGAAGGTACCTTTTGGATTACTAGACCTTTAGTGCTCAGATCATGACCGGCTTAACTCAAATGAGGATTCGTTTGGAGAGCAATTACCTAGAATGGACCTGTAAATGCATTCCGAACCTTCATCAGTCTGTATTCTCCTACATTCCTGCCAAGGGGTAAGCGAACAGCCTAGGGCGTTTGCTTCAGTTTTTTTGATGCTTTACCGCTCTTCCGCGCCACTATTGGCCTTCTCTTTTCTCTTCCCTGTCATTTGCTCATTTTTCATGTCTTCTAGCAGTGTTTTTCTTACTCAGGAAGGATCGCTCTACAAATTTTGACGCAAGGCGAGTACATCTGTTTTTTCTAATTCACTCTAAACGTTGAGTAATAATGAATTGATGGCCGCATAATGCAGTGCGTTATTTTGATTCGTTGAACGGTATTTGCGTCTAGATAAGCGGCTTAAGTCTCCCGGTGAAGGCTTCACGAAGTTGGTAAATTCACAAACATCTAATTTCGCAAAATCTGTACTACAGTAAATAAACTCTGATTTTTATCAGTTATCAGTACGCCGCATGAAAGCATGCCTACATTTTTCGGAAAAATACTTCCAAATTTCGTCCGTGGTGAAACTGCCCGGATCGTTGATCGCACGAGCATATCAAAGTCGAATTAGGTACGAAATTTAGCTTTTGAGACTAGAAAAAGTGATAATTACACAGCATTTGTCGTATCCCAGAAGATCGGTTGATCCACTTTATTTTGTATACAAAGATCTTACGCTACAGTATTCTCCAGGTGGACGTATGGTTCGAAAGCCATAATCGTACGCATGTTCTCTCACAGGAGAGGTTTGTGTACGAAAAAAGGTTGAAGAATTAGTTCGTTAGTTTGGAAAAGTGAACTGTACAAGAGAGTTTGAGTATGCAACCTTGAGATGCGTCTTTCTATGGAATATGGTTGCGCACAAATTCGCTTCACAGAGATTACAAATTCGAAAACGCACTTTACTCATATCGAAGGTATCGATCGATCGTAAATCTAGATGGATTCTGACCAAGCCACGGTTCAGAACACAACTTGAACATGAATCACAATCCGTAGAGATGCCCTATACATCTTTATCAAATCACTTCGCACCACCAGCTCATAGTTTAACTGCTGCTGCTATTTTAATAAACCTGCACCCACCTAACTCCACAGTACGGAGTTCTACTCAGAGTGTAATCCCACTATTCCCCCTAACCCTATAAATCTTAAACTACTATTCCCAACCGACTTAAACCCAAATAGCCCAACACCCCGAACAACTTAAACCACTAAACCCACTATTCACACTCTAAACCATGCCGACTTAACCCCAAACACCCCAAATGACTTCAACCTACTCAATCTCGAAACCCCGTAATTATACGTATAGAGAATCTTCCCCCTATATTATATGTAATATTTTGGGGACAGTACTGCCTGTTTAATTATCCAGTCGAAGGATATGTGGATGATTACGCAATAGATCCATACCGCATTATTCTTTTGCTCTGTATCTCTTCAGGCTTTATCGTTATTCGGTTAGTTAATCCAGCAAACATTCAACATCATTATTAGCTGATTCTCTATGAGAAGTTAAACTTGTGTATCTCCTTTCTTTGAATTTATAAACCTACTAGTTTCTTGACACAGCATTCAGAATAGTATTCTAATCACATAACTAACATTTCTCTTCTGAACTAAATAGAGTAGATAAAACGTGGGTGTAGGACTGTTTGCTGAGTCTCTAAATGAATCTCCGATTTCTGTCTTTCAGTAGTTTAAGCTTAATGAGCTCGTTTTACGAAGGGAGATGTACATGGTTTTTTATTCTATACAAAAGGATCAACTGTATCATCTACCAATCGTAAATTGTATATCCCAAAATACTTTTTGGAAATATTGAAGTTAATTTATTTCATTTTCAAAACAGTAACGAGGTGTTTCTGATTATTTTATTTTGAGTTCATTGTATAGGGCACACACGTGTGTATACTTTGATCCATAGACGGATCAAACCACACGCCGACGACAACCGGTCAAGTGTCTCTGGCGAATTCGGTATGGTGCGCAAAAGACATCGTGGCAAGACGAACGCGCCAAATGGAGAGAATGAGAAGCGAGTGAAGAAGCCTCGTAAAGCAGAAGAGGGTGGTGTCGAAGAAGATACGCTGTTTGATACTGAAGCTCCCGTGCGAGCAGAGACTCCTCAAAAGAGACCCACACAAGGAGGTAAGAAACCAGCTCAAACAGTTGCTGGGACAGTTGAAGAAAATGCGCCCGTTGGGAGTAGCGAAAACCAGGGTGGTGTGGAGGTGGCTGCTTTGGACCCGCGTGACCGCGCTACCGACGGAGTTCTAACTGAGCGTCGGTTTGATGAACTGTCCCTTTCGGAACAGTCTATGAAAGGTTTGTCGGAGATGGGCTTTGAGCGAATGACTGAAGTTCAAGCACGTTGTATCCCTCACGGAATGACGGGGCGTGATGTGCTCGGTGCCGCGAAGACGGGTTCGGGTAAAACTCTGGCATTCCTGTTGCCAGTTGTTGAATTACTTGTCCGTGTGAAGTGGAAATCGCGCAATGGAACTGCAGCTGTTATTATCTCCCCCACGCGTGAGTTGGCTATGCAAATTCATGGCGTAGTGCATGAAATTTGCAAGTACCATTCGCAAACACATGGTTTGGTGATAGGCGGGGCGAACCGAAAACCGGAAGCAGAAAAGTTGGAGAAAGGAATGGCTATTGTTGTGGCAACGCCGGGTCGACTTCTTGACCATTTACATAACACGGAAGGCTTTTTGGTGAAAAATTGTCAAGTGCTTGTCATTGACGAGGCGGATCGTTGCCTCGAGGTTGGTTTCGAAGAAGAAATGCATCAAATCGTGAATTTGTTACCGAAGAAGCGACAAACTCTTCTATTTTCTGCTACCCAAACTACCAAGGTTGCTGATTTGGTACGGGTTTCGTTTCGTCGTACACCAGTGTATGTAGATGTGCGTGATGACCGAGTTGAGTCTACGGTTGCTGGACTTGAACAAGGATTTGTTGTAATACCAGTTGAACGACGGTTCTTATTATTGTACACCTTCTTACGTCGCAATAGGAAGAAGAAGATTATTGTGTTCATGTCGAGTTGTAACGCGGTGAAATTCTATTATGAATTGTTGAATCATGTTGATGTTCCTGTGTACGACTTGCATGGACGGCAGAAGCAAAACAAGCGAACTACAACATTTTTCAAGTTTTGCAAGGAGGAATCTGCGATTCTCATCTCCACAGATGTGGCTGCACGTGGACTTGATATTCCGTCGGTGGATTGGATTATTCAATTCGACCCTCCGGATGAACCCAAGGAATATATTCATCGCGTGGGACGAACTGCACGTGGAGTTGATGGAAAAGGAAAGGCATTGTTATTTTTGTTGCCATCGGAAGTCGGATTCTTGGCGCATCTCCGCAAACATAAGGTACCTCTTAACGAGTATGAATTCCCAGAGTCAAAACTGGCAAAGGTGCAACCACAGTTGGAGAAGTTGATATCAACAAATTATGCGTTGAACCGAAGTGCGAAGGATGGGTATCGTTCATACTTACAAAGTTATGCAAGTCACTCGATGAAAGAAATTTTCGATGTCCATCAACTGGATCTCGTCAATGTTGCGAAGAGTTTCTGTTTTGATGACCCTCCACGAGTTAACTTGAACATGATGGGAAGTAGCAAGGGAAATCGACGACGTGATGGTGCTAAGAAACCAGACAGATTAAGAGAAATTGTTAGGAAACAGGCAACAGGGCATGCCTTCTCTGCAGCAAATCCGCAAGGAGAGAGGGCAAGTGGTGATAGAAGACAGTTCTCCATGTGATTCCGAGTTGTGCGCTGCAAAGGACTGAATATCGTTAACTGCTGTTGTGTTGTAGGGTTTGGTACCAAGCATTTCTGTGAATATTAGAACTCATTATTTACAGTAGTACGAGACTACGGTAGTTCTACTAGACTTTTGATTCGCAGTCAATTCTTTTCCTACTAATCCAAGAGTCGCTCTTTCTAAACTACAGCCACTGCAAATGCCACACGAGAAAGAACTGCTACATTGAAACAATTTCGCGACGTCTTCAGCAAATTCTGTCTCGTACAGTACAACAGATACACTCTTCTGTTCTTCTGTTTGTTCAATTTTTATTCTTTTGCGCTTTGTAGCCTAGTCACTGCATTGCACAACACAGTGACATTGTTGAATGGGTCGTTCCATTGATTATCGTGCAACTTGTGGTGGTGGTGGTGGCGGCGGTGATAACAATGATACAATCACCGCACGCCAATTATTCTCGTCATCGTCTTTGCTAAAACCTCCAGATTCCACTTGTTCTTGGTAATCACATTCATTACGATCGACCTCTCGATTCTCGCTTTGCTTGCATTGCCTTATTATTGCGACGGCTGTGCCATCCTGTCTGCCTCCTTGCTTGCGCACATACTTGAAAAAAGTGTAGTACGAGAGTCAGTGGGTATGAAAGTGACTGAGAGAGAAACGACTACTAGTTCCCCTCCCCACTTATGAAGCCACTTCTCCACCTCGGCCCACCACTTTGGTACTCTTCTCACAATGAGACAAATCACCGCCACCTTGTTACTATTCCTTATTCTGGTTACATCCTCGTTGTCATTGTCACAGTTATCATCGCCATCACGGTTGTTATGCGCAAACAAGCCGTATAATACTGCAAATCAAGTGTGTTGTGAAGGAAAGATCAGACAAGGAGGAGTTGGTGTTCGTTGCTGCAGCACGAAGACATATGATGTAAAACATGCGTTGTGTTGTAAAAAACGAATCTTGAGGGGAGCGCACAGACTGTGCTGTGGGGGTCACTCGTATAAGCCTGCTTCACAATCATGCTGTAACAACAAAATAAAAAAACAAGCCGGACTTGGTTGCTGTTATGGGAAATTTTACAAACCACCACTTCAGAAATGTTGCGCACCTGGCGTTATTGCTGAGCAAGGTGAGGCTTGTTGCAAGGATAAAGTGTACAATCCACTTGAGCAGAAATGTTGTGCGAGAACTACACTCACCACTCTCGCCAATGAGTGTTGTGTCAAACAACCTTACAATCCCCGTACTAGCACTTGTTGCCGAGGCAGAAGTGTGTTGAATTTGAACGATACTCGAATTATTACTCAACGCTTGTGCTGTTCTGAAACATGCCCTTGTGGCTCATCAACATACAACCCTAAATCTGAAACTTGTTGTGGTGGTGTGGTGTATCGTCCCAAATCTGTTCACTGTTGTGCAACAGCAACCTATAATCCTCTACTGCAAACTTGTTGTTCTGGTAGAATATTCCCTGGTGCTAGCCGAACTTGTTGTGGTGCTGATTATATCACTCCTGGGGTTAAGTGTTGCGGTGGAAGAGTGAGGTACAGACCGCAATCCCAAATATGCAGAGCAGGTTTGGTCTTTTCTCGACCAAATTGTGGTTCTATTTTCTATAATCCTGCAACCCAACTGTGTTGTGGTGCCAAGATATATCCTGCTTCTCTTTTTGGTTCTTGTTGTGCAACTTCAACACCAACTAGTCCTTGCTGCGGGCGTATTGCTTACGATCCCGCTAAACAGCTTTGTTGTGCTGGTGCTGTTATCCACAAAGTTCTTGATCGTCAGTGTTGCGGTCGGTTGTCAATAGACACCAAAGTTCAAGTTTGTCGCAATGGTGTTATCATGAAGAGATCTGATCTAGTAACAGATGCGCCGACCACTATTTGCGCAGGGAGACACTTCAATCCTTCCACTCAACTTTGTTGTGAAAATCGACTGCTTCTAGGTGGACCTACTCGACGATGCTGTGGTTCTAACACCCACGACCTTCGGTTCACCACTTGTTGTCGTAATGCCACTATTCTCAATGGACCTGATAGAACTTGTTGATACTGCAATGTTAATGAAGTCATAGAACCACAAACACACTGTTCCGCATTCATTTCATACTTAGTGATATAAAATCAATCATTTTCTCAACAATGCTACTGTAAATAAATTGATTATCATCTTAGTATTAATTTTTAATTTCCAATTTATCATATTTTGATTTCCTCTACCGAAAAATTCGGAGAATTGTTAACAAGTTGGTTTGGTGTTTATTCATTTCAATTCTCTGAACGGTTTTGTGTCTACTCTCGGCCTATCGAAACAACTTAAGGTAGAGCACGGAAATGAAAGTATTTCCAAATCGAGAGCAGGCACATCTGAAATAAGGCACAAGTTGCTATCACAAAATTTCGTGTCCGCACGCATTCCTCTTCAATTCAGATGAGTCAATCGTTACTCAACACTAAACAGTAGAACAGAGAGAAAAAGTGAGGAAACCGTTCAATAGTTGCAAACCATTTGTGCACTCGCTCCGGAGAGGCACTTCCGATTACCGTTTGTATTCGTTTATAACGCCCACAGCTTGTGATATAATTCGGTAATCCATGTCGACCAAGTCATTACCCATCTCGTCGTCGTCATCTTCGTCGTCGTTTCACTGTGGTCACCCCAACACAAGCCGAAATCGATTTTTCCTTTTCGCTCCACATTCATCGAGAGTTCTAGATCCAGCCCGAGCACTTTTCCTCATGGCAGGGTCTTCGTCCGGTACTAAACCCGGATCGGGCCACAAAACTCAAGATACTCACCAAGATCAGGAAGACAACTCTTCTGAGAATGAAACACTCACCGAGAATCGACAAAACTACGCAAGATACTATCGTACCACTCGTGATGAACAGATTCTAAGTGATATGCGCGCTCGTTATGGCAGCGCTTTCAGGGAGTCGGATGAACGCTATTTCACAGGAAGTTACTTGCATTCGTTGCTGAGTCCACTTTACCCACCTCTCCCTAAGGTTTCTACTCCTCCGCTTTGCATAGTCACGAGGAAAGCCGCTGCAAGCGAAAGATTTATGGGACTAACGGAGGAGAAGGATTCATCCTCATCACAAGATTCGCGTACCGTTACACGCACGCGTCACTCCAAGAGGAAGAATAGAGACAAGAATCGAAGAGCTGAAGCAGTAGTCGATCATTCGACGGCTAAAGGACAAGCGGACACAGAGAGTGAAAATAGTGAAGAGGAAGAGAAGTCAACGTGTGCAGCATCACCTCGCAACAATGCAGCACTCAAATATGCATCACTCCCTCCCTCACCGGTGATCGTGAAGCGGCACCGCCGTACGGGCAAGTTTAGCATGAAAAATGCGGATGCATTCTTTGTGCCCCATCCCCATAGAAAAGGCTACATTATTTGTTTGGAATGCAACGACACGCAGTGGCCTCCAAATCGCGAGAAACATATATTGAAATGTCTGAATATCAGTGAAGAGAGCGTCATGCGTGGTCGTTTGGTAAGTGGGCGTTAATCTCGAGGGTGGTGGTGGTGGTGAATTGAGATACGAAGTTTTGCACTCTATTCCAGAAATCTTCTTGTGATGTAGCTATGAGTTAGCTTCGTTGTTGTTGTTGTGGTCGTCTTCTTCTTCCTCTTGTTTGTTTTCTTGGCCTTGTTAGCCTTCTTCTTTGTGACTGACAAATAATTTCCATTGATCAATGATAGTTGCAGTTTATTTTAAGATATTGATATTTAGTTGAGGTTCAAAATCATGTAAAAAAATTTGCTATTGGACATGGGGAAGAAATGGTTCTAGTACTATACTCCCTGAATCTCTAGGAGAACAAGTACAGTACCACCATTACTTTTGATTGTTTTATAATCACCTTGGATCTGCAGATGTACGTCGAGATGAGAATAGAATTGTGGAAATAATTTTACTGCACTGTACAGTACACCCATGGTCCGTCCACTTCCGGAACAATAGCATCGATGCGACTGTTGAAATTTGAGATGGAAAATCAGGATTACTCTGTTTGTGCGAAACATCTGTTTGTCTGATGTGTCTGATCATGTGTTTGGAGTACGGGTTTCGTAAGTGCATTTTCGGTTTCATTCGTCCCGGACTACTTCTCAGCGTGCTGCATCGGTACTCTACCATACAAGGAGGTATTGTTTGGGAATAGTACATTGCACTGTATTGTGCTAAGTTGATTTCAAAAAACGCAGCCCTTTTCGTCTTATCAGACTGCTTTCCTTTTGAGTGCGACTCGCCCTGTACGGTCCCTGACCAAGGAGAAAACAGAATTGACTGTCAAGTGAAATTAGTTGACAAGACAAGAAAGTGAGATACGGGTACGGTAACTCATGCCAATCAGGAGAGTTTGTAGAATTATACAGCGCTGTACAGAAGTGTACCTGTACAAATCCTGCAAAAACCCCAGGGTCCTACAGTATATCTGACTCTGTTTCTCACTGCGGCATTTTACGATTGGCGTGCAGTGGTTTGTCTCAAATCCTTGTTTGTTTCTCACGTCCGTCAGCCAGCTGTTCGCGTGCACCTTACCGTACAGTATTCTGCTATAGCAAACAAAGGTTGCCGTGCTACCCGCCCTCAAAGACGAAAACGCACGATGGCGAAATATGTGGATTTCCAAACGCTACGACTAGAGGCGAAACCAAATTCTTGTTTGCTCGCACCTCCAGGCCATTGTCTGGACGCTTCACCCCATCTTTCCGCTCCTGTGTTACACTACGGCGCACAAGAACTGTACTCCAAGTTGAAGGAAATCGTGAAATCCAACAAGAGATGGAAACATGTCTCAACTGACGACAATGGGTTACGCATCAAGTTTGTGGCGGTCACGAAAATCATGAAGTTCAAGGACGATGTTGATATTGAAGTTATCGAAAGATCGTCTGACGAAAGCACTGTTGCGGTGTATTCGCACAGTCGCGTCGGATATTCGGATATGGGTGCGAACAAAAAGCGAGTAGAAACAATTATCTCTCGTCTAGGCGCCAAGGCAAGCTAGTGGCGGTGGAAGGAGTGGCGGTGGTGGTGGTGGTGGTGGTAGCGGTTCAGTATTAAGATGACAGCGAGCGAACGAACAAACGAGTTGGTCAATGATTTCAGGGTGCGCAGGGATTACTAGTAATGGAGATAAATGTAAATGTACGATTCTTGTTCATTCACTCACTCATCACAGTGAACCTGTACGTATTCCTCAGGCCTTGTTCTACTGT
>JAAUYH010005301.1_pt1 | contig 10013 bp, 10 predicted proteins | sample 7278061 | NCBI WGS metagenome assembly JAAUYH01 (sample SAMN14350203, study PRJNA611818) | marine sediment metagenome | isolation source: surface marine sediment (0.6m) | place: French Polynesia: Moorea | collected 2018-08 | reverse complement strand
GTCGCGTCGATCGGGGTCAGCCCCAGCGATTCGTCGCCCTCGCTGAAGCCGCGGACGACCTGGCTCATGAACTGTTCGTTGGCTGTCAGCCGGCGGGCCAGTTCGTCGGCGTCACCAAGGCCGAGGGCCAGGGCCTGCGTGTCCTGGATGATTTCCTTGCCGGCGATGTCGAGGCCGGCAATCTGGCGCATCGCCGCATCCAGGGCTTCCGCGTCCAGCAGGCCGCCCAGATTGCCCACGTCGGTGAGCAGTCCCGGCATGGTCTCGGCCACCGCCTCGCGGGCGGCAACGGCGTCGGTAATAGCCCCGCGTGCGTCGAGCACGCCGCTGGCCCCGGTGCGCACATCCTGCATGGCCTTCGACACGGCGGAGGCCGTCGATGCCGGTAAGGACGAAGGCCGGGCCACGCCGTTGCCGGAAGGCAGGCCACCGACGAGGTCGTCGAGGCGGTCGAACGCGGCAACGTCGCCGCCCTGCGCATCGGTCGCCGCCACGGCGGCGGCCAGCGCGGTCCTGGTCTGTGTGAGCAGCCGATCGGCGGCCGGATCGGCGCCACCGCTGCCCGCGGTACCCATGAACTGGATCGCACCGGCGGCGGCCAGCAGCAGCACCAGCAGGGTTCCGAGCACCGGGACCGATCGATCCTGAAAATTCAACGTGGCCATAACGCGATTACCTGTGGGTTGCGGAAGTGGGCCGCATCAGTGTCCTGACTCTATTCTAGGCTTCGGCGGCCGCCAGGAAGCGGTCGCTTTCGACGAGTCGCCGCAGGGCGAAAACATCCCAGGCTTCTTCGCCGCGCTCAAAGCCCACTTCGACGAACGGCTCGAAGCGCGCACTGCCGTCGTCGGTAGTCGACCGACGCTCGCCTTCGAGGAAGCGCCGGAATCCGAAGACCTCGTCCACGAGCAGGCCGGCGGGCACGGCCTTGTGGTTCACCACGAGGACACGGGTCGCGCGGCCCATGGGCACCGCGCCGGTGTCGAGAAACGCGCCGAGGTCGATGACCGGCAGCAGCTGACCACGGACATTGGCGATGCCGGCGAGCCAGCCGCGGGCGCCCGGCACGCGGGTGATCGGCGGCGGCATGAGCACTTCGCGAACGTCGTCCCGGGACGCGAGGAAGCGCTGATCGCCGATGCGAAAAGCGATTCCGACCCACTCCTGGCTGACGCCGCCTTCGGCGTCCTTGGCGGCCAGCGAAGCCCGGGTGCGACGCTCGATCTCGACCAGCAGGTCGTACGGCCTGGCCTTTAGCGATCTTAGGTCGACGGAGGCTTGCATAGTGAGCTTCAGGCAGTTCGCTTGAGAGCGGCTTCTGCCTTGTGAATGAGATCGGTCTCGGCGACCGGCTTGACCAGGTAGTCCACGGCACCCTGGCGCATGCCCCAGATTCGGTCTGTTTCCTGGTCCTTGGTGGTCACCATGATAACCGGGATGGCGGACGTCGCGGGGTCCCGCGACAACTTCCGTGTCGCCTGGAATCCGTTGACACCGGGCATCACCACGTCCATCAGAATCAGATCCGGGTGTACCTCGCGCGCCTTGGCAACGCCCTCGGCGCCGTCGGCGGCACTGGCGGTTTCGAAGCCGTGCTGCTCGAGGGTCTTCTTCATGACGTGGGTCTCGGTGGGCGAGTCGTCGACGATCAATACCAGTGCCATACGATGTCTCCCGGCCGTGGAATCAGGTCCGGGTCAGCCTCCGTGCAAGGCGACCCGACGGCTCAATGTGCCGTGGGGTCGGGTGAAAATCTGTGACTCGAATCGCACTTTACGGGCGCCGGACAGCGCTCGCGTTGCGATGCAATGCAATGCCTGTGCGGGCCGCATCCGTCGAGGCCGGTCAGCGGTCGACGTGGCGCTCGATGGCGCCGAGCAATTCATCCTTGGTGAACGGCTTGGTGAGGTACTGCTCGGAGCCCACGATCCGTCCGCGTGCCCGATCGAACAGGCCGTCCTTGCTGGACAGCATGATGACCGGGGTGCTGCGGAAGACCTTGTTGTGCTTGATCAGCGAGCACGTCTGGTAGCCGTCGAGGCGCGGCATCATGATGTCGACGAACACGATGTCCGGCTGGTGGTCGGCGATCTTCGACAGCGCATCGAACCCGTCCACTGCCGTGTACACCTCGCAGCCTTCCCGGGACAGCAGGGTCTCGGCCGTGCGGCGGATGGTCTTTGAATCGTCGATTACCAGCACCTTGAGGCCCGAAAGCCCGCGCTGATTCATAGTCGCCGCCATATCTACTCCGTGGAAACGCTGTTCGGGACCGAAGCGGCCCCGCCGGACGGGCCCCAGCCGCTATCGGCGAGTGCCGGCCTCTCGTTAAAGGGTGATGCGCATCGCAACGTCGCAGGCCGACGCCGGCGCACGCGTGTCACATCGATGCCGGGTTCCGGCGATTGTGACCGCAACGGGCGGTCGCAAAAGTTGACGCACGTCCCATTTTGCAACTGCCGTTTTTTAACACAACGGGGCTGGACCTGCCACGCGGCCCACCGGCTGTCTCCATATCGCGACAGCATCCCCGCCGGCCGGCGGACGCCGGACCGGCGCGCCCCGTCCGGTGGTGCGGTGCCACGCTCCGCCCCGGCGAGTGCCACAGGCACGCCGGCCTGCCGACCCTACGGGCCGTTGCATTGTGCCCGGCCGTTTGGCTATCGTGGCCCCGGTCTGCGGTCTGCCCGGCCGCACCAACCCGCTCGAGCGACCGAAGATACCCGGGGATACCCCGGCAGGAGACCCGCCATGCCCGCCAAGCAGGTTCGTCTCGGTGTGGTCATGGACCCCATCGAACGCATCAACCCCGTCAAGGACTCGACGCTGGCCATGCTGCTCGCCGCGCAGGCCCGGGGCTGGGAACTCCACTACATGCGCCAGGCAGACATGGCCGTGCGCGACGGCCTGCCCGTGGCCACCATGCGCCCGGTAGCCGTGCGCGACGACCGGAACTCGTGGTTCGAGCTGGGTGACGCCGCCCGGCGGCCGCTGGCCGACCTGGACGTGATACTCATGCGCAAGGACCCGCCCTTCGACATGGAGTACATCTACAGCACCTACATCCTGGAACGGGCCGAGGCGGAGGGCGTGCTGGTGGTCAACCGGCCGCAGAGCCTGCGCGACGTCAGCGAAAAGGCCTACACGGCGTGGTTCGGGGACCTGTGCCCGCCCACGCTCATCGCGCGCTCGATGGCCGAGCTGAGGGCCTTCGCCGCCGAGCACGGCCGGATCGTGGTCAAACCCCTCGACGGCATGGGCGGCCGGTCGATCTTCGTCGTCACCGAAGGCGATCCCAACACGAGCGTCATGCTCGAGACCATCACGGCCGACGAAACGCAGTTTGCGATGGCGCAGCGCTTCGTGCCGGAGATCGCCGAGGGCGACAAGCGCGTGCTGATCGTCGACGGCGAGCCGGTGCCCTACGCCCTGGCGCGTATTCCCGCGAAGGGCGAGAGCCGCGGCAACCTGGCCGCGGGCGCCAGTGCCGAGGGCCGGCCGCTGACCGACCGGGACCGGGAAATCTGTGCCGCCGTGGCACCCACGCTGAAGGCCAAGGGCTTGATTTTCGTAGGCCTTGATGTGATCGGCGACTACCTGACGGAGATCAACGTCACCAGCCCGACGTGCATCCGCGAGCTGGACAAGCTGCACGACCTGGACATCGGCGGCCAGCTGATGGACGCCATCGAGACCCGCCTGGCCGTCTAGGACCGGCCTTGGACTGTGGGAGCGGCTTCAGCCGCGATCGTCGTCGGAATCACGGCTGAAGCCGCTCCCACATGCCATGCCTGCCGGGCCGGCATGCGTCGATCAAACAGGGGACTTGTGGGCGCGATATAAGGCTCGGGTGACTACGACTGCCGACAGCGCGGCGGCCACAGACCGCCTCGTTTCCACGCTCTTCCTGGCGACGCTATTCCACGGAATCCTCATCATGGGGATCACGTTCCGTACATCGTTGCCCGAGATGCCGGCGGCGACGCCCACCCTCGAGGTGGTCATGGTGCAGGAGGGCGCGAACGAGAACGAGCCCGACGACGCCAGCTATCTCGCCGCACGCGCCTCCACCGGCGGCGGCAACACCACCGAGCGCGTGCGCGCATCGGGCCAGCTCACCACCGGCGCCCCCGTGGACAGTGCCGGCGTCGAAGACGGCGCCCTGGTTCCGCCCGCCGAGCAGGGCCGCCAGGCCGAACCGACCGACGTGCTGATGTCTCCCAACCCGTCCGACCGGATCATCCAGGCCGTCGAGGACGCCACGCCCGATCCGACCGATGCGAGCGTGGAACCGCTGTTGATGGAAGCCAGTCCAACCCCTGTGATGCTGGAGGAAACGGACGGCGAAATCCGCGCGCAGAGCGACCGGCTTCGCGAGCAGTTCATCGCCGTCGACACCCGCGAAGCCACGTTCGCGGGCTACCTGTCGAGCTGGAAACAGAAGATCGAGCAGGTCGGCACGCTGAATTTCCCCGACCAGGCCCGCCGTGACGGCCTGGCCGGCAACCCGGTGCTGGAGGTGGCCATCAAGGCCGACGGCGATCTGCACGAGATCATCGTGCGCCGCAGTTCCGGTCACCGGGTGCTGGACCAGGCGGCCCTGCGCATCCTGAAGCTCGCCGCGCCCTTCGACCCGTTTCCCGAGGCGCTGGCGGCCGACTACGACGTGCTCCGGTTCGTGTACGAGTGGCAGTTTCTGGACGGCGCGCCGGTGGGGTCGTCGCTGGCTACAACCGAAACCGGCGGCCAGTAGAACGCCGGCATCCCGCGGCCTGGCCGCGGGCAACGACCCGATAACGAGATCGAGGCAGGACACGAGATGGCAAAGGCCCAGTCCCTCACCAACCAGTTTCTCATCGCCATGCCCGCGCTGGGCGACCCCAACTTTCACCAGTCGGTGACGCTTATTTGCGAGCACAACGAGAACGGCGCCCTGGGCCTGATCATCAATCGGCCCCTGGACCTGACGCTGGACGAGATCTTCGCTCAGCTGTCCATCGAGACCCGCGACGCATCGCTCGGCGAGCGCCACGTGCTGGCCGGCGGACCGGTCCAGCCCGAGCGCGGCTTCGTCGTACATTCGCGCAGCCACGAGTGGGAGTCCACGCTCGGTGTCTCCGACACGCTCGCCGTGACCACCTCGCGCGACGTGCTCGTGTCCATCGCCGGCGGCGACGGGCCCGACCCGGCCATCGTCGCCCTGGGCTATGCAGGCTGGTCAGCGGGCCAGCTCGAGCGTGAAATCCAGGACAATGCCTGGCTGAGCGTGCCGGCGGACCAGGCCATCATCTTCGACACGCCCTACGAGGAACGCTGGCCCGCGGCGGCCCGGCTCCTGGGGGTCGACCTCGACCGCCTCAGCAACCAGGCCGGGCACGCGTGACGCGGAGCGCTGCCGGCACCATCATCGCCTTCGACTTCGGCCTGCGCCGCATCGGTGTGGCGGTTGGAGAGCGTATGACAGGCACCTGTTCGCCGCTGACCACCGTGCACTGCGGCGGCGGCGTCGACTGGGACGCCATCGGTCGCCTGCTGGACGAGTGGCGGCCGTCTCTGCTGGTCGTCGGTCAGCCGCGCCATGCCGACGGCAGCGAATCGCCGATGTCGCAACAGGCGGCCCGCTTCGCCGGCGAGCTGACGCAACGCTTCGGCGTCGAGGCGGTACTGGTGGACGAGCGGCTGTCGTCCGCGGAGGCAGCCGATCGACTGAGCGAAGCCCGCCAGCAGGGGCGGCGGCGCCGGCGACGCGTCGGGCGCGGCGACATCGACCCCGTTGCCGCGCAGGTCATCCTGGAAACCTGGATGTCCGGTCGCACCGGACCCGATAACGAACACGGTCACCGAGGAAACGAGCGATGAGCATCTATGCCGACCGATCGCAGCGCGGCACCATACTGCTGGAAGACTGCGAAGTCGTGGGGCAGGAAGCCTTCGACGGCGATCAGTTCGTCATCCGCGTGGCTTCGAGGAAGATCGCCGCGGCCGCACGCCCGGGCACGTTCGCGCACATCACCTGCGATCCGGCGGTGCCCATGCGCCGCCCGCTGTCCATCATGCGCGTCGATGCCGACGAGGGCTGGCTCGAGTTCCTGTACAAGATCGTCGGCGACGGCCTGCGACACCTGGCCAGCCGCCGGCCCGGCGACACGCTGAGCGTCATGGGGCCCATCGGCCAGCCCTTCCGGCCCAGTCCGGACCGGCCGCGCCCGCTGCTGGTGGGCGGCGGCGTGGGCATCCCGCCGATGGTCTTCCTGGCCGAGGCGCTGGCCGGTGACGACCGCTACAAGCCCGTCGTCACGATGGGTTCCGAGATTCCCTTTCCCTTTCAGCCGCGTCCGTCCGGCCTGATCGTGCCGGGCATGCCGGACGAAGCCATTGCCTGCATGCCGTTGCTGGAAAGCTGGTCGATTCCCTCCCGCCTGGCGAGCTGGGCCGAGATGCCGGGTTGCTATCGCGGCTATGTCACCGATCTGGCCGCGGCTTGGCTCGACAGCCTGGATGCGGAGGCACTGAACGAGGTTGCCATGTTCGCCTGCGGCCCGACACCCATGCTCAAGAGCGCCGCCGCCGTCGCCGAGCGCTTCGGCATCCCCTGCCAGGTGTCGCTGGAGGAGTACATGGCCTGTGCGGTGGGCGGCTGCGCCGGCTGCACGGTGCTGGTGCGCACGCCGGAGGGGCCCGCGATGAAGCGCGTGTGCGTGGACGGACCGGTGTTCGACGCGGCGGCGGTGTTCTAGCCCCGGGACCGACTTGTCATTGCGAGCCCGAAGGGCGCGGCAATCTCGTGACGTAGTCGTGAGGTGGGCTGCCTGCCGGCCGTGCAACAACCTGATCGAGATTGCCGCGTCGCTGCGCTCCTCGCAACGACGACCTGTTTCGGCGGGATCAGCCGAAGTTGATGCGGGCCTCGAGGTTGGCGCGCGAGTCGGCGTGCAGCAGCGCCTGCTCGCGCTCGATCTTGCCCTCGCGGTAAAGATCGAACAGCGAGGTGTCGAAGGTCTGCATCCCGGGCTCCGAGCCCGATTCCAGCGCCTCTTTCACACCGGCGACGTCGCCCTTCAGGATCTGTTCCGAGATGTGCGGCGTGTTGAGCAGCACTTCGACGGCGGGCAGCCTGCGCCCGTTCTTGGTCTTGACCAGGCGCTGCGAGATGATCGCGCGCAGATACTGGGACAGGTCCATGAGGATCTGTGCGTGCTGCTGCTGCGGGAACATGTTGATGATGCGATCCAGGGTCTCCGCCGCGTTGTTCGAGTGCAGCGTGGACAGGGCCAGGTGGCCGGTGCCGGCCAGCGCCAGCGCCGATTCCATGGTCTCGCGGTCGCGTATCTCGCCGATGAGTACGACGTCCGGCGCCTCGCGCATCGCACTGTGCAGGGCCTTCTGGTAGGACACTGTGTCGACGCCCACCTCGCGCTGGTTGACGATGCTCGACTTGTTCGGGTGCAGGAACTCGATCGGGTCCTCGATGGTGAGGATGTGATCGGAGCAGTTCTCGTTGCGATAGTCGATCATGGCGGCAAGCGACGTGGACTTACCGGAGCCGGTGGAACCGACCATGAGGATCAGCCCGCGGCGGCGCATGATCAGGTCTTTCAGCACCGTCGGCAGGCCGAGTTCCTCGATGCGCGGCAGGTCGGCGGTAATGTACCTGAGCACCAGCGCGATATTGCCGCGCTGGTGGAATGCGTTGATGCGGAAGCGACCCAGGCCGGGCTCGGAGATGGCGAAGTCCAGCTCCTTGAGCTGGGTGAACAGCGCCCACTGCTCGTCGTTCATGAGCTTCTTGGCGGCCTGGCGCACCATGTCCGGCGACAGTTCCTGCTTGTTCACCGGCATGATGCGGCCGTCGATCTTGATCTTGACCGGCGCATAGGTGCTGATGAACAGGTCTGAGGCCCTCTTTTCGGCCATCAGCTTGAATAGCGGCATCGGGTTCATGGTGCGGCGTCTTTACCTCGGTTTGCGGCGGGCGCTGGCGGGGGCGCTCAGTGGCCCTCGTGCTCCATGATGCGCAGGCTCTGCGCGCCCTCGTCCGTCGACTGGAACTCGCGCTTGCTCTCGAGCTTGATGCGCAGCCGCAGCTCGTTCTTCGAGTCGGCGTTGCGCAGGGCATCCTCGTAGCCGATCACGCCCTGCTCGTACAGGTCGAACAGCGCCTGATCGAAGGTCTTCATGCCGAGGCGGTTGGACTTGGCCATCACTTCCTTGATGGCCGCCACCTCGCCCTTGAAGATCAGGTCGGCAATAAGCGGCGAATGCAGCATGATCTCCATGGCGGCGACACGACCCTTGCCGTTCTCCAGCGGAATCAGCCGCTGGGAAACGAGCCCCTTGATGTTGAGCGACAGGTCCATCAGGAGCTGGTCGCGGCGCTCTTCGGGGAAGAAGTTGATGATGCGGTCGAGCGCCTGGTTGGCGCTGTTGGCGTGCAGCGTGGCCAGGCACAGGTGACCGGTCTCGGCGAACTGAACACCGTACTCCATGGTCTCGCGATCGCGGATCTCGCCGATGAGAATGACGTCCGGAGCCTGCCGCAGCGTGTTCTTCAGCGCCGCGTGCCACGAATCGGTGTCGACGCCCACCTCGCGCTGCGTCACCACGCAGCCGCGGTGCGGGTGTACATACTCGACCGGATCCTCGATGGTGATGATGTGGCCCTTGGAATGGGCGTTGCGGTGGCCGATCATGGCGGCCAGCGTCGTCGACTTACCGGAACCGGTGCCGCCGACCACGATGACCAGTCCGCGCTTGGCCATCACCACGTCTTTCAGCACCGGCGGCAGCTTCAGCTCGTCGAACTCGGGAATCTCGGTGGTAATGGTACGCAGCACGGCACCGATCTGGCCCTGCTGCACGAAGGCGTTCACACGGAAACGCCCGATGCCGCGGGGGCTGATGGCGAAGTTGCACTCCTTGGAGGCGTCGAACTCCTTGGACTGCTTGTCGTTCATCAGGGAGCGCACGAGCACGGCACTCTGGCGCGCGCTGAGCGGCTTCTCGGACACCGGAGAAATCGACCCGTCCACCTTCATCGCCGGCGGAAAACCGGTCGTTATGAACAGGTCGGATCCGTCTTTCGCCACCATGTTGCGCAGCAAATCCTGCATGAGCTTGCTGGCTTGATCTCTTTCCACGAACTAGCTCCCTGATTGGTTCCGGGCCGGCGGCTCAGAACTGCTCCTTGTTGACAGCCTTGTACCGGGCCTCTTCTCGGGTCACGACGCCCTTGCGCACCAGCTCCTGCAGGCACTGGTCCAGCGTCTGCATGCCCACCGACTGGCCCGTCTGGATAGCCGAGTACATCTGCGCGATCTTGCCCTCGCGAATGAGGTTGCGGATCGCCGGCGTGCCGATCATGATCTCGTGAGCCGCGACACGACCGCCGCCGTTCTTCTTCAGCAGCGTCTGCGAGATGACCGCCCGCAGCGACTCGGACAGCATCGAGCGCACCATTTCCTTCTCGGCCGCGGGGAATACGTCCACCACGCGATCGATGGTCTTGGCGGCGGAACTGGTGTGCAGCGTGCCGAACACCAGGTGACCGGTCTCGGCGGCGGTGAGCGCCAGGCGGATGGTCTCCAGGTCGCGCATTTCGCCCACGAGGATGATATCGGGGTCTTCGCGCAGCGCCGAACGCAGTGCCTCGTTGAAGCCGAGCGTGTCCCGGTGCACCTCGCGCTGGTTGACCAGGCACTTCTTGCTCTCGTGGACGAACTCGATGGGATCTTCCACCGTGAGCACGTGGTCGGGCTTGGTGTTGTTGATGAAGTCGATCATCGCCGCCAGCGTGGTGGACTTGCCCGAACCGGTGGGTCCGGTCACCAGCACGATGCCGCGCGCCTGCAGCGACACGTCCTGGAAGATCTTCGGCGCACCGAGATCTTCCAGCGTGAGAATCTTGGACGGAATCGTGCGGAACACCGCGCCGGCGCCCCGGTTGTGGTTGAAGGCGTTCACGCGGAAGCGCGCCAAGCCGGGAATCTCGAAGGAGAAGTCGGTTTCGAAAAACT
>JAAUYH010049327.1_pt1 | contig 10016 bp, 9 predicted proteins | sample 7278061 | NCBI WGS metagenome assembly JAAUYH01 (sample SAMN14350203, study PRJNA611818) | marine sediment metagenome | isolation source: surface marine sediment (0.6m) | place: French Polynesia: Moorea | collected 2018-08 | reverse complement strand
GTCGAGATCCGCGGAAACGCCCCAGGCTCGTCGTCCACAGGACGACTCGCCCCGACCCGTTCTCGACACTTCAAGCAACCCGAAAGGGTTGCCGTCGAGATCCGCGGAAACGCTCCAGGCTCGTCGTCCGCAGGACGACTCGCCCCGCCACCTTCTCGACACTTCAAGCAACCCGAAGGGGTTGCGGTCCGGTCAGAGCCGGCGGGCGGCGTCCTGGATGAGGTCGACCAGCTCGTCGAACTCGTCGGTGTCGATGTCGCGGGCCAGGTCCTCGGCCTCTTCGACGAGGGAGTCGATCTCGACGTCGTCGGCGTAGGGGTTGTCCCGGAGGATCTCGGCGAACGTGGCCACCACGACCGCCTGCCGGAAGTCGGCCGGGGTGTCGGTCCATTTGGGGTCGATGTCTCGCAGGTCGACGTCCTCGTCGATCTCGATGACATCGCCGGTCGCGGGATCCTGCCAGCGCAGGTTGACCACGCCTATCTCGGCCCGATCGTCGATGTCGACGTCGCGGTCGAGGTGGATCTCGTAGAGCGCAGTCGCCTGGTGCCCGGCCCCCAGTTCGCCGGCGTCGACCTCGTCGTTGCGGAAGTCCTGGTCGAGCACGCCCCGGTTCTCGTAACCGATGAGGCGGTACTCGTCGACGACGTCGGGATCGAACTCGACCTGGATCTTCGCGTCCACGGCAGCGGTTATGAGCGTCGAGGTCAGCTCCTCCTCGAACAGGCGCTCGGCCTCGTCGATGGTGTCGACGTAGGCGTAGAAGCCATCACCCTGGTCGGCCAGTTGTTCCATCGTCGTGTCGTTGAACCCGCGTAGCCCGTAACCGATGGTCACCAGGCCGATGCCGTCGTCGGCGTCCTCGCGGATTCGACGGGCCAGGTCGTCGACGTCGGTGATACCGGCGTTGGCCAGGCCGTCGGAGGCGACGATGACCCGGTTGACGCCGTCGTCGATGAAGTTGCGGCGGGCCAGCCGGTAGCCGGTGTCGAGACCGGCCTGCAGGTTGGTGCTGCCGCCCGAGCGCATGCCGTCGATGGCATCGAGGATCACGTCGCGATCCCGCAGGCTGGTCGGCTCGAGCAGGATGCCCGAGTCGCCCGAGTAGGTGACGATGGCGACCGTGTCGTCGCGGTCGAGCTCGTCGACCAGCAGGGTCAGCGACTCCTTGACCAGCCCCAACCGGTCGTCAGTGTTCATCGAGCCCGACGTGTCGACGACGAACGTCAGTGCCACGGGTTGCCGGTCGCGGTCTTCGATGATCTCGGCCTGGATGCCGACCCGGACGATCCAGTTGTCGTCGTCGAACGGCGACGGTCCGCCGTCGACGTGGATATCGAGGCCCCGGTTGGGGTCGCGGTAGTCGTAGTCGAAGGCATTCACGTACTCCTCGACCCGCACCGACTCCCGGGGCGGAAGATCGCCCTCGGTGATGTAGCGGCGGCCGATCGTGTACGACCCCGTATCGACGTCGAGGGCAAAGGTGGACAGCGGATCCCGGTCGGCATCGATGAACGTGCGGATGCCATAGTCGGTGAAGCGGGGGTCGGGCGGATCGACGGGCAGAGGGGCCGGCTCGATGACCTCATCGGTTCCGACGGTGCCGAACAGTCCGCCCCCATCGGTGCGCTCTTCTGCGGCCGCATCGTCGGCGGCCTCGTCCCGGACCTCGGCCGGGGCGAGCGTCGTCGACGGTTGGGGACTGAAGCTGTCCTCGGCATCATCGCCAGAGTCGCCGGCATCGACGCGGCTCGACCCGTCAGCGGTCTGGCTTTCGTCGCGGCTGGCCGACGAGCCCGTGTCGGTGTCCCGGGCGAACGATGCGTCGCCATCGGATGCCGTACCGGCATCACCATCGTCGTCTGATCCGCAGGCCACTGCGGCCAAGGCGATGACGACGAGAATGACCAGAAGACGTAGTTTGCTGAAGGCAGTTGCGCTGTTCATGCCCCCTGGTACGTGACGCCAAACGGTTGAGTTCCCGGCGAATCGGCGTCGAGGCGGTTGCGATCCGATGACGGCCGCGGCCTGCTACCGAGACGCTCAGGCGGTGAAGACCAGGCCGGGGCGGGCCATTTCGACCTCGTCGCCGAAGGCGGCAGCCGCCGCCTCGACGCGCTCGTCGGCGTCGTGGCCAGGGGGCAGATGGGTGACGACCAGGCGTCCCACACCGGCGGCCCGGGCCCTTTCGCCGGCCTGCCGGCCGGAGACATGAGGGATGTCGTCGGGCTCCATCGAGACCGGCAGCGTGGCCTCGTACACCATGAGGTCGATCGGCTCGCCGAACCGTTCCGGCGACCAGTCGGGCCCGGTGTCGGCGCTGTAGGCGAGGCTGCGGCCGGCACACTCCACCCGCGGCGCCAGCGTCTCGACGGGATGGTCAGTCCGGGAGAAACTCCACCTCTGGTCACCGATCGTCAGCTCGCTCGTCTCGTCGATGACGGTCCAGTCGAACGAGGTTTCGAGCGCTTCGGGCAGCACGAGCTCGACCAGGCGCCGGGTGCCCGCCGTGCCGTAAGTGGGCACGTGCGATCGCTGCACCCCGTAGCGCAGCCCGTGATGGAGCACTGGCAGCTCGGTCCAGTGGTCGGGGTGCTCATGGCTGACGACTATGGCGTCGAGGTCGGTCAGCGCGACGTGACGTTGCAGCTCGATCGAGCTGCCGGGCCCGGTATCGAGCAGAACCGCCGTCTCGGGCGATCGGACCAGGTAGCCCGAGCAGGCCGACTCGTCCGACGAGTAGGTGCCCGAGCTGCCGAGCACTGTTATCGACAGGGCGTCCGCCGGTGTTCCAGCCATGGTCAAGACTGGACCGGGAAGTCCAGGGTTGGCAACGTCTCGACGCGCACCATCTCCGGCCCGAGGAGCATCCGACCGATTCGCTCGAACTCGGCGATGTCACCCGATGAGTAGAAGTGCGGCTCGGGATTGGGCCCCACCCGGGCCATCGCTCCGTCGGCGAGCATGCGCCGCACCGAGAAGGCGACTTCCTCGGCGGACGACACGAGGACGACGTCGCGGCCGAGCACGTCGATGAGGGTGCGGGCCAGGAACGGGTAGTGGGTGCAACCCAGAAGTAGGGTGTCGACCTTCGCGTCGACGACCGGGGCGAGCAGCCGTTCGGCCAGAACGTGGATCTGGTCGCTCTGCAGATCTCCTCGCTCGACGAACTCGACGAATCCCGGGCAGGCCGCACAGGTCAGCTGGAGCGACGAATCGTGATCGTGGACTGCCGTCTGGTACGCCCCGCTGCCGATGGTGCCCACCGTCCCGATGACGCCGACCCGGCCCGAGCGTGTGGCGCGCGCCAGAGCCCGGACTCCGGACTCGATCACCCCGAGGATGGGCCGGTCGAAGTCGCGGCGGAGCTCGTCTAGGGCAGCCGCCGAGGCCGTGTTGCAGGCGACGATCACGAGCTTCACGTCTTGTTCGGAGATCAGCCACTCGGTGAGCTGGTGCGAGTACAGGCGCACCACGTCGAGCGGCTTCGATCCATAGGGGTAGCGGGCCGTGTCGCCGACATAGACGAGGCGCTCGTCGGGGACCAGGTCGAGCAGAGCTCTGGTGACCGTCAGCCCGCCGAAGCCGCTGTCGAAGACGCCGATGGGCCGGTCATCCATGTCAGCCGTTCCCGAACGGTTCGATGGCGAGCTCCGAGCACGTCTCGGTGTCGGGCCCGTATCGCCAGGCCCGCACGGTTGGGGCAAACCCCTGCATCGAGGCGATCAGGTGGACGAATGAGTGCCTGGGGTCGAAGACCAGTGCATCTGAGACATCGCGGGGGCTGGGCCGGGCTTCCGTGCTCGGATGGGAGTGGTACACCCCGACGACCTCCAGGCCCTGCGCGGTTATCGCGTTCTCGGCCCTCAACATGGCGGCTCCGTCGAGCTCGAATCGCGACGGCGAATCGAGCCTGTTCGGAACGGGTCGAATGGCATCGATGGTCACCGAGCCCCGGCCCGGCTCGGATGTGACCGACCCCGCCAGCAGTCCACAGGCCTCGTTCGGCAGCGCGGCCCGGGCCATCGCCACGGCCTGCTCTCGCGCCGATCCGCGCAGGGAGACGGCTTCTACGGTCGGCACCACCAACCCAAGGCTAGGAGCACCGACGTCGATACGATCGACGGCCGTGGCCACAAAGAACGCGAATGCTCGGGCCCGGGCCAAGGGCAAGCCCATGCGGGGTGGCGACGGCAAGACGATCGTCGCCACCAATCGCCGCGCCCGGCGGGACTTCGAGATCCTTGACACGGTCGAGTGCGGAATCGTGCTGCAGGGCTCGGAGGTGAAGTCGCTGCGCGAAGCCCAGGTGCAGTTGGGCGAGGCCTACGGGCGGATAGACGACGGTGAGGTGTGGCTGCTCGGCCTGCACATCGCTCCGTACACGAAGACGGGCAGTGAGTCGTTCGGGCACGCCCCTGACCGCCACCGCAAGCTCCTGATGAAGCGGAGCGAGATCAACCGACTCGACGCCCGGGTGAAGAAGGACCGCCTGGCCCTCGTGGCGTTGTCGCTGTACTTCCTGAACGGCCGGGCCAAGGTCGAGCTCGGATTGGCCCGAGGCAAGCGCGAGGTCGACCGCCGTCAGGACATCGCCCGGCGCGATGCCGACCGCGAAGCGGAGCGGGCCATGAGCCGCGCCAACCGGCGCGACCGGTGAGAGGGGATTCCGTGATCGACAGCACAGAGGCCTGGAGGGCCCTCGAGGTCCATCGGGCGACTTCGGATCTGACCATGCGACAGCTCTTCGATGAGGAGCCGTCGCGGGCCGGTGAGTTCACGATCGAGATCGACGGCCTCGTGGCCGACCTGTCCAAGCATCTGGCGACCAGCGAGACGCTGGATCTGTTGGTCGCACTGGCCGAGGCCGCCGGCTTGCCAGAACGGATCGAAGCGATGTTCGAGGGGGAACACATCAACTCGACCGAGGACCGTCCGGTCCTGCACACCGCCCTCCGGCTGCCCGCCGACCGCAGCCTGGTCGTAGACGGCCAGGACGTCGTCGCAGATGTGCACGCCGTTCTCGATCGGATGGCCGCGTTCGCCGAGAGGGTTCGATCCGGTGACTGGACCGGTAGCACCGGGCAGCGGATCCGCACCGTCGTCAACATCGGCATCGGCGGCTCCGACCTCGGCCCGCTCATGGCGTATCGGGCGCTCGAAGCCTTCCGCAGCCCCGAGCTGGAGTGCCGTTTCGTCTCGAACGTCGACGGCACCCACCTGCATCAAGCCATCGCCGGTCTCGATCCGGCCGAGACCCTCTTCATCGTCGCCTCGAAGACCTTCACGACCCTCGAGACCCTGGCCAATGCCCACAGCGCCCGGGCCTGGCTGGTCGACAGCCTCGACGCCGACCAGTCTGCGGTGGCACAACACTTCGTGGCCCTGTCGACCAACGCGGAGGGCGTGGCGGCGTTCGGCATCGACACCGCCAACATGTTCGAATTCTGGGACTGGGTGGGCGGCCGCTACAGCATGGACTCGGCGATCGGCCTGTCGCTGATGATCGCCGTCGGCCCCCAAGCCTTCCGCGACATGCTCGAAGGCTTCCACGCCATGGATGAACACTTCCGGAACGCGCCGCTGCGACAGAACCTGCCGGCCCTGCTCGGCCTCATCGGTATCTGGTACCGCAACTTTCACGGCTGGCCCACCCACGCCGTGCTCCCCTACTGCCAGCTGCTCGACCGCTTCCCCGCTTACCTCCAGCAGCTCGACATGGAGAGCAACGGTAAGCAGACAACGCTCGAAGGCGAGACGGTCGCCTACGACACGGGCCCCATCGTGTGGGGCGAGCCGGGCACGAACGGACAGCACGCCTTCTACCAACTGATCCACCAGGGCACGACCCCGATTCCCGTCGACCTGATCGGCTTTCTCGAGCCCGACTTCCCGGCCGTCGACCATCACGACGCCCTCATCGCCAACTTGTTCGCCCAGGCTGAAGCGCTGGCTTTCGGAAGGACGGCGGCCGAGCTGGCGGCCGAAGGGGTGGAGCCCGAGCTCGTGGCGCACAAGACGTTCCCTGGCAATCGTCCCAGCACGATGCTCCTGGCGCCGCGGCTGACACCTTTCGTTCTCGGCCAGCTCGTGGCGCTGTATGAGCACCGGACGTTCACCCAGGGCGTGGTGTGGGGCGTCAACAGCTTCGACCAGTGGGGGGTGGAGCTGGGCAAGGTCCTGGCCACGGCGATCATTCCCGAGCTGGCCGACGGCTCGACCTCCCTCGACCACGACAGCTCGACCAACGCCCTGATCGAGCGATACCGCTCTCACCACGGACGGTAGTCCGCCAGGATTTCCCCTTTTCGGTGCACGCTCCCCCGATTACGGTCCGCTTCAGGTACGGCAATGCGAGGAGCACGACCATGAGTATTCGCGAGAGTTACGCCCACGGCACACCGTCGTGGATCGACCTCATGACCACCGACCCGGCGGGCGCCCAGGAGTTCTACGGTGCGCTGTTCGGCTGGGAGTACGAGGCGAGCCCGATCCCCGAGGAGAGCGGCGGCGGTGAATACATCATGGCCAGCAAGAACGGGCACGCCGCCTGCGGGATGGGTCAGCAGAACCCCGAACAGGTCGAGATGGGCATCCCACCGACGTGGGCCACCTACATAACTGTGTCGGACATTGAGGCGGCTGCCGGCAAGGTCGAGGGCGCCGGTGGGTCAGTCATGGCGCCCGTCATGGAGGTGATGGAGGCCGGCCACATGGCTGTGGTCGTGGACCCGACCGGAGCGGTTGTGTGCATGTGGCAAGCCAACCAGCACATCGGCTCGGAGATCGTCAACGAGCACGGTGCCATGATCTGGAACGAGCTGATCACGGACAATATGGAGGCCGCCGCCCCGTTCTACAAGGCGGTGTTCGACATGGACACCGAGGACCAGGACATGGGCGGTGGGCAGATCTATACGACCTTCAAGATCGGCGAGGACATGGTGGGCGGTATGTTGCCTCCCCCGATGGAGGGCATCCCCAACCACTGGACGGTCTACTTCGCGATCGACGACATGGACGCGGCCGTGGCGACCGTGAACGACAAGGGCGGGTCGCTGATGGGCGAACCGTTCCACGTGCCGGGCGTCGGTCACATGGCCGCCGTCTCGGATCCCCAGGGCGCCGGCTTCATGCTCATGCAACCCGAGGGCGAAACCAACTGACGCACCCCAAAGGTGCCTGGCACCTACACCGTGCGAAAGTGCCAGGCTCCGGGTCGGCCTAGAGATCCGATTCCGAGCCTTCGACGACCTGTTCTTCGAAGATCTGGATGACGCCGGTGTAGTTGCTGACCCACACGTTGGCGTTGGCGGGGTCGACGGTCACGCCGATCGGCTTCTCGGCCGTGCGGACCTCGTCGAGCTCTTCCATCGTGCTCGTGGCGACCTTCGACATCGTGTTCGACGTGTAATTGACGACGTAGAGCATCTCTCCGTCTGGCGAGATCGCCATCGACCGCGGCGCTGTGCCGGTCCGCACCTTCTCGACCACCTCACCGGTCTCGAGGTCGACCTTCACCACCCGACCCTCGCTGTTGAGGGTCACGAAGAGGTAGGCGTCGTCAGGGCTGAGCACGACGTGGCGGGGCCCCGCTCCGACGTTGTCGACCCATTCGATCGCCAGGTCATTGGCCGGTATCCGCAATCCGTCCGGATCACCCGGGTTCGACACCACCTCCGGTCTCGAGAGCTCGTCGAGAGGAATCACCGCGATGTCGTTACCGCCCATCTTGGTCACGTAGGCGGTCGAGCTGTCGGCGGTGATGGCGATGCCGCGGGGGTGTCGACCGATGTCGATTCGAGCGATCTCGACCGCGTATTCGGTGTCGATGATGCTCAGGTCGAAGCTGCACCAGTTGGTGACGAGCACCCAACGATCGTCGGGAGATACGGCCAGGTACTTGGGAACCGCGCCGACCTCGATTACCTGGTCGATCTCGAAGGTCTCGGTGTCGATGCGGTAGACGAAGCTGTTGGACCAGCCGCTGTCGACGCATGAGTCACCGGGTTCGGGGCCGAATCCCGGCCCGTACATGGCGTAGTTCGACACGTACACAAAGCGGCCATCGCTGGTGGGGGCCGCCTCGACCGGAGCACCACGGGCTTCGACACCGTCGACGACTCCGAACGCGGCCAGGTCGACCTTGTCGGGGATGGTGGCGAGCAAAGAGCCCTCGTCGTCGTAGACGGTGACCGTGTGGCGATACATCATGTTCTGGGCGAAGAACAGGCCGTTGGAGGTCGCCACGACCGACTTCGGCGAGATGTCGCCGGTGACCGAGTCGATGCGGTCGAGGACCCGCTCGGCGAGGGGGATCGTCGTCGTGGTGGTCGGAGCCACCGTCGTGGTGGTCGACGTCGTCGTCGGCGCAGCGGTCGTGGTCGGAGCCTCGGTTGTCGGCGCTGCGGTCGTCGTCGTCGCGACGGTCGTTGTCGTGGGCACAGGCGGCGGCGAAGTGGTCACCGCTTCGACCCGGTCCTTGAACAGGAAGCCGAGAACGCCAACGAGAATGAGCCCGCCGACGAGGGCCGCGTACACGTAGCCGTAGTGGTGCCGATTGTCCCCAGGCGGCGGCGTAGGCGCGTCGGTCTCCCGCGGTTCGACCAGGGTCACCCCACGATGCTATTCGCCCGTCGCCCCGAAACCGGGCCCCGGAGGACGGCAAGGTGCCTGGCACCTTCGACCCCTGAAGGTGCCAGGCACCTTTTCTCGGAGTTCGTGTAGCGCGTTTGTGGGGGTCAGAGGTCTAACGGGTAAGCAAGCGGAAGAGACCCATGCTGCGGACCACCACAGATTTCGAGCGATTCGTGAGCGAAGTCGAACCGCGACTGCGCCGGGCCTTCGCCGGTGCCGTCGGAGTGGACAGGGCCGCCGACGCCGTGAGCGAGGCGCTGGCCTGGGCTTGGGAGAACCGAGACCGGCTCGACGACCTCAGGAATCCCACCGGCTATCTATTCCGTGTCGGCCAATCGAAGACCAGGCAACGGAAACGACCTGTACTGCCGCCGCCGGAGCCGAACCGCATCCCGGCCATCGAGCCCTCACTCGTCGAGGGCCTGTTGGCTCTCAGTGACAAGCAGAGGATCGCCGTTTGGCTCGTTCATGCCTGCTCATGGAGCCACGGGGAGGTAGCCGAGGCCATGGAGATCGGTCAATCGACCGTGGCTACCCATGCCAGCCGCGGTCTCGAGAATCTTCGAGCCCACCTGGGGGAGGTGTCCGATGTCTGATCTCGACCTCATTCAACAGCTCGAGTCATACGGCGATCAGCTCGAGGCGTCTGTGCCAGCGATCGAGTTCGAGCCGCCGGCCTCAGCGCCCCGCTGGCCCCTACTACTGACAGCGGCTGCCCTAGTGATCCTTGTCGCCGGTCTGGCCGTTTGGCTCTTCCCGAGCGGCGACGACGACTCGCGGGTCATCACCGACGAACCCAGCACGACCTCGACCGCTGTGTCGACCACCACGAGTACCACTACGTCGACGACAACAACGACCGAAGCCATCACCACGACGACGGTTGATCCATGGGACGAGATCACAGGATGGTCGGGCTTCGAATGGGGCGAGGTGCGTACGATTCGATTCGAGCCGGCCTTCCGGTTCATCGCACCGGACGGATTCGACAAGCAATGCCAGGAGACCGCCACGGCGAACTCGATAGCTCCGATCGACCTCGCGAAGGTCCCGGTCGGTGAGGAGACCGGACCCGGCTATCTGCTCTTCAAGCGCCTCACACCGACGACCATCGACGACACCGTGGACCTCATCGCCCAGACGGCTACGTCGGTGACCGACCCGGTGGCCGTCACGATCGGCGGTGCCGAAGGGGTGACGTTCGATGCCGAGCCTGGCGTGGGTCTCGTCGATCCCGACGACCCTGAGAATCAGCCGAACGCGAGCCGGACGAGCAGCGTGTGTGTAGCAACGTGGCAGGCAGGTGCGTACTGGCGCTTCTGGGTGGTCGATGTCGACGGCGACATCGTCACAGTTGCGCTCTACGAGGACGCCTTCGT
>JAAUYH010180673.1_pt1 | contig 10017 bp, 6 predicted proteins | sample 7278061 | NCBI WGS metagenome assembly JAAUYH01 (sample SAMN14350203, study PRJNA611818) | marine sediment metagenome | isolation source: surface marine sediment (0.6m) | place: French Polynesia: Moorea | collected 2018-08 | reverse complement strand
ATGATGGAAAGCCGGATGACGCGAAAGTGTCAAGTCCGGTTTGGGGAGAGGGATAGAGAAACACGCAGGCTGTGAAGTGTGAAGGTGCGCTCCGTCCCTACTCCATTCAGAACCTGCGGTATCGGCGATCCAAAGGTAACGGCTCCAGATCCGCTAATACTGTTCGCTGTTCATCGGTTCAGTTAAACGATTGAGGTACCTTTCAATTAGTAAGATAGCTACAATATCATCTATTGGTCTTGGTGGTTGACGCATTCCTTGTGGTATTAACTTTGATAATCCTTTTGGTGGATACATTACCCAATAGCGATCGCGTGCAAGTAAGCTGGTGTTGCGTTCGTCTATCAAAATAATGTTTATGGTTTCGGCAAGCGATTCTAGTAATTTTTGTTTCCACTGCTTTGCTGTGGTTTGATCGCCCATAATCATCAATGAAATTGGGTATTTTTTTCGTAATGTTTCAATAGTCTTTACTGCTTCAGCTGACTGAACAACCTGATGATAATGCAGTTGTCTATCCAGTCCCATTACTGCAATACCGCATTTATCCCTACCTGGATCGAATCCCAAAAGCAAAGGTTGTGTGGGCGAAAATTCACCAAAATTCATATCAATAAACTAGGTATCAATAAACTAGGTATCAAGTGTTAGTTCTTCGCAATTGAGAATTTTTATATTCTACATTTATTCTATTTTATATAGTAATCCTAAATCATTTATGTTAGCCGCATCAAAGATGTTTGCACGTCTCTTGCTGTTAGCGGTAGCGTGATTTTAGTCATACACGTAGTGCGTCCAAACGCGTGAGGGTACCGTAGGTAAAAATAAATGTTGTAGAGATGTTTAATGCAATGGCTATACAGGATTTACCTATTCAAAAATGAAATGTGATTGTTATATATTATTGATTAATGTACTATCCAGTAAAGCTATATTTTAAATTAAAACGTTTAATAATTTAACTTTCTAAAATAATATTTATTCCTAGGTTTATATCCCAATTTATGCATTAAAAAATATATTTATCGTCTCTTTTTTATAAAAAAAATGTTATTTTTAAGTGCTAAAAATAATTTCACCTTTACGATTTGTTGCTATCAACTTAACTTTTAAAGGACCTTCTGTATAAGTGTCTCTAACTGAAATTGCTTTAATATCTAATTCTTGATCGTATTTCCTTAACTGCTCAATAAAACGCAAAAAAGTAGAATCTATTTCGACATCCTTTAAGATTCCAGCACTGCGAGCACGAAATTGGGAAGCTGTAATTAATAATTCAACTCTTTGGCGCAGTTGATAAGATGTCATTTTTCTAGGATTTGCTGTTGTTGCTGCTAGTACTTCCTCTCTGGAAAATACAATTTCATTAGGCGTTGCGTCAGCAAAAATTTCTATCCTTTTTTCCCCTTTGACATAATTTTCTGCTGAGAAAATTCTGACTACATATTCTCGACCATCATTAATTTCTCGGCTTAATCGCCGTACCTGTGATTTTGTTACATACAATGGTTGGGGATTAATCTCATTAACCCCTGGTTCTCTCAACCGATTAATTGCGTTACGACTAGCTTCTTGCAATAGTCTAACCACTGCTTGACGCGCTGCTGTTGGTTCTTTAACGCTAACTACTGCTTCTGCTAATACTTGACCCCGAAATAGTGCTAATTTACCCCTACGCAGTTCTTGGTTAGACTCACCTAACTTACCAAGTTGCTGTTGTAAAAATTGTTGTTGTGCTCGTAAGTCTTTTAAAAGGTTTTGCTTTTCTTCAATAATTTTTTGTCTTTGAGCAATTTCTTGTTCCCGGGCTTTAATCTCAGAATTACGTTTTTGGATCCGTTTATCTAATTCGAGAATTTTCCGATCTCGGTCTTCTAGTTGAAGATTTCTATTTGTGATTTCGCGATCGCGTTGTTCAATTGCAACTCGGGCTTGTCCGATTTCATCTACAAGTCTCTTACGTTCGATTTTCAGTTGCTCGATTCGTTTTAATTGTTCGTTTCTCTGGTTATAAACATTTTGTAGTTCCGACCTGGCTTGTTTGTACTGTTCAACAACCCGAGTCAACTGAGAAGTGGTTCGTTGGAGTTTGTTTTCAGTTTGAGCTTGACGGGTGAGGGTATCTTCGAGTTGAGCTTGGGTAACTCGCTGCTTCGCATTGGCTCTTTCTAAAGTTTTATTAATTTTCTTTAATGCTTCTTGAGCTTCTACCTGCTGCTGCTTGACTGCACTTAATTTTTCCTCAACTTGACGTTTTTGAGCTTCGGTTTTCTTTAATTGTTTGCGTTCGCGTCTGAGGTCATTTTGAGTATGTTCTAGCTCCAAAATACCCCGACGTAGATTTTTATCTACCAGAAAAATAATTCCTAGAGTTGAGAGGGAAATTCCTACCCCTGTAATAATTGTTATTAATACTGCTGTATGTTTTGGGCGCAACTTAAAGAGTGAGAGCCGCTTTTTACCAACCCGCGTACCAATTCGGTCACCAACGGTGGCAATAACGCCTCCCAAAATTAAAACAGCTAAAACTATGATGTACCCAGAGTCCATACTTTACGTTACCGAAACCCTCCCAGATACAGCCTACTACTTCTTGACATTTTCTGTGGAGAATTGGAGATTGGCAATAGCTGATATTACTTATGAAGTGTAAGTTTCAGCAATTAGAAAGTAAATAGTTAAAATTACACTTTTGAATTTTGACTAAGTATTAAGCGCAAAGCTTTGAAACTTCCTAAGCCATCTCCATCTCCCTCAAACCAGTTTTAAGTGAATTGTCGACTTAAAGTCACGGGTTTATGCACCGTAATCTTTTTCTTGTGAATGGAAATCATCTTTTTCTCGCGCAAATCGCCTAGTAACCTTGTCACGGTAACGCGTGTAGAGCCAATAGCTTCAGCGATCGCCTGATGAGATAGCTTCAGATCGATAGTAATTCCATCAGCACAAGGAACTCCAAAATCTCGACAGAGAATCAGTAAAAAACTCACCAACCTGGAACCCATATCTCGGTGAGCGAGCGTTTCAATCATCATTTCTGTCTGCAAAATTCGTGAAGATAGACCCCGCAGCATTAACATCGACAGTTCGGGATTTTCTTTGAATGCTTGCTCCACCTGCTCAATGGGTGCTGAGAGTAATTCTACAGGTGTAAAAGCAACTGCATGGTAAAACCTATCTGACTTGTTTCCCGTTAGCAGAGATAAGACGCCAAAAACACTATTTTCCCGTAGCAATGCTACTGTTATTTCTTCTCCTGCTTCGTACACCCTGGAAAGTTTGACTGCACCTTTGAGTAGAAAATAAACACGTTCAGCAGGATCGCCGGGAAAAAAGATCGTTTTATTGCGCTCAAAAGTTTCAACAACTGGTGGAAATGCCCCAGTTGCCATTTGACGAAATACATTTGCTAGGGCTTTATCTTGTGTCACGATCATCTCCCTTCCCCTACCCAATGCCGGAAAAACAAAACTAGATTACCTAAGAATACATTTGAAAAATTGAATTTGCATTGTCAACATTTTTGTTATTTACTATACTCAACCTCTTATCCTTTTAACTATTTGTTCATCATGATACATAATTTTTCATGTTTCGATCTACTAATTTTTGAGACTTAATTAGAAAATTTATATTTGAGTGATTTTGTTAAGAGAAAAAACAACATATATTCAGAATATTTTAAGAAGTAAATAGAAATTTTATGGCAGTTAAAAAACTCAACCTTTATGATTTTAAATTTTTTTTGTTTAAACAAAGACATACTAGACTCAAATTCTAGTATGCTCAAGCATGATTGCTTACGTTATTAATTTTTATGCTGGATCTAACAGGAAAAAATGCACTTGTAACAGGTATTGCTAATAATCGTTCTATTGCTTGGGGAATTGCACAGCAATTGCATAAAGCTGGGGCAAATATAGGTGTAACATATCTACCCGATGAAAAGGGTAAAATGCAGAAGAAAGTCTCCGATCTTGTAGAACCTCTGAACCCCAGCTTATTCTTGCCTTGTAATGTTCAAGATGACGAACAAGTAAAATCTACTTTTACAACAATTGCTGAAAAATGGGAAAAAATAGATATTTTGATCCATTGTCTTGCTTTTGCAAAAAAAGAAGACTTGACTGGTGGATTTAGTGAGACTTCACGTTCTGGTTTTCATACAGCATTGGAAGTCAGTACTTATTCATTAGCTCAACTAGCAGCAGCAGCTAAACCATTGATGAAAGAAGGTGGAAGTATTCTCACATTAACTTATTTAGGTGGTACCAGAGCTGTGCCCAATTATAATGTAATGGGAGTTGCTAAAGCTGGTTTGGAAGCCGGCGTACGTTATCTTGCGGCTGAATTAGGTACAGCAAATATCCGTGTAAATGCAATTTCTGCAGGTCCAATTAGAACTTTAGCTTCTTCTGCGGTTGGAGGTATTTTAGACATGATTCATCATGTGGAAGAAGTAGCACCATTACGACGTACTGTTACTCAATTAGAAGTAGGAAATGCGGCAGCTTTTTTATGCAGCGATCTAGCAAGTGGAATTACGGGACAAGTACTCTATGTTGATGCTGGATATGAAATCATGGGTATGTAAATAATCAACACTTTCAAGTTGTTAATCTCAAAGTTGTTAATCTCAAGTTGCGAGCCTGAAATTGTAAGCCTGAAATTGTAAGCCTGAAATTGTAAGCCTGAAGTTGTAAGCCTGAAATTATGAGCCTCGAATTTTAAACCTTAAGTTGAGAATTTCCGAGTATGAATTTCTAGTTGCGAACTTCCAACTACGAACTTTCATTTGTTAATAGCTACAAGCTAATTACTCAAAGTCAGTTTTGTATTTAGATGTAGCTATTGGCATTTTCCACCCTCAAGACTTTATCTAAATGGCAAGCTCCTATGCAAACAAGTAATCGTCAAATTCAGTCCCGCCATCAAAGTACGGTTAATAACCCTCGCATTGCTTCAGTTAGTCGCACCACCGGCGAGACAGATGTGCAGGTGACAATTAACCTAGATGGAACGGGACATTGTCGTGCTGCGACAGGAATTCCTTTTTTGGATCATATGTTGCATCAAATAGCTTCCCACGGTTTGTTCGACTTGGATATTAAGGCTAAGGGCGATGTGGAAATTGACGATCACCACACCAACGAAGATGTGGGAATCACTTTGGGACAAGCAATTGCAAAAGCATTAGGTGATCGCAAAGGAATCGTCCGTTTTGGTCATTTTATTGCGCCTTTAGATGAATCCTTAATTCAGGTAGTTTTGGACTTTTCCGGACGTCCCCACATTACCTACGGTTTAGAAATACCCACCCAAAGGGTAGGAACTTACGATACTCAGTTGGTGCGAGAGTTTTTTATCGGAGTTGTTAACCACTCACAAATGACGTTACATATTCGTCAACTTGATGGAATTAATTCACATCACATCATTGAAGCGACCTTTAAAGCTTTTGCTCGGGCTATGCGAATGGCTGTAGAAATAGATCCCCGTCGTGCAAGTAGTATTCCTAGTTCTAAAGGGGTTCTCTGATTTTACTGAAGTCAGCTGATGAGTGTGGGGAGTGTGGGAAGTGTGGGGAGTGTGGAGAGATAAATAAAAGTACTCATTAATGTGCGCTAACATTACTCGTTAATTTTTTCCAAAGAGATCCATGGTGTCAGATTTACTTTTAGAAGCTGAAACGGTGGAAAAATCTGAAATTCCTATTTGGTATTTTCCTCTAGCTAATGGGCGTTATGAGGTCAAACCAGGAATGATTCCTCTCGGTTCCGACTTAGGTAACGGTAAATTAGACGAACAGGTATTTCAAATTGATAGTAATTTTGCTCATTATCGTCGATTAAAGCTTGCTGCTCGTAAAGAAAATTTAGATAAATATTACCAAACTCATAATTATTCTTCAGGTGTTGGAAATGCTGTCGCAGGGTTAATTATTGATCGCTTAACCAAAGAATATCCCCAATATTTTAATACACAATTTTTAGGTGATGGGAATGTCATATTTAATAGTTTTCTTACCGGGGAAAGCTTCTACTTAGACAAAAATTTGCAACTACAAGCAGTTGAATTTAATGGTAAAAAAGTAGTTCCGATTTATACTTCTACCCTCGATGCTTTAGCAACACAAATTCAAGAAGATATCACAGTTATTTGCCGTGATAGAAATGCTAAAAACTGGGTAAGTGCTATTCACTTATGTTTTCCCAACCATTGGTCAGCAGAAGAAAAAATAGGTAAAGATTTTGCGACAGTACATGCTCCTGTGGCATGTATGGAAAAAATTAACCGCCAAGCTGATAAGATTGTCAACACTATTATTATTCGCAAACCAATGGTACGTTTTGCTTGGGGTTTGAGTACTGATACGCGGCTTAACCATCATCCACAAGCACCGCACAACATATCAGTTGAAAAATGGAATGGGAGAAATTTCAATCGAGATTATCCCCGATTATATTTAAGAATTGAACGTCAGACTATGTGGGGTTTACCTGAACATAACGCATCTTTATTTACTATCCGTACTTATTTTCGTGATTGTAGTTTGTTAAAAAAAGACAAATTATTAAGGTATAAATTATCCTATGCTATTAAGTCTATGACATCAGATTCTTTAATTTATAAGGGATTAAATAATAGTAAAGAAGATATTTTGAATTTCTTAAATAATGATGTGATGTCTATTTAAATACTTTTTTAGTACTGTAAATACTTGTATCTTATTTTGATGCTAAATTTTACATTGAATACAAAAGTGAAGTTACCTATTTTTGTTAGTCAACACAAACAGGAATTTAATAATAAAAATTAATAAAAAATATTTGCGACCAAAAAAATCGCTACAATACTGAAAACACTTTATTTAAAGTGACACGAGCAATCATTCTGAGTCACTCAAATGTTATTTATTTAGCTTTGAATGAGTATGTATTTTTTACTCTGTAGTAATTTTGAATTAATAGACGTGGATTATATATTGAGTTTTTATAAGGCATTGTAATTATGCAGCAGAATGCCGAACAAATTGATTTATTTGCTTTAAAGCAGGCGATAGACACTTCTCCATTAACAGTCCCATCCGATATTTTAGTTGTCGATGCAATTGCTGTGATGATGGGCTGGTCAAGAACTAGTAATAGTTATGAGTTCGCAAATTATCTACCCGAAAAAATTAATGTCAGCCAGAAGCCGGAAGATTATGTATTAGTTGTAGAGAATTTAAATGTAGTAGGAATATTAACTCAAACAGATGTAATTAGACTTACTATTGCTGGGAAAAACTTATCTAAGATGAGAATTTCCGAAGTAATGACGCGGGAGATAATAAAAATAAAGCAATCCCCCGAACGGGATATTTTCGCAGTTCGTTCCTTAATGCGCGAACATAGAGTTTGTCATTTACCAATTGTAGATCGACAAAATTCTTTAGTAGGAATAGTTACTCAAAGTACTTTATTACAAGTTTTAGATAATTTAGAAAAAATTGGTGTTACTGAAAACTCACAAAATCAAGTAGGAAGAAAAATAAATCAATTAAAGCAAATAGGAGAGACCTTAGTCTCAGGTCTAGAAACGAAACATCAATTTATTAATTCAGTATATGAAGAGGTAGATAGTCAAAGAACTGGTCAAATTAGTACAGTTTCTTTTGACGAAATGGATGAGAGTGAAAAAGATATTGCTAGTGAAACAGAGTTTAATTTTCTATATCCTAGCGGTAAATTAAAAGCTCATAATAAATATTGCGATCAAGAATTAGAGTCTTCGAAGCAAAAGGATATTAATCGATATCAACCATCAGAGTCAGAGTTAGACGAAAATCAAGAAAATTCTGACAATTCAGTTCAAAATTTAAACTCTACGACCTCAAATGTACCTATTTGTATTTACGAATTGGATCGTAAAGGTACAATTCTCTTCGCGAACATAGCTTATGAGGAAGTAACTCAAAAACATTTACTGTATGGGAAATTAACAGAATCTTTTCCTGAAGGACAACTTTCCAAAGTTGAGTCTGCGATCGCGGAAGTTTTTGATACCGGACAAGTTAAGGAAATAGAATATTCAATTCTTAATTTTCAAGGTAAAGTTCAGTTTTACACAACCAAAATTGTACCAAATCAAGTTAACGGGAAAGCACCAACAGTTATCTTGGTGATTAGTAATATAACTGAAGTTAAGCAAGCACAAGCCGCTTTACAAGAAAGCGAAGAGCGATTTCGCACCATGGCTGATACTGCTCCGGTGATGATTTGGCTTACTGATACAGATAAACGTTGTACTTACTTCAATTCCTGTTGGCTTGAACTAACCGGACAAACTTTGGAACATGAAATTGGTCATGGTTGGATTCGGGGTATTCATCCAGAGGATAGACAAAAGTCTTTAGATATTTACTTTAGATCGTTTGACGAACGGCGATCGTTCTCCATGGAATACCGATTGCGAGGTTACGATGGTGAATATCGCTGGATTTTGGATCGGGGAACGCCCAGATTTAATCCAAATGGGAGTTTTGCCGGTTATGTCGGTTCTTGTGTAGATCTGACTGATCGCAAGCTTGCTGAGGAAAAAATCGCTGAACAAGCAGCCCTACTTGATGTTACTACGGACGCAATTTTATTACGAAGCTTATCAGGGGAAATTTTATATTACAATCGAGCTGCTGAAAGTATGTATGGTTGGAATTCTTCAGAAGCGATCGGTAAAATTGCTAATGAACTTTTATATCCAAAAAAATCACCAGAACTGATAGACGCATTAGAAAAAGTTCGCGAGAATAATTCTTGGCAAGGTGAGTTATGTCAAGTAACTAAAAGTGGTAAAGAAATTATTGTTGCCAGTAGATGGAGTTTAGTAAGGGATAAAGCAGGAAATCCTAAATCTATCCTGACAGTTGATACTGATATTACAGAGAAGAAACAATTAGAAGCACAATTTCTTCGCGCCCAACGCTTGGATAGTCTTGGTATTTTGGCTAGTGGGGTTGCTCACGATCTCAACAATATTTTGACACCAATTTTGGGTGTTGCCCAATTATTACCGATCAAGGTCAACAATCTGGATACTACTTCCAAGCAGATGTTAGAAACTTTGGAAAATAGTGCCAAACGCGGTGCTGACTTGGTCAAGCAAATTCTATCATTTGCCCGTGGTGATGAGACTAAGCGTACCTTAGTCCAAATTAAGCATTTACTCAAAGATGTCGAGCAATTTGTCAAAGAAACATTTCCTAAATCGATTGAAATTGAAAAGAATATATCGCAAGATTTATGGATTGTTTCTGCAGACCCCACCCAATTGCATCAAGTATTAATTAATTTGATTGTCAATGCTCGTGATGCAATGCCTGATGGAGGAAAATTAAGTATTTCTGCTCAAAATGTCTCAATTGATGAAAACTATGCCAGGATGAACATTGAGGCAAAAGTTGGTCCTTATGTAGCTGTAACAATTGCTGATAACGGGGTTGGGATTCCTCCGGAAAATATAGACAGAATTTTCGATCCCTTTTTTACAACTAAAGAAGTAGGTAAAGGAACAGGACTTGGTCTATCAACTGTTTTAGGGATCGTCAAAAACCACGGCGGTTTTGTGGAGATATATAGCAAAGTAGAACAAGGCAGCCAATTTAAAGTATATTTACCTAGCCGGCAAGGTATTGTTCCTCAAGCCACCCAAAATTCCGAGTTGTTCCCGGCGAGTGGAGAATTAATTTTGTTAGTTGATGATGAAGCTAGTATTTGTGAAATTATTAAAGCCACATTGGAAGCCTATAATTTTAAGGTATTGATAGCTAAAGATGGTATTGAGGGAATTTCTTTGTACGCTGTCCATAAACATGAAATTTCTGCGGTCTTAATTGATATGATGATGCCTTTGATGGATGGACCGACAGCAATTCGTACCTTGAAGCGAATGAATCCACAAGTGAAAATTATTGCTATGAGTGGATTAGCATCCATGGAAAGTCTCACACAAACTGCAGGAAGTGGAGCGCAACAATTT
>JAAUYH010046626.1_pt1 | contig 10017 bp, 6 predicted proteins | sample 7278061 | NCBI WGS metagenome assembly JAAUYH01 (sample SAMN14350203, study PRJNA611818) | marine sediment metagenome | isolation source: surface marine sediment (0.6m) | place: French Polynesia: Moorea | collected 2018-08 | reverse complement strand
TACAGTACAGTACTATGCTTTTCTCTCTACATCAGCAAGAGTGAGCAGCTCGAGTGGCATACCAACTATTTTAGCCCTAATTTTTTCCTACGAAACTGGCTCTCTTTATTTGTGCGTGTCACGCCGTACCCCATCACAATCCCCTTGCCCTAGTGCGTGTGTGCGCGAGCGCTCGAATTCTGTACGGATACCGCCAGATTTATTGTCACCATTCGCACTCTCTCGTGTCGTGAACTGTCGTCGTACAGTTGTTGCTCTCTCATACATCTTTCTTCATGCTAATGGTCATATTATAGTGCTGCGATTGCTGATACTGTAAGACCTGTTTTTCCTCTCTACTTTAGTCTTTATCTTTTATATAATTCAGTCTGCCTTCCTTGTACGAGCGTGCCATTAGTACCAGTTGTTCCTCTTCAGCTTTTTATTTTCTCCACGAGGCAATCTCTCTTCCATTTCCTCTCAACTCGAGTCTTGTTTCACTTTGCAGTTCACCTCACCCCTCTCACTTTTGCATTTGCGCTTCCATATTCCTGTACGGTATTAGCCATTTCTCTTTTTTAGTTTCTTCTCTACTACAGTAAAACGATTCTTTCCTATGCTTTCTACTCTACTTTTCTGCCTTATCTGTGTCTCCACTTTCCGTCCCATTCGCTGTTCTTGTCTTTTACTGTGCATACTGCACATCACTGTATTACGAACTCGACTTTGCTCTATTTATTACTTGTCTTGTCACTTGCGTATGCGTGCCGTTTCAATAGATTCCTGCACTGTTTTCTTTCTATATTTCTATGCTACTCTACCCCTTTTGCGTTTTCGAAATCATTTCATACTGTATTGATTATCTTCGAATCATTATCCTGTGGATATTTCATTCTTTAGCTTCGTACTTTCGGTTTGATGAATCAATCTCTGTTTCATTTAGCGTTGCCTCCACTTTCTGCTCTCGAACGATCACACTGCAGTTCTCATTCCACTTGTGTGTTCGCTGCTGATTCACCTTATAACTCGCGCAATTTCTACTCAACTGCTCTCAACTCTATATTCCAATCACTCTCGATTTGCCACTCGTATTTCTCGCAATTTACACTGCGAAATCTGCGACTCGGCACTTTGCCTGCGCGAAAATTGCGCGGAGCGACCAATAATTCTTCAGATCATGCTCGTACGACCTTCTTGGCTGTGATACAACCGTTCTGACAATTATGTACTTCGAGCATTTGGACTCACTGGAATTAATGAATGCCACTTATTGGACTGTTGTGGCAATAGTGCCGATTGTTATTTCGACTGCGTCTTCCAGCAACTCACTGATTGTTTCGTGACTACACAATTACTGCACTGGATCGAGCTCGTTATTACCGACGTGATCGATACTGTACAGTACTGTCCAGGACCAGTGTTCATCGCTCGTTCATCTTGTCCTTCAACTTTTCGTGAGAGATCACACTCGACTGCGTAAATCATGTTTGCTTCTCACAATATCCGCCTCTCGCGATCGTTTTCGTGGTCATAAACTTAATTGCGTTACACCCATCACATTATGCCGCCTCGGAAATCAGCGATGCAATTCCGTCCGAAATTTTCGACTGTATGGTACTTGACGGTTCGTATCACTTTCAATTTTTACTACCAAATTTTATTTGTCTTTCTCTATTTGCATTTTCAATTATTCTAGTTTTCATCTTCAATTTGATTATTTGCAAACATGAGCGGCTTCGTCATGAGCACTTAATTTGATGATAAATTCCACATGCCTTTGAGTTTCTGGTATTCGTATAACTGAATCTTAAATTTCAATTTTACTTTGCCCAAATGTTTGTTTCATTCCGGAAACCCTCCTAGTTTTTTGTAGTCTCATAGTAGGACTTAACCTAAGTTTTATATTTTTCAAGCAGTACAATCTCATTTGATTCCAAATTGTAAATACGAGTTGAAATATCCGTTGATACAGGAAAAGGGGTCTTTCTTGGAACAAAAATTCATGCTTCACAATTTGAATCTTCATGAGCACCTAAATGGAGGCCACGTTTGTTCGATCTATGTACAAAAATTACGAGAATAAAATTCGAGACATTTCTATCGCCACCACTGAGTTACTCAGCATTATGTATATCCTTATTGCGTAGACGTTCAAAATTATGCACAAAGTCCTGATATTAGATCTGAAACCTACCATGCTTTATAAGTGCTCCTCATAACTACTTGTCCTAAGGCACACTACACGGCAGAATGCGTACATCTAATGGTTCATAGCCGATTTTATTTTTAAAAAATCTGAAGAGCACGGATTTCGAAACAATTCATTACTTCACTGCAGTTAACAACATAAATTGTTTTGTGTAACCCTTCATTCAAAATTTTGATTTCAAAAAGATTCACGATACAGTCATGGAACCAGATTTGTCAGAAGAACCCAAATGAAATGAAATTGCAAAATCAAAAATCGTTGGCCATACCATGATCTGATTGTTGAGATAATCTCCATTGGCTGATCGAAATTTTTTTACTTTGTAATCACCTATGATAATTGTTAAAGTCAGTAAATCCTTTTTTCAAGAGAAATGGGAGACCAGATTTGGATGAATAATTCTATATCTGTTTATCAATCCTTATGGCTATCGAAGTTCAACCGAAGAGTAGGCCCAACTGCTTTAACTAAAGCTGGTTGTGATTGTTTTCTTATGTGTCCCAGAGATAATTTGAAATTGGTAGTGACAAAAAGTGACCAAAAGCAAAGCTCGAATACTTCGATCACCGATGGAATGAAGTGAAAAGAGTTTCAAATGCCGTTTATACTGAAATATTTTGATGAATCTCACTCGAAATATAAGATTTTGTTGTCTTGAAGGGCTCTACGTGCTCGACTCAAACTTTTCATTTCTTTAATAACCTCAGTCAATGAAACTTATCATCGACTTTGGCAACTGCTTTGTCATTTGAGTTCATTAAGTCTTCTACTTTCGCAAATTTCTCTAGTATTCTACGTCTTTCTCTTATTTTTGTCTTGAGCAGTCAGACTATCGCCTTCTTGATTGCATATTCAGTGTTTTATATCTCTACTAGCTTTTTTGCGTTCTATTTGTTTATTCAATCATCCAGAGATTTTCGTAATTACAACAGTTTTTTGAAATGGCAAAAAACAAGGTCAGATTGAGTTGCTTCGTCTATATTGATCAAAGAAACTCCCGGGTTGGTCCAATTCAGTATCAAATTTTGGTCTAATGAAATAATTGTCACATTTGTGCCGTAAAATCGAAAATAATTTCAATTTAATTAACGTACGTGGCATAAATTTCGGAAACATTCTTCTTCCATAATTCATTAGGGTACTTTAGCTTCATTATAACTGAATTCAAAATTCTTTCCTAGGAATTTTGTCTAAGTTCAAGTGTGCGGCGTCATAATTTTCCATGGCTACCAAAATCAAATGAATCTTGTTATTAGTACTTTGATAGTTTGGCATTCCGTGTTTCTCTATTTTATTCTTCAATAATGGTTCAGCTACCCATCAACCTGAAAATGCGAAAATAGATTGCCTGCTTAAGGCAGAAGTAAGGGAGAGAGGATAAATCTTTGACCCGATTTGAAACCGCCTTTAAATTCAGCTGTTAAGAATTCACAAATTTTTGGTACAGGCTGAAGAAATTGGGAGATGTGAACAAAGATAAAGAGAAGAGCCTCAAGCGTAGAAAGATTGTCCATGAACGAAGAGATGATTTAAAAGTCAGTTTGAAATCTTGAGTCACCAAAAATAACTATGAGAGTTTGAGTCAGATTACCGTTCGTACTGAATTAAAGCCTAACATGCTAGATTCAACGGAAGATCAGGAAAAATTTGTTTTTTTGACATTTTAATTTGACACCACAGGGTGTGGGAGTAACTAGAAGAATAAGTGTGCTGATGAAAGGTTGTTTAGTGCTAGCATAAGATTAGGCTAAACATGGACGAGTATGAGATTATTTTTGGGAAAGCTAAAATATTAAAGAGGATGCCAACAAGGAGGTTGGGATTAGTAATACAGCTTGATTTGTAGCTTAACTCTGAAATGATTTGGAAATACTTGATCGAAGGATATGTGGTTGATCGTTCCTGTCGAGTAATCAGTCTTGAGTCATCAGTCGCAGTTGCAATGGAATTTCAGCCTTAATGAGTAGTAACATCACGATTGATAGGACACGAAGATAGAAAAAGAACAAGAATTGCTCAGAAAAGGAAGAACAATCCCAAGATAATTGCAGCACGCTTTCATATTGCTTCAAGAAGCGATTGCCCATTAGAACTGTTGATTTTTGGCTTTTCTAATTTTCAGCAGATACAATATAAGAAGTTTGATAGATTATTAGCAACGGGTTAAAGAATCAGTACTGAAAAATTCTGTCTCATTATTGCTTGGAGAAGATGAAGGTGTATCAGCTAAATTGTGTAGCTTATCTTTATCGCGTAGCATAGGTTGAACAGCGAAAGCATACATAGATAGATGTGTACTCCCATTCTCAGTTTTGAATGGCCCATAAACAGTTCCATTTCCAGTTCTTTATAATTGTCAATATTTATTTTCTTATTAAACTAGCATTCAATTCTGTTTACTATAAATTTTATTTCGATGTAGAATATTTACCCGTCGGCACTGGAATTTAAATAAACAAGTCGAGTAATACACAATCTCGCCATTGCTACGCCAGACCTAGGTCAAATGACGGGTCGGTAGCAAGAGCACGTATTTTTGCACAAAGATCTTCCATTCTACTTACCAATCACTTAAGTGAAGTATGTAATAACGGTCAAGCGTAACTACAAAGTGATTTGAATCACTCAGACGTTCGGAATTAGATTCAAATCCAAAAAATACCGCAATAATTTCGCCGTATTAGCAGCTACGTTTGTGATTCAACTTGCATTTGATTCAAATCAACTTTCAAGCGATGACTTGGCCAAAATTTCTTTTACGATGTTTACCTTCTTACGATTTAGGGTTAGAAGGAAGAGCGACTCTACATGTCTTTAGTCGAAGACGATTTCAGGCCCCGGCGCGAAAGATGCGCAAACATTGCACAGAAAATATTTCTCATCAAAACTTGATTCTGTTTTTCTTCGGAACAGGAAAAATATCGATCGTTTAATCAGCAGTGATACCAAAAACATCTAAAAAGAGATGAAACCAAGTAGTTCTATGCTCTTTCAGACAAACTTTTGCGTCTGCTGTAATAAAGGTGTTTGTGCAGGAAAGCGAAAATAGAATCTAACTTGTAGGCTTCGATAAATACGCGCCATTGCACTTAAAAGATATAATACTCATCTACTTTACTGCACGACAGCTTCATCAAGAGCAAACTAGAGAGCAGACTAAGTCGTACCGAAGGGCTCTCTAGAAGTTTAATACACGGTTTGAAAATCATGGATTTCTAGCTAGACACTAAGGCAAAGGGGCTATCTTGCTACTCGGCGCGATGGATGTAGAATATTTTTATTTCTCTGGGCAATATCACCTTTTCGAATTCTTGTCTCAATGCGGGGTGAATCGATTGCACAGTGGTAGTAAAATTGCGGATGAGGACCTATGAATATGTGAAGACTGCATGCAATCCTGCTAAGTTACATAGGAAATTGCATAAAAGCATGTAGCGTCTCTAAATTGAAATAAAAGAAACGCTTGTATCTGATTCCTTAAAATGTCTCTATGGACATGTCTTGGGATTGAGCAAAGTTTCAGCGGCGAACCGCACTAAATCTTAGGTATTTTGTGAGGTCAATACTCAGAGATTTCTGGATTCTTTATGCTTTTTGCATATATTCGCTACAATATTTTTGCTCCAGTGGTTCTAGTAAATTTAAGAAACCATACGGTTCCCATCCATCGTAGACGAAAACTGTTGCTCACGGACACGCTCAGCTCAATTTCGACACATTCTATTCCTCACGGACTATAGAATATGCTCAGTAACAAGCAAGTGTAGCATTCGTACACGCAAAAGATTCGAGGGTACATGTTGAATTCGCGAAATACGGCAACGAGCATCCGCACCATTATCTTCCAACCGTGCACTAGGTACGTGATATTGCACTAAATGATATATACGGCATTGGGATCTCCTACTGCGTGGAGGCCGATTGCGACGCCGATATTGAACTCCAATCTGCTCTGCCTGAAATCGAGCTTGTTGAATGGCATAGGCAATGGACCTAGAAAAAATTGCTTCCGGTACTCAGTCTATGATAGAACCCATTACTAGGCCATTATAAACTGAGATGGAATTGGACATGAATCGTCTAGAGTCGATTTGGGTAAATAACACTGCGGCCGCCGAAAAGCTTCCGTGCAACTGAGTGAAAATCATATGGTAATGGGTGAAGCGTATCGCGACGGATTTTCCAGGTTTAATTTGCAGTTTTTGGAGATAACTCAATTCCATGTAGATTAGGTATAACGCATGCCAGAAATAATATGCATGGAGATATAATGCCGAGGTTCCGTTTCCCCAAATATTCAATAAAGATTACTTCTATTCTTCTGTTTTCGGTTCTGAGCACTTCTGCCGTGAGAGAACATGCTTAACGTTTTCTTACTACTTTGAATACTCATCGAGTGCAGCATTGATTGAGATCTCTCGGTTTATGAAGATCTTATGGATGTACGCCTAGAACGCTGAAGGAAACCAAGAAGAGGCTGCTCAGGATGATGCATCGGTGACCGAGAATTCCGTGCTGAGATGGTTCATATAGACTACAATCGTATGATACTAGAATAGAATGTAAAATTGGAAGTTAAGTAGGAATATAGTGTAATAGCGGCTTTGCGTCAGAGATGTGGCAGACAGTGATACCGCTGACGTGAGTGAAAGCAATGTTGTAGCGCTGTATGTATACAGGTACGTACCATATGTATACAATGGTTGATACTATCATTGTATGTTTAAGTAGTCCATGCATCAAAGTGTACTGGTAACTGTAATAGTCAAATCTAGTGCGTCACAAGGCTCTCACTGCCTGTCACTATTGGCGTATCGTTGAAGGCGTGACAAAAGAATTACATTGCAGATAAGTGAGAAAACCCAGGGTTTCCTCGTCTCCGAAAATGCGATTTCGTGAGAACACTATTGGTTTTTCAGAGATTCTGATGTATTTGTGGATTAACGACGAAGAAATTAATTACTATGAAATTGAAGGAGAAGAAGAAAAGAAATGGATAAAAGAGGTATGTAAAAGGAGAAATAGCGTATCAAACATAGCGAGAACAGACTGTTGCTCCAAGTCATCACGGTTTCAGGAGTTCACATGGGAATAATCCGTCGACAACGCAGCAAGATAAGCACAATATAGGGATGCAACACGATCTCTGTGGCAAGGATCCCTTAAATCTGAGGCATGAAGCGCCCAAAGTTACCACCGGTGATTAACAACGCAAAAGCATCCCGCACGTGATGTAGTTTGGGGCCAAAAGCTCCTTAATTTTACTCCCAGGATTCCCCGGACTAATTATTTTATTCCGCATATTAAAATACTGCTGAACTAAAGTAAAAGCAAGGGTGAGATACTGAAGTCACTACTTGTACTTTCCTCACAGTGCGTCTCGAGCATTATATACCCATCTCTGCAAATATTCACCCATTTCATCATTCATTTAGTAACTGACAATCTTTTCTTGAGCTTGGAACTATTTGTAGAATTCTGATTGCTATCATACAGAGTATCAAGTTATAGATTAAACATGCTTCAAAGTACGATGAATTAACTGTGATTAGTGGTAAACTCAATAATTCAACGAATTGGAAGAATTTCTATAGATTAGTATCAACTCTAGTAGTTCTGAAACTAGCTGCATTCACAGTTTGTAAGCGAGCGCGACCACGAGAATCATTGTAGCGCGCTCTCATTAGCCGCATATATTGGCTTGGGTAATCTTGGCTTCGAGGAAGGCTGGTCCCGGTGGCGGATACTGTGAGCTGCGTGATTCGCTTTGCTACAATTTCCTTCTTCGTGTACCTATCGATGCCTCAGACTTGATTAAATCAAAATCAATGTAGTATTAGATGCTTCACGTCAAAAGGGTTGTAATAATAAGCTAAGACACGTACTGCGATTCGATATACAACTACTGAAGAACAAACGAAGCTCAGTTTTCTTTTGCTGTTGACGTTCAGTTCCATCTCCTACGGCTGCAGTTCTTTTGTTCAACACTAGGAACAATCTAAATCAAGATTTTACCAGCACTGAAAGAAATTCAAACTAGTTAAGCGTCTACTCGTAGTTGCCGAAATTTCCAACAAGTAGAACGGAAAGCTCGTAAACTGAACTTTGCATCGAGCTAGTCGAAGGGCTTGTAAGCTCGAACATTAACTATGCAGTTTGACGTTGGGGTTTCCGCAATTATTTTGGGTAGCAACACACGTCCGAGCATTGATCGGTCCCTAGCCCTTACATGGATGTGGGATGACGTAACAATTATAGCGCAGTACAAAAGACGCATAGGCGTTCTAATGTAGTCTGTAGACACGCAATATTGGTAGGAAAGTAGTCATGTGAATACAGCTTGCTCGAGCTACCTCCACCCGCGTCCACACGCCCCTCAGGTGTAGCTAGTGCGAGCCTGCGCTTGGTAATAGTCTTCATTTAAATTTTCTGCCCGTCAATAAAATACGACAAAGGGCAGACTGTCACAGCATAGTGATAGTAAGAACTAACTATTAAGTAAACTCAAACAACATATCAAACCTTAATGAATACTACGATTAATAGTAAGTCAACAATTCCTGCATCTATAAATCTGGTTCACATTCGAGGGCTGACTTAAACTAATTCTTTTCGTCAGGCGGAAAAATTTCTCAGACTAAGACAGTGTACCTATAAGTAGTCGTTCTCGACATTAAAACGAATATTTTTGTCGTAAAATTACTCTACGAAAAGTTAGAAAGGCCATTGAATATTCTGAACAACATCAAAAGAAGCACGCTAGAGCAGTTTACATCAAGTAGATATTTGAAGAGAGTATATGTCGATTCGTACTGTGGATTAAATGAAGTTTGCACAAAACTTTCCTCCGCCGGCTAAAGAGTCGTGCAGCGCTTGTTCGTCGGAGTGGACAGTGAGGTTGCACATTCCTAAAATATCTACATGTCGTAAGATCAGCAATTCTTGTGGTACTTGCCGAGGTTGCATAGCGGTTAGTCGACGTATTCAACCTTCTGTGCCGTTAAGTGCGCCCCTAATAAGGTGAGTGACGCCTTAACTCAGCGGAACGCCGCATGGCTTTCAGCGTGTACAGTTACGGGGCCTACCTGTTCGAGGCACTCAAAAGAGTTTACCCACGTGAGTGATAGATGACGCCTTTGCCAGATTTGTTGGTTGTGTCGCGGATAATCTGTTGCTTTTACTTCCTTAGAGGTTCACCCAATAAAAATAGATCACTTGGCAAATATTTTACACTGTTTCTATTTCCTTAAACTAAATTTCAACTGGCTATATAAATCTGTAAGCAAAGCATAAAAGACACTTCAGAAGTAGGCAACGACTTACAATATAGCGTGCAAGATAATGATTTGATCATCTTCAATTGCACACACCTGCAGCTCCGAATGAAAACAACAAATAAGCATTCAAATAATCGGGGATAACAACACCGTGAGAAGATGTGTTGACAGACTTCTTTCAGGCGCTTTTCACGGTAGTTTGCTATGAAATTACATAACAGACAGATGGCATGACAGAAAGTTTACATAACCAACAATAGTAGCATAACAAACCATGCTAGCACAAGTCCACTCACCCATTTCAACTTTGCATGATTAAATCTATCGCCAAATCTTTTGGAGGTACCGTCTCCTTCTTCGAGGAATATTTCTTCGGCTTGTTTAATGAAACGCATTATTCAGAACTCAATACAAAAGACTGAGTTTGTTTCTATGTCATAGCCCATCCTTCTGACTGTGCGTTCATGTGCAAGCACTAAAGTGCCGTTATGTACCTCTATGCTGAATTGCAAGAGTGAGAATAGGCCAAGCGCTTAGTGCATACACCTTCGT
>JAAUYH010116331.1_pt1 | contig 10019 bp, 12 predicted proteins | sample 7278061 | NCBI WGS metagenome assembly JAAUYH01 (sample SAMN14350203, study PRJNA611818) | marine sediment metagenome | isolation source: surface marine sediment (0.6m) | place: French Polynesia: Moorea | collected 2018-08 | reverse complement strand
GGAATAAATTGGGAAATCATAACCATATTTTTCCAACTTGAGACATAATAAGGAGTGCCTATACATATAGAGTATAACAAGACTAAATACTCGTATAACACGCTATATATAGGGTGTACACTCTATATGTCTCCAGTAAATATCGTTATTATCATGAACTCCCACACAATCGAGCAAACCCAACAAACCAAAAAACTATTACTTACCCAGTTAACAAAACATCAAACACCAATGAGCCTGGAAGAGTTAAAAGCTAAGATTACCATAGACAACAATTTTTCCTATCGCAGTTTTAAAGAAGCTACTTGGGAATTAGTAGAAGAAGGCAAAATTCATTTTAATGGTAGTTGGGATAAATTAACGCTAACAGATGTTAGACAAAGATGAGAGACAGTATAAACCTTTCGGGGGACAAGGCAATAAACCAGGCGATCGCAGAAAGCCTTGTCAAGTTGATCGAGATCGCATAATTTATTCTTCAGCTTTTCGTAGATTAGCCCAAGTTACTCAAGTAGTTACCGCTCAAGAAGGTCATGTATTTCATAACCGTTTAACCCATTCTCTCAAGGTAGCCCAAGTTGGCAAAAGACTTGCAGAAAGCCTTATTATTAAACAACCAGAAATAGCGGAAAAATTAGGAGGAATTGAGCCAGATATAGTAGAGTCTGCTGCTTTAGCCCACGATTTAGGTCATCCTCCCTTCGGACATATTGCAGAAGAGCAATTAGATGAATGTGCGATCAAACAGGGTTTAAATGATGGTTTTGAGGGAAATGCACAATCTTTTCGCATTCTCACCAGGTTAGCTATTCATCGCATCGATTACTATGGTTTAAATCTCACTAGAGGGATTCTTAATGCGGTTCTAAAATACCCTTGGTTAAGAGATTGTAAAAATCGTGATTCTAAACAATATCGAAAATACTCTGTTTACGACTTGGACTATGAAGCATTTTTGTTTGTTAGAGATCCTGGTGATCGCAGTCAGACTATAGAAGCCAGTATCATGGATTTTGCTGATGATATTACTTACAGTGTCCATGACCTAGAAGACTTTTATTTAGCGGGGTTAATTCCTTTAGAATTGCTTGCTACTGATCGCGATGAGTTAAATCGTTTTGTGGAAGAATGGCTTAGAGAAAGACCTAATAATAAGGTAGCCAAAACTGTAGAAGCTAATCCTGCAAGGTTTCAAAACTTCCTTGATGCGACTTACAATTTGAGAGGACAATATCGCCCAGGTTCTTTTGAACAAAAAGCCCAGATTAAAAGGATTAGTTCCCAACTAATTCAAAATTATATTAATTCTGTGCGGTTATCCTTAGAATACGGCGATCGCGGTTATCTTAAATATAATCAAGCCAAAGAAGAAGAATTAAAATTTTTGCAACGCATAGTCTGGACTTATGTTATTTCTAATCCCCGTCTCGCTACCCAAAGATACGGACAGAAAAGAATTATTAAAACTCTGTTTGAAATGTATCTAGAATCCCTTAACAAAAAAGATTTAACTTTTATTCCTGTAAGGTTTGTCAAAGAATATTTAGAACTAGATGAGCGACATAAACAAGGAGAAAATATAACCCAAGAAAAAACCCGCATGGCTATAGATATTGTAGCAAATTTAAGCGAAGCTGAAGCCGTACTCAAATTTCGCCGTTTAACAGGAGTTAGCCAAGGTTCTTTCTTGGATTATTGGGAATAAATAATAGTTTAAAATCAAAGTATTTTGTTATGCTTCGAGGACTTTTTCCTGGGTAGTGAATTGAATTTTTTCAGCGAACACTTATCAATCATAATTTGTAGTTCATACTTAAACAAGAGGTAAATTTTGACAAAACTCCGCCTGCGTCAGCACGTTAATCCTTTAGGTAACAGATATAAAATTCCCATAACTCTTCCTAACTGGAAAGAAATCTATCCTAAATATGATTTACCCTTGCACTTAGATATTGGCTGTGCTAGGGGTGAATTTTTACTTAAAATGGCACAATTAGAACCAGAAATTAATTTTCTGGGTGTAGAAATTCGTCAACCATTAGTAGTGGAAGCCAATAAAGAAAGAACTGCTCTAGGCTTAACTAATCTCCACTATCTCTTTTGCAATATAAATGTAGCTGCGGAAAACTTATTGAAATCTTTACCGCCTCTTCATTCCATTACAATTCAGTTTCCTGATCCTTGGTTCAAACGCAAGCATATGAAACGAAGAGTTGTTCAACCAGAATTAGTTAAAATTTTAGTTGATTATTTAGTTGATGGTGGTAAGATTTTTTTACAATCTGATATAGAAGATGTGGCTAGAGAAATGCGTGATCGCTTTTCGCGGAATCCCCTTTTAGTTCAGCAACATCAAGAAACTTGGTTAGAACATAATCCTTTTTCAGTACCAACAGAAAGGGAATTGTATGTCATAGAAAACAATAAATCTGTATATCGTGCTTTATTTCAGAAAAAAGTCACATAAGTTAATTGGAAAAAATAAAACTATATATTGTTTACTATTTTAGAAAATATTTCGATAAGATGAATATGTAGTATGGGCAACAATAATGAGTTCAAGTTACTTCTAAATCTTGACTATTGCTACTTTTTAGTTGTCTTAGAGATCGCTGCTTCTTCATGGAAAACCAAAATACCAAAGAAAAATTTCAGTTACAGGTGCTTACGAAACTAGAAGCTCTACAGGAAGTACTACAGTGGTATGAAGAGGTAATTAGTCCTCGTCTGCCAGAAAAAACTGGATGGCAATGTGAAGTAGCTCTAGTAGAAGCTTTTACCAATGCCGTAAGACACGCTCATCAGGGTTTACCAAGTAATACTCCTATTGATTTAGAAGTAGAACTTTATCCCAATAGTCTAGAAATGAGAATTTGGGATCGAGGGAAACCTTTTGATCTGACAGCTCAACTCCGAGCCAATCAAGACAATGTCACTTCTCTGGAAAAAGAAGGGGGGAGAGGACTGCAATTCATTAAAAAATTAACTGATGAGTTACAATACCTCAACAATCTTGACTACAGAAATTGTTTAGTAATCAAGAAAAAATACTCTCAAACACCTCATGTCGCCTAAATTTCTGCTACAGCACGCTCGATCAAGCGTCTGGCTAAAGTCTGAGTACCAGTGTGTTCATAATAATTGGTAGTCATATCCAGAAACGCAGCTACATAATCTAAATTATTTTCGGAAAATTCCAAAAAGCCTTGAAACCTTCCGAATATAGCTTCTGGAGTAAGGTTTCTCTCCCCAACAAAGTTAGTCATCCAGCCTTTAACAGAATCAAAACTCTCTCCAATAAAACTTAATTGGCTATTGGTATTATTTCCTGGAATCAACTCTTGAACTTGTTTAAAGGTAGAATTAGAACCCAATTCTTTAGGACTAGTATTGTTCAAAATAGATTGTGCTTTCAAGATAAAATCTGGTCCCAAAGGAATTAAACCGTCTACGCAGATTAAAGCTGCCATCCGCATCAAAGATTCCCCACTATAATCAGCTAAGGAAGTGACAAAATCTCCAATACTATCCCCTGGTATGCCATTAATTTGGCAAAAAGCGACTAATTCTACTACTAGTTTGATACATAAATCTAAAGCTTGTGCCTTATCAGGATTGGGGGTAACTTTAGTTAGTAATCCTCCTACCAAAGGAATTTTATTCCCCACCTTATTAGCTAAAGCAGCAGTCCCCAAAGCACTGTCTGCTCTATCAACAGTCTGATAGAGCCACATGGCTTTCTGATAGCCTTGAGATTTATCATTATAAAGCCAGATAGCGCGATCGCCAATCTGTTGAATCATCTCCTGATCCGTTTCTGCGGTTACTTCCCGAATCGTATTCTCAAAGCCCACCAAATTATTCCATTGTCCAGGGACAACAAAATCAAGGGACTTAAGCATCATTACAGTGAGATTGTTGGTGGGTAAATTATCTACCAACTCAAAAATTGGTTTGCTCATAAATTGCTTACTACTTCTATTTACTTAGTGTTCAATGACAAAAATATGGTGTTATTTCAATCGAGATAAACCATTAAGATCAAATTTACTTAACCAAGCTTCGCGATCGCTTTCAGTAAAAGAGGGGTCACGAGATAAAACTTTAACTTGAAATCGATTGCCCACTAAAATAGCTGTACCAGTTTTTCCTTGACTTACCGCAGGATAACCCGCAATTGTTTCACTGCTATTTTTAAACTTATTAGCAGCACTAGGATTATTGAGAGTATCAGAGATTGCCATCACTGCTACCTCTTTACCATCTTGTTTCAATTTAGCTTCAGCAAAACCTTTCTTCTCTTGAGAATAAACTTTTTGGTATCCTGAACCAGCTTTAGGAAAATAACGGTTAAAGCTACCACCAGCTTCCGATTCTTTAACCACCGAAGTAGCACCTCTAGAAGTGCTATCTTTTTGTGCTTGATCGAAACGAGAAGGAGGAGCAGAAGTACAAGCCGAAACCCAGAGAATCATTCCTAGTAAGCAAGTAAATAGGATTTGACGGCGAGGTAGTCTTGGCATTAACGAGCTTATCCAGTCGCTGTTTTGACGTAGTTTAATCATGGTAAATTTCAAAATCAGGGATTTTAGCAGTTGCTACTTCAGACTTATAACAGTTGTTTCTGCCAACTTGATTAAATCTTTAATAAAGATTTAGATAATTTTGACTAGAATAATAGGCGACACTTTATAAATACTTTAAATTTTCACCAAAAATCACTAAGGAGTAGTAAGTTTAACTTAACTGTCAAATGTAAAAAACCTGTTTATTTTCCTAAATGTAGTGAACTAAAATTCGTTACATTTTAGCAACAATTACTGTTGGAATAAGAGTCTATATATATAGCACTAATAAACAAGATTATCTGAGACATCTAATGGTATCTAAAGATATTTTTCTAGGCTAAGTATTTCCCAAAATATAGAAAATTAAACATCACACAAAAGTTTACGGGGCAAAATTGAAAAACTATGCAAATTTTAATTTATTCTTACAATTACTATCCAGAACCGATTGGAATTGCCCCTTTAATGACCCAACTAGCAGAAGGACTAGTTAAGCGGGGTCATCAAGTAAGAGTGATTACCGCTATGCCTTGGTATCCCGAAGGAGAAATTAAACCAGAGTATCGTGGAAAATTGTTTCTAACGGAGATAATTAATGGAGTTCAAGTACAACGCAGTTACATTTGGACTAGGAAAAAGCGTAATTTAACCAATAGGGCAGCCTTTGAACTGAGCTTTATGACCCTAAGTCTGCTTCAGGCTTTTAGAGGTTGGCGACCCGATATTATTTTGCTTACCGTACCAGGATTACCAGTATGTTTACCAGCTGCTCTACTACGCCTAGTGTATAATTGTCCCCTGATTTTAAATTTACAAGACATTCTACCTGATGCTGCGGTTCATACAGGAATGATTCGCAATACTAAAGTGATCAAGATTTTGCAGTGGCTAGAAAAATTTGCCTATCAAACCAGCGATAAAATTGCAGTAATTGCCGATGGATTTACCAAAAATATTCGGAACAAAGGAGTACCAAGCCAAAAAATTGTTGAAATTCCCAACTGGGCTGATATCGACTTTATACGACCCCTACCAACCCAAACTAGTTACTTTCGTCACAAATATAATTTACAAGATAAATTTGTAGTTCTCTACTCAGGAAATATTGCTCTGACCCAAGGATTAGAGACAGTAATAGATGCTGCTGTGCATTTACAGCATATAGAAGATATTGCCATTGTTATCGTCGGGGAAAAAAGAGCTTTATCTAAACTCCAAGCATATTGTCAACCAAAACAAATTAATAATGTTCATTTCATTCCTTTTCAACCTCAAGACAAATTACCAGAAATGCTCGCTGCTGCGGATGTGGGTTTAGTAGTTCAGAAAAAAAATGTTTTAGACTTTAATATGCCCTCCAAGATACCTGTACTATTGGCTAGTGGTCGTGCAATTATCGGTTCAGTTCCTGATACAGGTACAGCGATTAGCGCCATTAGAAAAAGTGGTGGTGGGGTCATTACTCCTTCAGAAGACTCCCAAGCATTAGCTGAGGCGATTATCGACTTGTATCATAACCGAGAGAAAACAGAGAGGTTGGGAAAACAAGGGAGAGCTTATGCAGAGAGCTATTACTCTTTCGAGTCAGCTTTAGATCAATATGAAAAACTATTTCAGGAAACTGTCGCTGGTAGTTCCACTAAGTTGCCAGAATTTATTAAACTTTAACTATGAGTAATCATGCTAAATGGAAATCATTACGGAAGCAAATTCTGGATTGGCTAAAACAGAATGTATCTCCTAAACGCTTGGAACATATTTTGGGAGTAGAACAAACTTGCATCGACTTGGCTCTTTGTCATCAGATAGATGAAAAGCAAGCAGCCCAAGCTGGCTTGATGCATGATTTAGCCAAATTTTTTCCTCCTAAAAAATTACTTAAAATAGCGCAAAAGGAAGGAATTATTATTGATTCAATCTGTCATAGTCATCCCCATCTGCTTCACGCAGAAGCCAGTGCCATTGTAGCGAGAGAACAATTTGGCATCAAAAATACTCAAGTATTAGAAGCAATCCGCAATCATACTTTAGGCTCTCCTGACATGAGCTTATTAAGTTGTTTGGTATTTGTCGCTGATGCAATTGAACCCCATCGCGGTGATTCTTCAGAAATCAATTTATTACGAGACACAGCTCGAAAAAATCTTTATCAATCTGTACAAAAAACCAGTGATTATTCTATACAATATCTAATGAGTAGTAATAAAGTAATACATCCTCGTACGATACTAACTCGTAATTGGGCATTAGCTAAAACTAAACAACTATTAAGATAAGTTGATTGAAGGCTAACTTGATTAGAATATATAGAACAGCGACTAAGAATTTTAATGAAAAATTCACAGAAATTGGAATTGAATAATATAGCGACTCAAGACACGATGACAGATAGTTCTTCTCTCTTGACTAGCGAACAACTAGCCTGGAAGATAGCAGAAGCAGCAGATGACAAAAAAGCAGGAGATATTGTCCTACTACAAGTCAAAGAAGTATCTTACTTAGCAGACTATTTTGTGATTGCCACGGGATTTTCTACTACTCAATTACGAGCTATTTGTGAATCTATTGAAAAGCAACTAATAGAGCAGTATGGCAAATATCCAATTCGTGTTGAAGGCAAAAATCAGGGAAACTGGGTAGTAATTGACTATGGGGAAGTGATCGCTCATATTTTTCTACCAGAAGCAAGAGAGTATTATAATCTAGAAGCATTCTGGGGACACGCAGAACGCCAACAATTTATTGTGGAGCAATAGTTAATAAGGTTTGAAAAACTGATGATGAGTGAATCTTCTGTTGAGTTTTGTCCAGTTCCTCAAGAACAACAACCTATATACGAATATCAACAAATGCAAGATTCGTGGTTCTCAGGTTGGGTAACTCTAGAATATCTGGATTATGGTAAAAAACTGTCTTGGGTTGGATTTTGGGGGCTAGTGCTGGTTGCGCCTATAGCAGCAGCTAGCTTTCGTCCTTTTGAGTACCCAATTCAATTTATTCTTTGCAGTATTTTTGGTTCTTGTTTTCTCTTGATTTTGGTGTTGAGCCGACTTTATATTGGTTGGATCTACATTCGCGATCGCTTAAATAACCATAAAATATTCTACGAAGAATCTGGGTGGTATGATGGTCAGGTTTGGCTAAAACCCACCAATATGGTAAACCGCGATCGCTTAATTGTCACCTATGAAATCGCTCCTATCTTACAACGTTTACGACGTAGTTTCTGGGTCATAGGAGGATTATTAATAATTAGTGGTTTAGGGTGGCTAATTGTGGGATAAATTCTTACATAATCTGAAATTTGGGTAATTTTAAAACGCATGACCAGGGTAAAACGTACTCAAGCACCAAAAATCGAAGTTCATTTATTACGAGAAGGGATTATCGAGTCCGTCCATCAAGCAGAAGCTACAGTATGCGATAAGCGAGGTCGTGTTCTAGCCGTCGCTGGTGATTGTCAAACTGCTACTTTTATACGTTCCGCATTAAAACCTTTCCAAGCTTTGGCTGTTACTTCCACAGGAACTTTGCCAGCCTATGGACTAACAGATAAAGACCTGGCAATTATGTGTAGCTCTCATCAAGGCAATATTGAACAGTCCAGACAAGTATTTAACATTCTTTGGCGTGCTGACGTAGATCCATTAGCTCTTCAATGTCCTATCCCCCCAAATAAACAAAGTTCTCTACAGCACAATTGCTCTGGTAAACACGCGGGGATGTTAGCAGTATCTAAACATCAAGATTGGTCATTAAATGATTATTTGCGTCGCTCCAGTCCTGTCCAAAAAATGATATTGCGTCAAATTGGCGAATTATTGGGAATGCCAGGGGAAGAACTCATTAGTGCTCATGACGACTGTGGTGCGCCAACCTATTCTATACAACTGCAACACATGGCTTATCTCTATGCTCAGTTAGCTTCTGGTGACAAAGTGGACTTGGAGCGTATAGTTCGCGCTATGACTTACTATCCTAGGATGATTGCTGGAGATGGTGCTTTTGATACAGAATTAATGCGGGCTAGTGAAGGGGAAATTGTCAGTAAATCTGGTGCGGAAGGAATTCAGTGCGTTGGTAGGGTTGGAGAAGGAATGGGGCTAGCAATTAAAGTGGCAGATGGAGCCAAAAGAGCCAAGCACGCTGTAGCTATTCATTTACTTAAACAAATGGGTTGGATATCTCCTAAGACAGCAGAAATCTTATCAGAAAAATTCTTGAACCTTTCTTCTTATAAGCGTTTGGAAACTATTGGAGAGCTATCTATAATCTAAAGTAGAAAAAAGCTTGTTATTTGTTGATGAAGTTGCTATACTAGCTAAAGCAACGCGGGATAGAGCAGTCTGGTAGCTCGTCGGGCTCATAACCCGAAGGTCGGTGGTTCAAATCCGCCTCCCGCCATTCTAATAGATAAACTTATCACGTCGCTAATATCAAATTACTAAATTTTTGCTATAAATGAAAATCTGTAAGGGGTATTCGCGCGATGGGAAGCGAGTCCTTTAGGGAATCCCCCTTACGAATAATGTGTTGCATATTTAAAGTGATTTGATATTATTAATAACTGAAAACAAATATGCTTGGTAATTAATTTCATCTATCTCTTATATAGTGGCTTTTGACCAGAGCATTACTGTATATCTGGGTTTTTTTGTGTCTAAACTGAAGATGCTGTTCGAGTTCACCAAATAGAGAAATACCTTTCCCTAAAAGAATTGGAACACTAGTAACAATCATTTCATCAATAAGGTCTTCTTGAAGAAAACTTTGTATTACTCTACCTCCATCGATGTATAGATTTTTATATCCTTTTTGATTCAATTGAGTGATTATTTTCTTCATGTCTCCACAAACAATTTCAGCTTTACCAAGGAAATGTTGTGGAAGCTCTGTTAGGCTATTACTCAATATAAAAACGGGCTTATCATAAACCCATTGACCAAAAGTTATAACTTTCTCAAAGGTGTTTCTTCCCATCAATATGGCATCTATACTTTTGATAAACTCAGCATACCCATAATCGTTTTGTTCGGGGTTAGGTATTTCTTCGAGCCAATCTAATCCACCATCACTTGTAGCGATAAATCCATCTAAGCTTGTTGCTATATAAACATAATTTGTCATTGAGTTTTCTTGATGTTTGTAAAAGTTAATCCTAATAAGTATAAATATTGCAGCTTCTAACTAGAGACGGTAATAGTATAACTTGAACTTTAGAATTTAATGTTATACAAATACAGCTTCAAAATATACGGTTAAACAAACATCATAGCTTTAGCATTGGCTCAAATAAATTAATTCAGCCTAGCATCTTACGAATTACTAGAAATTATATACAAGCTATAACTAACTAACCGAAGAAGGAAATGAATAATTTTCAAATTATTGGGAATAAAATTTACGATCCTAATGGAAAAGAATTTATTATCAAAGGCACAAATATGTTTG
>JAAUYH010032911.1_pt1 | contig 10019 bp, 7 predicted proteins | sample 7278061 | NCBI WGS metagenome assembly JAAUYH01 (sample SAMN14350203, study PRJNA611818) | marine sediment metagenome | isolation source: surface marine sediment (0.6m) | place: French Polynesia: Moorea | collected 2018-08 | reverse complement strand
CCCCCGTCGTCGTGGTCTGTTTTCCTCAAGCGGCAGCAGCAATAGTAGCCCAGGAATAGGAGCACCACCAGCACCGCTGCCGAGGCTATCGCAATCGTGATCACCGCGGAGCGCGACAGCTCCTCCCAGTTCTGCGACTGCTCGCACTTCCCGTCGATGCACACCAGCTTGCCCACGCACTCGAAATCGCGCGCGCATGCGCCGCCAAGGCCCGCGCGCGAGTTATTGTGCCGTGCCGCCGCATCGAGGCCGCGCGCCGCCGCCGCCGCCGCCGCGAGGGCGTACAACAGGACGATGGTGACAGCGCTCAACCCAACGCCCCTTGCCATGGCATCCCATGGGGAGCGTGCTGTTTCGTTGCACCCGAAAACACGCTGCGAGTGCGGGCCCCATGCTGATGTCCCCGCACCTGAATTGTTCACCTGACTGTTGGCCGGTGGGCGTGCGGATTTTCGAGATACGGTCCAGCGGTGGTTTCAGCTACCGTAGACGAGAGATTGACAACTCGAATGTATTGGCTCGCATGAATGGAGGCCGGCCTGGGGCGATGGCCCTCGGCGGTTTTTGCTTAGGTAGCGAAATGTAGATTCAAAGTTTCTTATCTCGTGCGTTGTTCGTAAATCGGCTGAGTGCGTTCGGGTCGGAGAGGAATTGGGATAGTTGACGAATGGATTTGTGCACGATGTGATTGTGTTTTGGTGATGGAATCGAACGATGCTTGTTCGCCACGGTCCCGTTTCTCACATATGCGTGCGTGCACCAACCAAGATTCATATCAGAACGCGGAATAGATAAGGAATGCCATGCCGCGGCGACAAACGAGTGCTGATAGATAGCGAAAACGGGTTGCAAACGAGCGGGTTGCATGACGATAGTCGCTGTGGTGCGATGAGATAGATCAGTACCACCGTGATTTTGGTCAGAGGATCAAACGATATGGGTGTGGTCACATCGCCCACGGGCCTTCATCAGGGAGTGACGTAGCGCGCTAGCTCACCACTCACACTTGAGTTTCCGCGCTGATTTCCTCCGCTGGCTCGGGGCTCTGGCATAGTGCCTTACGATGTGGATGTTGGTAGCATTCTTTGGGTTCACGCTGTTTGCGGCAGTGTTGGGTGATGTGAGCAAGGACGACCTGAATGGCAGGTACGTGCTGCTGTCGGTGGAGACGGTGAAACTGCCGTTTTGCACCGATGTGATGCAGGTCGACGGGAGGAACGGGGTGGTGCGCGCGAGCGAGATAAGCTTCGACGGGGAGCAGGCGTGTGACGGTGGCGCGCTCAAGTTCGAGTTTGCTAGTAACACTGGTATGCTTACCAACGACACCGGCGCCCTGGGAAACGTGCTGGTGTCGATGGAGAAGAACGTGCTGAAGTGTGGTGACGATCGTGTGGGCGCCATGGCGTTGAGACCCGAGAAAACGACCAAGGTTTTGGATTTCGTGTTCCCCGGCAAGCGACGATACTTTGTGTTTTTCGAGAGAGAGGGCGAGTGGGGCAAGTGCTATTACGCCGAGTCGCAAAGTGAGAAGTTGCAGCCCGCGGCTTCCAGGCCAACGGCAAAGGTGAAGGCACAACCAAAATTGAAGCCAGCGAAGCCGATAAAGGTCGAAAGCAAGTCGGGAGCACACAGCAAATGGCGTTGGCTGGGACCCTTGATCGCAGGGCTGATACTGGTTCCACTCGTAGTGTGCTTCGTGCTGCTGTGGCGAAAAAGACGGCGCGACGCAATTGTGAAACCACTTAGCACGATCCCCTCGCCGCCCACACCGCGCCGAGTGGCGCCCGCGTCACCGCCGCGGCGAATCCGGGCGCCGCCGCGGGTGCGCTACACGCCGGGGTCGCCGCCCATCCTGCGGATCACCGCGGCGACGCACACATCACCGGTGTCGCCGGAAATGGACACTCGCTACATGGGCGACAATTGTAGTGTGTAATAATTGGCGAGATATTGTAGGTACGGGCAACGACGTAAAGATACGGCATAACGAAAACAAACGGAGTTGACGGTGCCGGTGCCGTGCGCGTCACAATTTAATCGCGTTTCATATGGGGGCCGCGATGCTGTACGAATCGCGGCTATGACGCCGTACACGCGCGCATGTGAAGAAAACAGTGAAAATGATCGTGCGTGCTGCGCAACTCCACTTGCAAGCATGGCTGGGCTACTTGCCGTACCGTTGCTACTGCTCCACATCGTCGTGGCTCTCGGTGCTCGCCTCGCGCCGACGCCCCCATGCGAGAGTCGACTCGTACTGCAGCGTGTGCTGCCCGATTTCACCTGGAGTCAGGCGGACTTGCTTTACGATGGCATCGCCGATGTGTGTGATGGCCAACTCGTACTAGACTCGTCGCTGGCGGCCTGCAGTCGTGTTAGAGTTCATGCACTGATACGACGTGTGCGAGTTGTGCCATCGGATTTCGCCTCACCGAACAGTGATGCGGAAATGACTGTTTTCTCATTTCACTCTGCACGCGCGAATTCTTGCGTTTATCGAACAACACCTCGATCGATGAATGATGGTTCCTATGCCATGACCCATGAAATTGTGTTGACCGATACTAATCCGATACCTAAGTTAAGCCCAGCGAGACGCAGTATTAGTGCTAAGGCAGAAGCTGTTGGTGCGACAAAAAGAAGAGGAATAAGTATTTGGGCGTGGCTCGCGCCTCTGATAGTGTTGATTCTGTTGGGACTATGTCTGGCGTGTTTCCTTTGGCAGTGGTGTGCAAAACGAAGGAACAGCGGAGAGAATAATGGAATTCAGTCGGATTATGGAGGTCGACGAATCTCACAAACATGGATTCCGGCAATGTCACATCGATTGTCGCAAAGTTTTTTGGACTGCGTGCCAATACTGCGTCAACTGCAGCCACAGCTGCAGCTCAATCACATGCACCATCACCACCTCCACCACCGACGGCGCCACACCCGCCGGTGGCACCACCAGAAGGGAACGTTAGTGGGACGAAGAAGGAAATGGGAACGGATGAGATCCAGCCGGCAAAGCTAGCTGGAAGTGAGGCATGACCTGCAGACGAGGGTGTACGTGTAGGATGGAGTCGTATTGTTGGAAAAAAATAAAACACGGTGGACGAATGAACGAGAGCTACGCGGAAAGCGAAACAGAAACGAACGAATGATAGAATAATGACAGTGACAAAGCTGTAGGCTACGACTCGTGTAAGGCCAGGCGTTCGTGTAACCAATGTGCAATTCGTATTCCGACGCACGTTGTGCACCACAATCGCGCAGCTGCATATCGTCCGTGTACGGCGCCGTGTTGTGCGCGCCGCCTACAGGTGTATTGCACTGCACACCATGACTGTACAGGTACAATGGTTTGATAGTGTACTGTACTGTAGTGACGCGCGCGCACGCGGGTTGTGATAGTGGTAGTGTGTAAGTGCAGCATGTTCTTGTTGTTGCTGGAAGTAGACAAGCAGAAACCGACATATCATCTACCTACCGTACTAGAGAAAAAGTGAGTCACGAAACAAAAACAAACACATAGAGCTAAGCCAAACATGTGAAGTAGGTTTCATCATGATGTTGTTGCATTGTTAGAAGCTGGGCCATCACCTTCACTTCTGTTCACGTTCATACTGTTGTTGTTGTTTGTGGTGGTAGTGGTGGTGGTGGGGTTGTTGTTGTTGCTATTGTTGTTCATATGCGCGGTAGTCTCTTCATCCTTACTCCTTGATGAACCTGTTGTACACGGTCTTGAATTCACATCGCCGTCGCCTTCCGGTTCCCTGTCTCCACGCGGCGCCGATTCTATCAACCAGCGTATCGTCGACTTGAGTGCTTTCTCCAACTCTTGTTCTTTCACACGATGCACTTTCGCTTCACGCCGCGAACGAAGTTTCCCACGTTCACGCGCAGATAACTTCTCGCCTACCTCTTCCAAACGTTCCTTCAATTGTTTGCGCACCAACATTTTACGCTTTTCCGCGTACGAACGTGCTTCTTCATAAACTCGGTCCAACAATTCCGTCACCGGTTGTTCATTGGTCACCCCTCTCAACAAATCCCGTTGTAATCCTTTCGACATCACGAACCCTGCGCCTTCATCCGGCAACTTTAACTTGGCACGCGATATCATCGATAAGTCTACCGCGCTGGGTGTTGTGGAGGGCGGTGGCGGGCGAGGCAGATACGTGGATATTGGGGGTAGGATGAATTTGGGCGGTGGTACGGCGAGCGTTCCCGCAGTCCCACCCCCGGGCGTTGTGGACGTGGAACCCACATCCGGCAAGCTTCGCGGAAAGCGCGGGACGCGGTTTTGCGGCGGCAGCCGTGGCGGCTTGAAGATGCCGCGGCTGTACGTCGACGCGGTGCTAGTGCTCGGCGGCGGCGGTGGCACGGGTGCTGGTGGCGGTCGCGGCTTGTCCATTTCGAGCCGTGTCAAATGCCCCAACACAACAACTCCCCACAACGATCTCAATCAACCTTTATACGAAACTCCACATAATTTTGCACTTATTTTTTGTGACCCGTGGGAGTGTTCAGGTATACTGTACAAATGTAGGCATTTCCTACGTTTATTTTTTTGAGCTTGTTCGTCTCATTTTTTTGGCCCCTGTTTTTCTCGCAACACCTGCACCCTCCTCTAACATACACTTCTATTCTTTCTTCCGCCTGGAAACTCCGTGTTTACCTCCTCGCCTTTTCGCCTTCTCGCCTTCTCGCGCTCTTCTGGCTCCCTTTCTAACTTGATGTTTTCGAGCACTACCTTGCCAGTTATTGACCCGTCTCTTTTCTTGTATTTGTGTGTCTGTTTTGAATTATCTCTCGGTTTTGAGCAGATCCTTTGAGATACGAGCCTTCCGTTGATACCAAGCTACCTTTACACCTCTTGCACTATTATTTCTTCCATTATCGTACTTGTGATGGTAGTGTCAGTGACAATGGACGGCGATTTTGCATGGTGTTAATGCTAGAGGGGGCAGTACAGTACAGTGTCTGTGATTCCGAATATTATGAACGATGTGGTTCACTCGGAAACTGTTTGTACGTCATGTGTTATAGTTGGTGTTGGAATATCGTTTTGCACATGCTCAGTTTGCGGTTGGGTTGCATTAAGTTGACGTGGTCCGAATGCACCAGGCAAATGGCCTCGCAAGCGGCCTACTGTAGTATGCTTTATTACAACCTCGTACAGCCCTATAACAAACACACTCCGCTATCGATTAGAAACCTTATAGAGAGAGAAGTTCAATTAAGTTGTGCGAGTGAGTGAATTGTGCCACTCCGTATGTCGCGTGAAACGTAAACATCAGTCTTCTAATCTGCTAGACACTGTACTGCACACTACTGTACAGTATCCCACATATTTCCGTCCTACACTGTACTTCAATCATCGCGAAATGTCAGTGTTTATGGCAACAAGCTACTTGCTCTCTGTCGTTCACGAGTTTCGTTCCTATATTGCGTGAAAACTTTGGTACATGCACTCTCCAATTACCGAAGGCCGATACAACGTGCCGCACCGTCATAATCTATGCGCCCACACATGCCGACGTCAAAGCTGCGCCATACGATGCGACAAAGGCTCGTCGAGATATACTTGGGTATGAAAGTTAACAGCTGTAGCAGTTATGAGGCCGACTGCCTCCAGCTGTACTGTATCCCAATTCCTAGACAAAATATATAATTTCCGTTTAGCTTTCCATGCAATTGTTCTAGAACAGCAATTGGAACAGTGTTCTAGTCTTCTATCGGTAATTGATTTCGTTATTAATTGAATTTTAGTAATTGTGCACAATTAAACTGAAAAGCTTTTACTGTCAATCAAACCAGCCGACACCCACTTTTCACGACGGAACCTGATTCGAATGCAAGAACATACACGTCGATTTTGCCAGAATACTGAGACATAGCATGGAACAAAAGTGACGTATGTCAACAGTATGAGGATAATTTCTGAAGTGAGGAAGGAATTGCCACAATCTTTGGTAGTAGTGTGGTTGGTCTATATTCCATGTATTTTTTGGAACATGTATCATGTTTTGAACTTTAGATTATCATTCATTTGTCGAAGTATTAGTATTGTCATTTTGAAAACTTCGGAGATTAATTACATGGAATCAGTTATTTGACTCAATAATGAGGAAGGCAATGAATGTTTTTGAATTTGTGATTCGTGTACGGTACTCCCTTGATCAGGATCAAGATTGTCAAACCCCTACGATGAGGATGTACAGCAAAGAAACGAAGCTTGTATGACGCTTAAAAATTGAAATTGAAGAATAGTTTATGAGTGTACTAGTCTATTTTTGTACGTGAATAGAAAATGAGCGGGACGAATAGCCTCATGAGCAAATGATCTTACGGTTTGGAGCGTTTGATTTGGCGAACATAGATTTCTAAGTGCTTGTAAAATGGAGACTCAGATTCCCGCAAGCTAATTACTGAGGAAGCTTTGACAATATTGTTTCGTTGCGCAAAGCTCGTTTATTTGGAAAGGTAGGAGCCCAGTTGTAATTGCCTACATACACACTTTGGCAACTGTAGAGCTCATTATTTCATAATTTTTATTGAAGTAATCAGGATTCTTGGCGACCATTAGGTGGTGTCAATATTTGCTACTGCTTCGAAGAGCACTTCTAGTACTCAGAATTGTAAATTTTGACCAGAGATTTTTCTAAACAAATTGTGAAATAAGTATGTATCGCCTTACAACACTGCTAAAACTGAGGTTTGTTTATGGAGTTTATTTACTCCGAGGGTCCTCAGATTCTGTTCGACTGTGGAATTCTCTCACACATGCAGTAAGCAATAATGGGTTTGCAATTGCGCTTTGTTTCTTGAATTTATATCGTGAACATAGTACCGACCGTTGCAAACATCACCTCCATGGGGGGAGGGGAGGGGTGCATTCGGAAACTGTACCGAATATTTCTCACATTTTGTAATTCTCTTTCTTGACTCATATTTTTCCTATGAGAAGGAAGTCAATCGGTTTGGAATAACATTCTACATCCTTTTGACTCTTTGGAATAGAATTCACACTGTATCATGCTCTTCTCTGGTAAATAGACATGGTGATTAAACAATGAAAATTCAACAATGACAGAATTAGATTCTATCAAGTCAAAGATGAACAAAATCTCGCTTTCTCGAATTTGAATTCTCATCAATTCTTTTCTCGGTATTAACTGACCATGAAGTTGGATCGAATCTTGATATCCGTAATAGATCGCTTTGAATTTCACTAATAGGTAATCCAACTAGTGCCGTCAGTGACACAATTTCGTATTCTTACTTCTCTAACGTTGATATTCTCCGTGTTTGCAACATTTCCATTATCCCACCCATCATGACTTCACCACCCCGAATATCGTTGTGCGATTTTGTTCTTGCTGTTCTCTCCACTTCCGCTCGATCATGTTCGTGTCCGCCACAACTGTTTTCCACGGCGTACTATCGTTCTCAAGCTGCAAACATGCCGTTCTCCGTTGCTAATGTTCTTTCGGAACGCATTCGACCAATTGCTGGGAACGAATACGACGAATACGAGACCAAAATAGGTGAAGACGATGATTCTCCTATGAATTTGCTTGCGTATGAAGAAAGCGAACTTGAGCGTGTTTATAAATTGCGTATCGTCGCAAGCCACGCCGATTGTGCCTCGCCCTATCCACTGTGAACGTAACTACCCCCTACTTGTCATTCGATTGTGGCATCAAACTCGCATTGAACACCACTTACGTTCTTCCAATATATCACTCCGGGCATACCACGCTCAACAAATGCCACACTGTTGTTCAGCTTAACGCTCTCACAGCGGTACAAAAGCAATTTCTCAGCACACGGCAACTCTGTTGCAATGGGGTGTGCAGATGTGTCGATGGAGAATGGGCAAAGTGTGAGGATGTGCCGTGTGAGTCGACAAAACCACCTTGTGCAGAAGCAATGATTTGTGTTAACAATTATTGCGACGGATGCAGTGCTGATTGGTTTTCAAAAAAGAGTGTGCCCGGTTGTCACCCGCATGTGTGATAAGGGCATTTAAGCTGCTGTATTTCGGAATTGCTGATGAAAAAAAGCCTTTGAATTTGATTCTTCTTAAGTTTTCTAGTAAGTTGATATCAGACTCTCCGAAAAAATGTTCTCGTGTCTTTACTTAAGGGTAAGGTGATTCGAAAAAAGACAGTTCCAATGTGAACTATAGGTTGTTCTACAAGATAAACTTTAAACTCCATTAATGTTAATCGATCTTTATCTCACAACCGATTCTGTCAATTGGTGATTCGAACCGTCAAGTTATTCTCCAAGCCAGGAACATTCAACAGCCAATACTACTTACAACTGACGTACCCTGAACATAGACTATGACAGGACACAGAAATGGCGCGCGTCTAATTTGAAGCATGTGGCATACAATGTGTTAGTTCAACGGAACTGAATCAAGTAGTGGTGGGTGGTGAACTGGAAGCTGAGAGACTAAAAATTAGGCTTAGCTTAGGTGATACAGACTTTTCTAGGAAAAAATAGTCAGAACCTCTATGTCAAGACTCTAGTAAATACATATTAAAAATCAGCTGTTACTACGGTACACAGGAGTGTGGAGAAAACACCATAATCCGGAGCAGCTAACGTTATAAATTGTTTGTATTGTTGGTTACCATCTGAAAAATATTAATGTAGTAATGAAACAACACCTTTGCACACTGCCTATGTTCCTATATCCATGGGTGTTTCTTTATTTAAAATCAAACTTTCTACATTAACTATTCGGAAATACAATGTTATAAATTTAGCAACAACAATACGTGCTGTATTTATTGTGAGGCTCCTACTTTAATATGCATGAATTGACGTAATAAATTTTTCAAATCCAAACAGACTTGGAGTCCGATCGCATTGATGTACTAAATTTTCTTTTTCCTTGCAATCTAAACGATACATTAACTTGTCTCTCGAGATTAATGCACTCTAGAAACAACTTTATGGAGAAGTGTGCCTTGGATACTGTTTCAGCTGAAAAATTGAACTTGTAGAATAGTTGTAATTCAAACAGCGACAAAATATGAAACCGTAGCTCAAATTGATGAAGGTGTGCATATTTTTGTGATGTCTGCTCTTGTTTTCTTCGGTATGAATTCAAGTGTAACTTACCCACACGAATATGTCGACATATATAGACCTCAAACTAAAATGTCTTCCGTTGTCAACCAGTGAACGCACTTCTAATTATGTATCTCTCCGAATAATTTTAACAATTAATGGAAAACCTCTAACTAACCTCAATTCTACACCTAAATCATCCCAACACTATCTAAACGCACGAACTCGTTGCTTATTCAGGATTTACAACTCCTTCGTGCCAAATTTTTAGGCAATTATCCTTGTAGTCTAAGTATATCTCACACGTAGATCAAATCTTGATTTCGGTAGGAAAAGTTCGTCCTGGCGTTGATAGCACCGAATTTGTTAGAGAATCCTTGTTGCAGAAAGAAATACATAGGACATTGGTCCTTCCTTTGGAAACTTTCTTGCGGGCTCCCTTGGCTTCACATGGCCTGATTTCTTGTTGCTAGTCTTCTTACTCGCCATACTCATGCCAGCCGCGGTTTTTGTTCAACCCTTAGAAGTACATAATGATACAAAATCTCCTTCGAGTGCAAAACTGTTAAGTGGATACCAAACCATAGTTTTTTGACGCTGAAAGGGCGATTTTGAATGCTCAAACAGACCAACTCCCAATAATTCGTGTCACAATCGAATATCCACTAATAAACATTTCGAACTTCGTTGAGATTGGAATACTTCGCATAATGTGTTTATGAGTGCAGGTTAGTGTAGATTATTGTTTCGTATGTCTACATCGGCATCGGCATAACTCTTTCACCTCGCTCAGCTCCACAATTTTACTGTTCTCAATCTTCCTCCAGCGTTGAGCTCTCCGTCAGCATTATCTGTTGCACGTGTAGCCGTAACCATGATGCGATGTGATCATACCCAGCTATGCTTGACGGCTTGCATGCCATCATGTATATCGTTTGTGCACTGTG
>JAAUYH010167315.1_pt1 | contig 10020 bp, 14 predicted proteins | sample 7278061 | NCBI WGS metagenome assembly JAAUYH01 (sample SAMN14350203, study PRJNA611818) | marine sediment metagenome | isolation source: surface marine sediment (0.6m) | place: French Polynesia: Moorea | collected 2018-08 | reverse complement strand
TTTCTTTCTTCCAAATTGGAATTTACTGCCGTTAATTCTTACTTATTGTTTTTACATTGCATCTCTTTATACTTTTTTCCTCAGGTGAAAATCATTCGAGTTATTTATTTTCTGTGAAACTATGAGGTAATTTTCTCTGCAACGGCTTTGACTTCACAGCATCACAAATTATTTTAAGAACTCCCTATGATACTTATATCATTTGCGTGAATGCTTAGTATCAAATTTTCGAAACGCGTACGAAGCTTTGCATTAATTTGTTATCAGACTCGAAACGTGAAAAATATACATTTTTCGATTTCATTTATTTGCTTACTGGATATTAAAATAGTATAAATTGCTAACGGAAAAGTTTTAGTGCTTGCTTTCAAGAATCATGAAGTGTGTTGTTTGTATTTACTTGCTACTACAAAAATGAATCAATAGTGTTTGCTTACCGATTACATGCAATGATCTAATTTAATTTATTTGCCTTGAACGAACCAGTTTAACGAAACTTGCTTGCTGAATTAAAGAAAAGATCTTGCTCATTTCGCTATTTGTGCAGAACAATATTATATAACGATGAAAAAATCACGTGTTAATTCATATTGAGTGGTTTTGAGTATCGTAATCAAAATGAACTTCTGTCGCACTACTACCTACATAAAATTGTTCACTCTAACGATGCATTGCACCGTTCCCGTGATACTTACCTACGAAATTTTTGATGAGCGAGCTACGCTTGCGCATCAAGCGCCCCGTTATGAAAATATGATGAAAGAAAGTCTAAATTCTGTTTCAGAAAATAAGAGAAAATTCAGGTTATCTTGTGCAACTCATTTGTAGCTTACGCTATTTCTACGACAATTTCTCGATCTTGACTTTCAACATGTCACAACCATGTGCTTATTTCCGGCTAACAGGAAGATAGGAATTAAGTCTCTCGATTGAATTAAGTGAAGTGATACGGTATTTGGTGCAATACCACTAGTATATGAACTTAACGTTATTACAAATGATATGATGTATATTTACGTTGTATCAGTAAATTTCACAGCAGATAGATAATGCGGCTAGGAGCGATTCGAGATTCGAGGTCACAGCCTCGCAATAGCAACCCTTTGCAAGCTATTCTCCTCTTCTCGTCTCTATCGAGCTGACGGAACAAGGAGGAAAATTAATCAGCAGCACTGGATGAAAATTTATACTTGTTAGTTTGACACTTTACCAGGTCGATCCTTAACTCCGCTAACGATTTTCTTGGGCCAAACCATAGTAAGATGTTCGGATTCACACGCTGAGTCATGCTGGATTCGAATTTATGGAGAATTAGGAAATGGTATATCAAATATTTCTGTGGAATTATGAGTGCACTATGGGGTCCAGGGCAGTTTCGAATATGACACGCACGCGAAATTATGAGTGTACTATGGGATTCAGGGCAATTTCTAATTTGGCACCAAGGATGAATTCTATTGGTAGGTTATTAGATAATTATACTCGTACTTGCAATTTGAGATTTGGGAGAAGGAAACGTGAACATGACAATGTTTGGGGAATGTTGCATCTAGGCGCCGCCGACGACGCTGATACTAATGGCTGACAATGACTATTAAACACACTCCCTCTTTCTTTTCACAACCGGTGTTGTCCTACACTAGCTGATTAACGGCAACGCAAAAAAAGTGAAAATTACTACAAGCGGAATGATTTATTGGGAAACGAACTCATTGTGACGGCGCGGTGTGCGAGCTACGCTAACCAACCACACCACCCCTTGTGAACGGGCTCAGCCTGGCCGCGGTTGGAGGCGAGCGAGCGAGCACGCCAACCTTGACCTTCGCTGAAACCGACCCAGACCACCGATCCACCGAGACCGACCACCCGACCCAGACCACTGACCCACTGAAACCGACAACCCGACAACCGAGATCAACCGATCTGGAGCAGTCAATGCCACCAACAGACCCGCCAGCATCTTGCAAAACTCTGCGGCTACAAATAGGACGATGCAATGGCAGGAGCACTAGCACGTTGCCCGCGACGACGACCATTTTTTGCTGCATTACGCTCATCATTTCGGGCACGCACCTTCCTAACCTTCTTATTGTCAGAGTTACGCTCTCGCTAGGCTTGAAGGTGTGGGCTTACAACTTCAAGCACAGTCACATCACTCCCCTTCCAATTTCCTAAGTTGTAAGGACATATGGCACATTGGAATCGCGGCTTGTACGGAACATCTTGATGTCCGGTACTGAACTGGTGCAGATTATCGCAGAACGCGTCCCACATCCCACGAAAACACGGAGGGAAATAGATATGGTTACACTTAGCGACGACATGGGTGTCAAGCCACTTTTTGCAAACAACACACTTCGCCACGGCGGGTTACCGTTCTCTGAAAAAGTCAAAAAGTTGAAACTTTATACGGTTTGACTATGAGAGCAAACTTGTTTTATGATGACCATAGGCAAGAAGATTCTACAAAAACTATGGTGACACTCCTGGCTACTTTTAAACATCCTTACGAATAACAGCTCTCCAATGACGTACCGTACACAACACGCGGAGCACTCAATATCAACACAAGCTGGCCTTCACTGAATAAACTATCTACTTGGCCTCATCCATAGTAGGATCATTCGATTTCGCTTTTTTCATAACTTTCTTTCCACAAGCATGATTGTGATTAGCCGACACAGGAGCAAATGGAACAAGGATCTTCTTTATTATGAACCACAAACACACTCACGCTACTCTCAACCCCGTAACCAGATATACTGAGACCCTAAAGTACTCATCTGTTTTCTTCATCTTTAAATCTCGTTCAGAAGGACATCATCAAGCCAATCCATCTAGATCCAACGTCATGTCGAATACCGAGACCAACGAATTTATGCATCGCACGACGTTGCGCGAGCTAAATGATGAAATCAAAGGGTTAATCTGCTCTGTCCGTGATCTAGAACACCGCATCGCTGAAGAAAACCTGTCCGGCGACCAAGGGAAGATAGCTTTCGCAGAAATGTATCCACCTGCGACACTGTTCAGCAACGCGATCAAGTCTTTCCCGAGTATTTACGCCGCCTTTCGCACGTGTTTGAACAAACAAGGTGCGGCTTTAACGCCGCACTCATCGCATAGAACCATAATGACTAGAGCGTCCAGCATTTACACCGATCCTGAAGATACAAACCCGGCACTTGACATCGTCAGTGGGATTATCCCTCGAAGTCGCAATAGGTCATCAAGTAACTCAACATCTGACACACAGGGCGTAGAAAGTACTGCTGGACGTTCACAACAGGCCACTAGTGGAGCCACTGACTCTTCAAAAGTTGCCCACAACGTTGCAATGAGGTTTAGGGCGGACAAATTCACCGGAGATATCGGAGAATCCTGGAATGAGTACCTCGCTGAATACATGCAAGTTGCACGCGATTACAACCTTAGCAGTCAGCAAAAGTTGCAATTCCTGCACAACATTATGGAAGGTGACGCTAAGCGATTCTATCTCGATGTCTTCTTGCCCAATGTTAGCACCGTCAATCACGCAGTCGAGCTTATTGGACACGAATACAATTGCATAGTACGCCAGAATCGAGTCAAGAACGTCTTGAAAACACTGCGCCTGCAAGATAAAATTCTGGAAAGTCAAGAGGAAGGAGAAGCTCTTGCAAGGGTGTATAAAACTATAACAAAGTTGGCAACACAAGTTCCCGCTTCCCATCGCGGCAATGGACACAAGATCGAGTTCCTTAGAATTCTGTGATCGGTCGTGAATGGGCTACTGAACCGTTGAGTCGAATTGCAATTCACAATCTATCATTTCAACAACTCTATGGAGAACTTGAGGCAGCAAATCAATTAAGTAAGGAAGAAAAAATGACGATATTGCGCGACAACATAGGACCCAAGCAGCAACGAGCAGATGATGATGAATCGAAGATAGCTGGGGTACTATACGCAGGGCAAGGAAGATATGCCTACAAGAATTCCAGGCGAGCACAAACACTCAGATCGAAAAAGCCACCACAAAGAGTAGACACGTTGTAAGTAATGGTTTGTTTTAATTGCGGTGATCCATTGCACATGCTGAAGGACTGTCCAAAAGATGTTGATCCCGTAAAAGCGGAAAAGGGGAGACTGGAGTACATGGAAAGGAACACGAGGAAGAAACGGAATGCTCACACTGTGTTCTTCGCTTTGTGTCACTAACTAAATGAAATCGGCAACGACGCAGACAAAGTGGAAAATACAGACGATGAAGACGATAAATTCACAGACCAGGAATTGTTCACGACCTTGCTGGCGGAATTCAAAGACGAAAGAGATGATGAGAATCCAGACAAGGAACAAGAATTGCTCATGATTGACATCAATTTGGATTTTTATGTACTGGATGGCAGCAAGCAAGAATTCCTAGGCGCATGTCTGGGCACAGGAGCTACTGTATCAGTAGTTGGCCTTAAACAAGCAGAGGAATACTGCAGAATGATGAACGTATCACTTGTCATCGAACCGAAACGAAATAGAAGCTTTAAATTTGGTTCAGAGAGAAAACCAAGTAAGGGGGTAGTTAGGTTTTGGATGCCATACGCTGGTGACCAAATCATTAACATCTCTCTTGACGTAGTGGATATTAATGTTCCTCTCATTTTAGGCCTGGACAAACTTGAAGAGTACAAGATGTATGTGAACAACGTCGAAAACATCTTGGTTTGCACAGAACCGAAGCACAAACATCACATTACTCGGAAGCTTGGACACTTGTGGTAGGAATGCACCAAAGATGTACTCTATACAAATGCTGAACTCAAGCGTATCCATCGACAATTCTATCATCCGCAGCCAGAAAAAACACACAATCTGATGAAGAAATCCGAAGACCCAAATGCTACTCCTGATCCCTTTCAACAGCTACAAGATATCACACAGAGTTGTGATGTTTGTCATAGATTTTCAGAACAACCCGGACGGTTCAGAGTATCGTTAACTAGCGACGATATCGTTTTCAACCGAACTCTTCTCATGGATCTAATGAACCTTAGTTCAAAGACAGTCCTCCACATTGTGTGCAAGGACACTTTGTTCAGTGCAGCAATTTTCGTTCTCGGTGAATCCACACTCGACGACTGGAATGATTACGTCAAAATATGGGCGAGCCCTTATGTTGGACGTCCGAAAACCATCCACGCCGATTTCGGGCCGCAGTTATGGTCCGAGGAATGGAAAGAATACTCAAGAATGTCTACATTGAACTTCACACATCGGGAGTAGGAAGTCATAATGCACTCGGAGTTGGTGAACGATATCATGAGAACCTTCGACGGATCTACCGTAGAGTCAAGAACGAACACAAGAACATGAATTTGGAGTACGTGCTTTCACTAGCTATACACGCCATGAATGCCACTGCTGGAAGAGATGGTCTCAGTACTTGCCTACTAGTCTTTGGCATTTTACCTACGTTACCTATCACCAGCAGAGACTTCCCTGAACAAAGGAAACGCATGAAAGCACTACAAACCGCTCAGTCTGAAATGGTGAAAATCATTGCTCGTCAACGACTTGCTTCTGCGCTACGACGAAACGTTCCTAGCGCAGCAGACCGCGACATTCTTACCGGCTCAGATGTGTTACTGTACAAGGAAAAACCTCGACATGAGTGGGTAGGTCCGTACAAGGTGATGGAAGGAGATAACAAGAACATGCTTTTGAACATTACTGGTCGGATAGTCCCAGCTTCAGTGGACGAGGTTGAACCATCCCAGACATCTCCTAAATCCAACAAGCAAAGTTCATCCCTCCGACGCATAGACTCCGTTCTGGACAAGTTGATTAGTGGTGAAGTGTTCCTGATTTCAATTCGTAAAGGATTAGCGAAAGTACAAACCGCAACAAGCATCTATACTTCTGAAATGATAAGTACTCTGAACAATATCCTAGTGAACGAAATATTAGAGCCTGAGGGCAAGCGTAACAGCTCTTAACTCTTCCATAAGGCCAAGAAGGCAGAGATATGAGGTCTCATAGAGCGCAGAACATGGAACGTGGTGGATGTGAAGTCGTTACTTCCAAATTCGAATGTCATCGGCGGTAGATTTTCAAACGCCGTGAAGAATTTGGGCACAGAAAAAGGGGCGGCCAAAGCACGTCATGTCGCGTAAGGATATAAGGACAAAATGAAACCTTTCGTTGTTCACAACACACCAACGCTCAGACAAACTTCCAGCAAGATCATTGTTAGTTGTGCCTCCTGGACATAACACAAGTATACTTACAATCGAAGGATAATTTGGCAAGAGCCGTCTTCATCAAACCTAAGGAGTAAGACAGTCGATATTCGAAAGTAAGACCTAACCAAGTATTATAACTTGTCAAACCGCTCTATGGCATGTGTGATTCAGGCGTCTATTGGGGAGCCACTCTCACCGAACATGTCAGAAACCATATGCAAATGATGCCTCTCAGATAAGATTCTTCTCTGTTCATGAAGAAATACCGTGGAAACACGATTCGAGTACTAGGAAGTTGTGTGGGTGATTGCTTGTTTGCCGGGAACGTAGAGTTCAATGTGGTTAACCACAAAACCAAAAAAGCTTTGAATCAAAACCAGTTGAGTGGGAAAAGGTGGAATTCCTAGTAGTAAAAATTGTTTCTAGGAGATAAAACAATACGACATGGTTTGAAATGAAATTCCATCGAATGCTAGTTTCCAAAGATTTCGATCAGTTCAGGCAAGTTTATCTTGGTTATGCCATACTCTGCCTGATATATGCTGTGCAGTGAATCGAGCATGTCAAGTTGTGGAAAAGAAGTTCGACAAAAGCAGAATTCGTGCAATTAGCAAGTTGATACGGCGTCTTAAGAAGTCCAAAATCACCGTTTTGAAGTACGTCAAGTTGGACTTGAATACTGTACAGATTCGTTTCTATTCTGACGCTTCATTTGCATCAAATAGCGACGGAAGCTCGCAACTTGGGTACCTTACTCTATTGGGCGATGAGAGCAACAGAGGCCATGTGCTTTCGTACTTCGGCAAGAAGCCGAAGAGAATCGTAAGATCCATTACGGCTGGAGAAGTCTTCGCTTTTTCAACTGCATGTGACCAAGCCTTTGCCTTTCGACATGACCTGCGAGAGATACTTAACCAGAAGATTAGCTTGAACATGTTCACCGACTCCAAGCAGTTATTTGATGTGTTAACAACTGCAGCGCATACAACCGAAAAACGCTTGATGGTTAAGATAATGGTGGCTCGTGAAGCCTACAATCGAATCGAAATTTCAAATGTTAGACTCGTTCCAGGACGTTCTAACCCAGCGAATGGGTTTAAAAAACAGGAATATCTATACCGCTGAATACGTCATTTCATCGGGGAGCTGACAATACAAACGTAGAACAGTGGATTTACAGAAGGGGTTAAACAATGTCATATTCGACCTTTTTATTGTTGGGGGACTGTGGAATTATGAGTGTACTGTGGGATTCAGGGCAATTTCTAATTTGGCACCAAGGATGAATTCTATTGGTAGGTTATTAGATAATTATACTCGTACTTGCAATTTGAGATTTGGTAGAAGGAAACGTGAACATGACAATGTTTGGGGAATGTTGCATCTAGGCGCCGACGACGACGCTGATGCTAATGGTTGACAACGACCATTAAACACACTCCCTCTTGCTTTTCACAACCGGTGTTGTCCTACAATTTCGCCACGATAATGGAGATCTATGTACCATTACTCCATCCAATATATTGAGCTTGCAAAATTGCGAAACGATACGACAGCTAATTATTGCTAGCTGTGTCAATGCCTTAGTTTTTATCGGCTTTATTTAGTAAGGCTCAGCATTCGTGTCTGATTGGCTTCACTAGTGCACGAAGTTCGTGACCGACACATATCCTTGACGAGAGGCGATCGTAAGGAGCAGTTGCGGTTGCACAAGTGAGCGTTTTCTACTGGGCAAAGAATTCGTCGCGTTTTCGGTCAATAAAAGATAAGGCAACATTAATTGTGCTACGCGTACAGCAGGTACTACCTACACCGACACCAAGTCCCACGCCTACCTCATTACGACATAATTTCTGTACGCCAAGCAGGCCCTACTTGCGACAGAGCGAGGCATCGGCCCAGAGCCATCTTGGGATGTCTATTTCGTGGGGTCTTTGTGTGCGTGAATGCGGACTAGTGCGATGGTAGGGTCTCTAATGGAAGGTAGAGCGCAGCCGTCGGGATATTTCCGCGCAGCTACAACAAATACTCTGCTCACTGAATTTCAGATTCCGCAGCGTCGCTCAATGCTCATTCGAGGAAATGATTGTGCGAGCACGATGGTAATTATTATACATGTCCCATCACGCTCGGGCTCTTCTCACTTTACAAACAGGTCAAACTAAAAAGCGTTGTGAACTGAACAAAAAAATAAGCCCGCTCAGCTCTAACATCTCACCAAGTACGAAACTGCACACCGCCGATGAACATGTCGAAATCTTTCCGCTTATACATCGCAGCAGCTTCGGCTAGCTGATGCCGATACCAGTATAACTGAATAATCCCAGAAATCTCTAGTCGCACCAGTTGTGCACAATCTTTAAACATTTTCACAGCTTCAACCGCACACTCCGAAGGTTTCGAGACGGAGACCGAGTTTATGGTCAACTTGCATTCAAGTCTCACAGATTTCAGGCGAGGTAACCCGGCCAATGCCTTCACATCCTCCCCTTTCAATGGTTCTTGGGTGATTAAAGTAAGCGTATCGAGATTTCTCAAATTACGCGCTATAACATCGACTATATCCTTGGGCTTAACATAAGAATTATTCATTTCGCACGTCATTGTACTCACTGATATGAGGCTTTCGAACAATTGGCGTAGTACCTGGAGTGGAAATTTGCACACAAAGAGTCTGACTCTTTTCAATACCGAACAATGCGATAGAACAGAAAAAAATCGATTACGGACTGGTGGGATTAGGTAATTCATGTAGTACAGTGTCAAGGCAACAACTTTTGTACGCATCGCCGAGAGAATATCCACAGCCCACGGAGCCAATACTGCTAAATGAACCGCTCCAAGGTTTGTGCATGCTCAGCACACTATACGCCAAAGACCCCAGTCCTTATGCATCACCGTCGATGGTGACATAATGCCCAAAACGCGAATTCGACTTCCGAGTGCAACCAATATATCGACTGTGTGATAATTCAACGTTTGTACGACTACACGATCTAGATTCACACAGTGTTTCACTAGATCGTGTACTGACGCAATGTCTGGGAATCTATAGCCTGCAGCGGAATAGTCCCTAGCTATATAAATTCCTGTTAAAGTGGAACCGAGTGAACGCCATATCGGTGTTAGTGGCCCTTCAATACGGGTACCGCGAATTTGTAGCCTTGAAAGTTTCGTACAGTACATTGAAATGGCGAGGATATCGTTTTGCGTCATCGCGATGTAAGCGGTATCCAATACCAATTCTCTAAGTTCGTCTACGCATTCAAGAAGTATGTCGGATAAGAAATTTTCTCCAGGAAGTTGGACATCAAGGCTACGAAGAGGAAGTCGCGAAACAAGTGAACGTAAAATTTCCACGTCGAGATTAGTAACCGAAGGAATGCCATCAAGACCTCCAATGCCATGGAATTCCATGCTTGCAACACGCTCCAGTGCTCCACCAACATGCAGCGCGGTATCCACGGAATGTGCTGAAATGTAGGCGTGCCATTTTTCGTGGGCCGGGCGACGCGACAAATAACGAAGGACTATTCGTAAAACCTCATCCGGGACTGAGTCGAGATAGCCGTTATGCCTATCATCAGGTGGTGGCGGTGGGATGGTGCGAAGGCGTTTGGATGGCCGTTCCATAGACATTTCTGAACAAGACAAGGGATGCTCAGGATGACTTCGTTTTACCTGCAGTGTCTCCTCAGTTCAAGCACCCCTCACTTAAAGCACGTACACAAATTCCATGTATAATCTGACTGACTACATTACACACAGGTGCGATAGTGCAGCACTGTACAAACTGCAA